>VOFK01003155.1_pt1 | contig 18218 bp, 24 predicted proteins | sample 5384121 | NCBI WGS metagenome assembly VOFK01 (sample SAMN12384730, study PRJNA508395) | human gut metagenome | isolation source: healthy gut J | host: Homo sapiens
ACTTTCTGTTGAGGAAAAAAAAAAAAAAAAAAAAAAAAAAAAAAAAAAAAAAAAAAAAAAAAAAAAAAAAAAAAAAAAAAAAAAAAAAAAAAAAAAAAAAAAAAAAAAAAAAAAAAAAAAAAAAAAAAAAAAAAAAAAAAAAAAAAAAAAAAAAAAAAAAAAAAAAAAAAAAAAAAAAAAAAAAAAAAAAAAAAAAAAAAAAAAAAAAAAAAAAAAAAAAAAAAAAAAAAAAAAAAAAAAAAAAAAAAAAAAAAAAAAAAAAAAAAAAAAAAAAAAAAAAAAAAAAAAAAAAAAAAAAAAAAAAAAAAAAAAAAAAAAAAAAAAAAAAAAAAAAAAAAAAAAAAAAAAAAAAAAAAAAAAAAAAAAAAAAAAAAAAAAAAAAAAAAAAAAAAAAAAAAAAAAAAAAAAAAAAAAAAAAAAAAAAAAAAAAAAAAAAAAAAAAAAAAAAAAAAAAAAAAAAAAAAAAAAAAAAAAAAAAAAAAAAAAAAAAAAAAAAAAAAAAAAAAAAAAAAAAAAAAAAAAAAAAAAAAAAAAAAAAAAAAAAAAAAAAAAAAAAAAAAAAAAAAAAAAAAAAAAAAAAAAAAAAAAAAAAAAAAAAAAAAAAAAAAAAAAAAAAAAAAAAAAAAAAAAAAAAAAAAAAAAAAAAAAAAAAAAAAAAAAAAAAAAAAAAAAAAAAAAAAAAAAAAAAAAAAAAAAAAAAAAAAAAAAAAAAAAAAAAAAAAAAAAAAAAAAAAAAAAAAAAAAAAAAAAAAAAAAAAAAAAAAAAAAAAAAAAAAAAAAAAAAAAAAAAAAAAAAAAAAAAAAAAAAAAAAAAAAAAAAAAAAAAAAAAAAAAAAAAAAAAAAAAAAAAAAAAAAAAAAAAAAAAAAAAAAAAAAAAAAAAAAAAAAAAAAAAAAAAAAAAAAAAAAAAAAAAAAAAAAAAAAAAAAAAAAAAAAAAAAAAAATTTCGACCTGCCGCCCATACCAACCTGTTTTTAAAAGTGCCTCCTGAGTTCCCACAAAGAGTTGCCGATTACCGGCCCGCAACCCATCCTCTAATTTAATAGCAAGTTTATTCAGCCGGTGAAACGGTGCGACGAACGATCATGGTAATTGCATTATTCGGAGACAGCTGCACCGGGAAATCCACCATCGCTGCGGCGCTGGCCCCATCGCTTTCCGCGGAGGTTTTCAGCGGAAAGGACTATCTGAAGCTGGCCAAAAGCGTTTAAAAAGCGTGGCGGCGGCCCTGTTCCAGAAGAAGCTGCGCGGCGAGGAGACGATCCTCTACGTCATTTCCGAAAAGGACCAGCTGGCCCTGCTGCCGGAGGGCTGCGTCCGGGTGCTGGTGACGGCGGGCCTTGCCACCATCAAGGAGCGGTTTGCCGCGCGGATGCACGGGAATCTGCCCGCCCCGGTGGCCGCCATGCTGGAGCGGAAATACGGCCGGTTTGAGACGGAGACCCACGACCTGCGGGTGGACACGGACGCCGTTTCCGCGGAGGAAGCCGCCAACGAAATCCGACTGCTGCTGAATAGAGGAGAACGAGATGCTCAGAATTGAACATTTATCCAAGGCCTACGGCGAGAAAAAGGCCGTGGACGACCTGAACCTGCACATCGCCCCGGGGAGATTTACGGCTTCATCGGCCACAACGGGCGCGGGCAAGACCACCACCCTCAAATCCATCGCCGGCATCCTGCAATTCGACCAGGGGGAAATCTATGTGGACGGCAAGTCCATCCGGACCCAGCCGCTGGAGTGCAAGCGGACCTTTGCCTATATCCCGGATAACCCTGACCTGTACGACTACATGACCGGCATCAAATATCTGAACTTTGTGGCGGACATCTTCGGCGTCAGCGCTGCCGACCGGCAGGACCGCATCCGCCAATACGCCGCTCTTTTCGAGCTGACGGAGGACCTGGCCCAGCCCATCGCCGCCTATTCCCACGGCATGAAGCAGAAGCTGGCCATTATCTCCGCCTGGCTGCACCGGCCCAGGCTGATCCTCATGGATGAACCCTTCGTGGGCCTGGACCCCAAGGCATCCCACCTGCTCAAGGGGATGATGCGCCAGGTCTGCGATGAGGGCGGGGCCATCTTCTTCTCCACCCATGTGCTGGAGGTGGCGGAGAAGCTCTGCGATAAGGTGGCCATCATCCAGGGCGGAAGGCTGATCCGCTCCGGCACCATGGAGGAGGTCAAGGGCGACGACTCCCTGGAGGACGTGTTCCTGGAGCTGGAGGGCGAATCATGCTGAAGCTCTTGCTGAAAAAGCAGCTGTTTGAGATTTTCCGGTCCTATTTTTACGACGCCAAGAAGAACAAGGCCCGCTCCCGGCTGGCCACGGCCCTGTATATCGGGCTGTTCGTCCTGCTGATGGCGGGCATCCTGGGCGGCATTTTCACCCTGCTGGCGGTGAAGCTCTGCGGGCCGCTGGCGGCGGCGGGCCTGGGCTGGCTCTATTTTGCGCTGATGGGCTTGATCGCCGTGCTGCTGGGAGCCTTCGGCAGCATATTCAACACCTACGCGGGGCTGTACCTGCCCAAGGATAACGACCTGCTGCTGTCCATGCCGGTTCCGGTGTCCAGCCTGGTGGCGGCCCGACTGTCCGGGGTGTATCTGATGGGCCTGATGTACTCCGCCGTGGTGATCCTTCCGGCGGTGATCATCTATTGGGCCACCGTGGGGGGTCACGGCGTCCGCCGTTCTGGGCGGACTGGTGCTGGCCCTGCTGATCTCCCTGGCGGTGCTGGTGCTCTCCTGCGCCCTGGGCTGGGTGGCGGCAAAAATCAGCCAGAAGCTCCGGAACAAGAGCCTCGTCGTCGTGCTGGCCTCGCTGGTGTTCATCGGCCTGTATTACTTCGTCTATTTCAAGGCCCAGAGCGTCCTTCAGGACCTGCTGGCCAACGCCGGGACCTACGGCGCCCAGATCCGGAGCCGGGCCTATCCCCTGTACCTGTTCGGCAGCGTGGGCACGGGCAGCGGGGCGGCCATGCTGGCGGTCACGGCGGCGGTGGCGGCGCTGTGCGGCCTGATGTGGGTGCTGCTCTCCCGCAGCTTCCTGCATATCGCCACCTCCACCGGGAAAACCGCCCGCCGGACGTACCGGGAGACCGCCCTGCGGCGGCGCAGCGTGGACGGGGCGCTGCTGCACCGGGAGCTGGCGCATTTTGCCGCCAACCCCGCCTATATGCTCAACTGCGGCCTGGGGACCTTCCTGATGCCCATTTGCGCCGCCGCCGTGCTGTGGAAGGGCGGCAGCCTCTTTGCCATGCTGGACGCCCTGTTTGCGGATACCGAGGGCAGCGTCCCGGTGATGCTCTGCGTGCTGCTGTGCGGCCTGGCGTCCATGAATCTCATGACGGCCCCCTCCGTGTCCCTGGAGGGAAAGAGCCTGTGGCTCATGCAGTCGCTTCCGGTGGAGCCGTGGCAGGCCCTTCGGGCGAAGCTGCGGATGCAGATGCTGCTGACGGTCCCGCCGCTGCTGCTGTGCGTGGTGTGCGCGGCCATCGTCTATCCCCTGGGCCTGGTGAGGCTTCTGGTCATGGCGGTGTTCGCCGCGTCCTATGCCCTGCTGGGGGCCCTGACGGGCCTGACCCTGGGGGTGAAGATGCCGGTGCTGACCTGGACCGACCAGCTGATGCCCATCAAGCAAAGCGCGCCGGTGATGCTGACCCTGTTCGGCGGCATGGGCTACACGATCCTGCTGTTTGCGGGCTTCCTGCTGCTGCCCGGCTGGCGGCTGGGCTTTGCCGGATACGCAGCCTGCTTCGCGGCGGCCAACCTGTTGCTGTGCGCGGTGCTGCACCGGTGGCTGCGGAAAAAGGGCGCGGCGCTGTTTGCCGCCCTGTGACGGGGCCGGTTCCCGGCTTGACTTTTCCGGAGAAATTGCTATAATACCGCTAACTAATACTTGTTAGTGGGGTGCGATGATGAAGCAGGAGGACACGAAGCAGAGAATTCTGGACAAGGCCCTGGAGCTTTTTTCCGCCCGCGGCTATGACTCTGTCAGCGTGGGGGAAATTGCAGAGGCGGTGGGCATCAGGGCTCCCTCGCTCTATAACCATTTTCCGGGCAAGCAGGCGATTTTTGACGCCATTGTGGAGTCCACGGCGGCACAGTATGAGGCGGACACCGGCAGGCTCGACATCCATGTGCAGAGCGCGTCCCAGGATATCCCGGTTTTTGCGGAGATCACCGAGGACGCGCTTTATGAGAAGGTGCGGCAGATTTTTGCATACTCCCTCCATAATGAGCAGATCAGCCGCTTTCGCCGCATGATGACCATCGAGCAGTTTCGCTCGCCGGAGCTGGCCGCCCTGTATTCCGGGCGCTATGTGGACCGGGTGCTTGCCTATCACGCCGGTATCTTCCGGGCGCTGATGGCGTCCGGCGAGATCGCGGCGGAGGACCCGGACACGCTGGCCATGCTGTATGTGGCCCCGGTGCTGACCCTGATCGGCATCTGCGACCGCCAGCCGGAACGGGAGGGCGAGTGCCTGGAAAAGCTGCGGCAGCATGTGACGCTCTTTTTCCGGTTGGTCCGTGGCGGAAACAACCGGGAGATATAGGGATGGAAAGCCAAACCCTCCGGCGGGGCCGGAGGGTTTGGTTTTCCATTGGAAGGGCGTTTGACATTCCCGGGGCCATGTGTTACAATTTGGTTACAAGTATTTATTAAAAGGAGAAGTGTTATGTCTGAGGTTAAAAAGGGCAACGGCCTTGTTTATAAAAATCATCCCCTGCGCCGCGTTGACAATCTGATCTATTACGGCAGCATGGCCGACAAGTATATCGTCCTGCTGCAGATCCTGGACACCAAGAAGGAACAGGACATGGACGTGGCCACCCGGGTGTCCGTCCAGCTGCAGATGACCGACCCCGACCTGAAGTCCCGGGACCGGGTGGTGAAGAAGTCCGAGAAGGACAGTCTCTACGCCGCCATGGACGTGGGCTGCATCTGGCTGGAGCGCGCCCTGGCCGGCAAGTAAGCCGATTTATCCACACCCGATAAGGAGTCCTGTTCATGAAGCTCAGCCGCAAGGCGGCTGCCGCTGTGCTGGCGGCGGCCCTGACCCTGTCCCTGTGCGTCATCTCCGCGCTGCCCGGCGGGCAGCCCCGGATGGACGCCATGACCTATAACATCGACACCCTGCCTGCCCGGGACCTGCGCCCGGTGGTAGACGGCCCGGAAACGGAGGCGGACTACACGCCCCCGGCCCAGGCCATCCACACCGCCGCCCAGGAGAAAGCGACTGCGGAGGTTTCCGCTGAAGCTCCTGCGCCGGAGGCCCCTGCCCGGGAGAAAACCGAAAGCGCCGCTCCCGCTCAGCCTGCCCAGCCCGCCTCCTCCACGTCCGTTCTGGCCGTGGGCGTCACGGCGGACAGCGTCCGCCTGCGGGCCGCCGCCAACACCGGCAGCGCCATTCTGGCGGAGCTGAACCGGGGCACCGCCGTGTCCGTTCTGGGCCGCCAGGACGGCTGGTACAAGGTGAATTATGACGGAAAAACCGGCTATATGTCTGCGGACTATGTGACGGCCCGGTCCTCTGCCGGTGACCTGCGCTGCGTGGCCCGGGTCATCTCCGACGGGCTGAATCTGCGCAGCGGGGCCGCCGCCTCCGGCGCGGTGCTGGCCACCGCCTCCCGGGGCGAATATGTGGACGTGTCCGGCTTTGAAAACGGCTGGTTCCGGGTGCAGTACAGCGGCAAAACCGGCTATATGTCCGGGGATCACCTGACCCTGGCCGCCGCCCGGCCTGCCGCCCCCGCCCCTGCGCCTGCTGCCCCTGCCTCCGGCACCGGGGCGGAGATCGCCGCCCTGGCCCGGTCCTTTGTGGGCAAGGCCCCCTATGTTTACGGCGGCGCAGGCCGCAGGCTTCGACTGCTCGGGCTTCACCATGTATATCTATGGCCAGTTCGGCGTCCGCCTGCCCCACGGGGCCACGGACCAGATGCGCTACGGCGCCGCCGTGGACCGCAGCCAGCTACAGCCCGGGGACCTGATCTTCTTCCACGACGACTACTATTCCTCCAGCACCGCCTCCCACTGCGGTATCTATGTGGGCAACGACCAGTTTGTCCACGCCTCCACCTATGGAAGCGGCGGCGTCCTGCTGACGGCGCTGAACGGCAATCCCTACTACTCCGCCCACTATATCGCCGCCCGGCGCATGGGCTGAAACGATGCATATTAAAAACGGTCCCCGCTTCGGCGGGGACCGTTTTTGTTCTGCTTTCACTTGTCGGCGTCATGGTGGGGGAAATCGTCCAGAAGCATCTGCCGCAGATGACGGCCTGCCGGAGGAAAAAGCCCTTGAAAAAGCCGCGTGTGAAATCACCCTTATATCGCGTTTTTACCTCCCAAATACGGCAAAAAGCTGTGTCAGAAATGGCACAGTTTTTTGCCGCTTTTTTTGGAAGGAGCGGTACGTTTCGCTCCGTGAGAAAGCCTTGACTTTCAAGGCTGCTTTTTTTATAATCTTTGCATAAGAAAGGCGTGATCTATCGTGAATACCCAGACGATCTGTATCCTGTTTTCCATTCTCCTGGTGCCGGTCAACCTGCTCTGCACCCACTGGATGACCCAGGAGGCCGTGCATCTGACCGGGATGACCTATATGGAATTCAAAGAAGCCACCTCCGGCATCAGTGCGTCGTCCGTTAGAAGAAAGCGGAACTGGTGGTACTACGTCCACTTCTTCAACGAGTACAGCGCCAACCCGGAAAAGTCCATCTGCTTTATGCGGATGCACGTGGCGGCGGTCCTCCCCAGCGTGGCGGCCATGTACCTCTTGGCCCGGGTGTATGCCAGCCCGGACCGGGTGTCCTTCGCCATGACCGGCAACTGCATCCTGCTTGCCGTGAACCTGGTCCTGGCCGCCGGGGGTGCGCTCTACAGGCGGGGCCATCCTCTGGACCCTGTTGCGGCGGAGAAGCTCCGGGAAAAGCACCAGGCGGAGCGGGCATACAGCCGGGCGCACCTGGGAAAAACGGCGGCTCGCGCCGCCGTGCCGGTGGGCGTCCTTCTGGCGGTCCTGTATATCTTCGGAAGCGGCGCGGCCTCCGGGCGGACGGAGACGCCGGACCCGGTGCATTTTGCGCAGATTCTGCAGGAAAAGGGGTACGAAACGGCGGACGTATCCCTGACCTATGGGCGGATCGACCGGAACAAGCTCACCCGGGCCATCGCCGGGGCAAAGGGCGGCAGTCGGGTGGAATGCTATCGCTACGCCGACGATAAAACGGTGGACCTGGTGTATAACCAGATATCCTATGAGACGGCCCCGGACCTGGAGCCCAGGGCGCGGGAAAGCCACGAGACCGCCCTCTCAGGCGGCGGCAAGATGTTCACCATAGTGGCGGACGGCGTGTACTATCTGGTGCTGTTCCGGGGTGACACGCTGATTTATGCCTGTTCGCCGGATTCTCTGACGGAGATCAACGAAATTCTGGCGGAGACCGGCTATCTGCGGAGGTAAGGGAACATGAAAGCACTGCCAAAACACTGCCTGCCGCACCATGCGGTGCTCCTGCTGGCCTATCTGTCCGCGCTCTTTCTTACAAGCCGCGCGGCCAACCTGCCCAACCTGTTTTACATGGCCTTCAACGGCCTTGTGCTGGGGCTGAGCGCCGCCTATCTGCGCCGGGACTTTGACACGGGGCTGAAGCGGACCGCCGCCAACGTGGTCCGGCAGGTTCTGACGGGACTGGGGTTGGGGTGCCTGCTGGCGATGGTTTTCGCGGGCGTCGCCATGCTGTTCGAGGACATTTCGCTGTTTCCCCGGCTGGGCATACAGAATGTTGCCAGCTTCATCCTGGTGCAGATGATCGTTGCATTGGCTGAGGAGGCGTATTTCAACTACTACCTGTACGACACCCTGATGCGGCTGTTCAGAGGGAAAGCCGTGTGGAGCATGGCGGCTGCGGCCGCGCTGTTTGCCGGGGTACACTGGGCGATGAACGGCAGCGTGAAGCAGGTGGTCATCGCCTTTGCCTTCCGGTTGGCCGCCCTGCTGGTCCGGCAGATAATCCGCCGGGACAACGCCTTTTACATCTGCGCCGGGATGCACTTTTTCTATAACCTGATGGTATTTTTTGTGATTTCCATCTGATGGAGGAGCACAGACTCCACTGGTACGAAGCATAAGATCCTGTATGATAAGGCTCTGTTTCAGCGGGAAATAGAGGTGCTGATGGAGCGAAGCAAGGAGGCATAGGAATTAAGAATGTGGAGAAAACAAAATAGAAAATTTCCGCTTTACTTCCGGCTCATGGGCTATGTGATGATGATTGTGGGCATCTACCTGATCGTAAACGGGATTGGAGACTATGCAGGCCAATCCCGTCAGAAGGACTGGATTCCCATAGAGGCCACGGTCACGGATGTCTCCAGCGAGGTAGTCAGCTCTTCGCCCGGAAGGCATGGTAGCAACAGCAGTACCTACTACATTATGGCGTATGAGTATGCCGTGGACGGAGAAACCTATACGGGCCGCACAGGGCGTATGTCATCGCCCCGTCTGATTGGTACTGTCATTACTGTGAAATATAACCCAGAAGTGCCGGAAGAGAATACGGCGATTCTCTCTCCCAATACCCACAATCTGCTGGTCCTTTTTGATTTTGGGAACGGCCATCCCAGTGGTGGGCTTTTTTTCCTCTCTGGGGTGCTGGAGCTACTTCGCAGCCTTCTGCGAAGGACGCACACAGAGGAGCTGAAGAAATCGGTTCCGGAGACAGACACGGGATTTGATTCAACGGCCATTGCAAAAATCCCGGCGAAGCAGTGGGTCCCCCCGACTTGCGGCTTGGCTTCTTGCGTTCGTCGCCCTCGTCCTTTTTCGTGAAATTCTTCCTCACGTCGGGAACTTCGGACTTGGATAAGTTCCGCAATGCCGCAGCGGCAGCCGGCTATACTGCCGTGGACTCTACGGAGGATATCCGCCAGAGCTGGGGCATCGGTTCCATGCTGATCCGCTCTGTTTCCGTGCATGAGGACTCTCTGCGGTTGGACTACTGCAGGCTGGATTCCGCAGATGCCTGCTACCGTTTCTATGCCGCTGCGACCCTCCCCATCACCGGTGAGGTGACGGAGAGCAATACCTTTACTGGTCAGGTCTATGCCGTGGACAGCCCCACGAATTTCGCAGCAAAAATCCGCAGTGGACAGATAATGCTCTATGTGTATACCACGCAGGAGGGCAAGGCCGATGTGCTTGCGTTTCTGGAAGCTGCGGGCTGGTGGAGCGAATAAGAAACGGAAAATTTACTACTGCAGACCTACAAATCCTAATGTCAAAGTAAATGGAGGAGCTATGAAGAGGTTCAAGGGCTTTAATCCCGTGCTGTTTGCGGCGGCGGTGATCTTTCTCTGCGTCACGGTCTATAGCCTGGTCAGCAATGTCACCGTCTATGTGCGGCAAAGAGACTGGCCGGTCACCACGGCGACGGTGATCGACGTGGCCGAAAACGGAAAAGAATACAACATCACCTACCAGTACGAGGCCCGGGGCAACGTTTACACCGGGAAGCTGCACCGGGTGCGCTTGCGCTTCGGCTTTGGGGAGACCCTGACCGTCCGGTATGACCCCGACGCGCCGGAGAAGTCCGTCCGGCAGGGGGCCATGACCCGCCGGTCGATCCTGACGCAGGCGGGGCTGTCGGTGGTTTTCTGCCTGGTGGGGTACTGCCTGATCCGGCGGGCCCTGCCCCAAAAGGAGCCGGAGGAGAGCGCTCCGGAGCGGCCCGCCCCCAAGACACCGGCCCGAAAATCCCGGCCCGCCGAAGGAACCGTCAGCGCGGCGGAGGTCCGGCAGGCCGAGGACCGGATCTTCCGGGAGGTGTGCCAACTGGTGCGGGACGTCCAGGAAAAGCACCCGTCCGTGGGATACGCGGTGCGGCTGGAGCGGTCCGCCCCGCTGGAGGCGGCGGGCTATGCACCAGCCCGCTACGAAGCCTGGCTCATCGCCTCCCTGGGCCGGAACCGGACGATTCTGGAAAGCGGCCCGGACACCGGGGAGTGGCCCGACGCCCGGGACAGGATCACCCGCATCAGAGGCGGGAAGCTGACGGTTTCCGACGGCTATGGCCAGCTTTCCCGGGAGCTGGAGGCCATCACCGCCGACTATGAGGCCGGGCCCGACGCCTATGCCGAGAACAAAGCAGCCTCTGATGAGATGCTGCGGGAGGCCTGCCGGGTGGAGTGGATCGGATAAGCGGCAGAGCAAAAAAACTCCCGGCGCGGGTGCCCCGCGCCGGGAGTTGATATTTTCTTGTTATCAGCTCTTGCCGTGAATTTCCGCGCCGCACTTGGGGCAGGTGATGACGATGCGGCCCTTGCCCCGGGGTACCCGGCACACCGTGCGGCAGCTGGGGCAGGTGAAATACTTGTGCTCCTTGTCCCGGCTGCGGGACAGGGCCTGCCGCAGGGGATAGACCACCTTGTTCATATAAGCCGCATTCTCTGCCCGGCGCTTGGACAGGTTCTTGGAAAACATGCGAAACACCATCCAAATGGTCAGCACCATGGCCACCGCCGACAGAATGCTGTAGGCCACCTGGTTCCGGACAAAGAGGTTGACTACGTCCAGAATAATGGCCGCCCAGAGGGTCACGAACCCCAGCTGGTCCACGCCGTTGCGCCCATACATGAACCGGGCCAGGGAGTTGCCAATTTTTTGGAAGAAATTCATACGAGCGCCTCGTTCTGCAAAAAAATGAGGTCCTTCCGGAAAAGGACGCACTTATTCTACAGGAATCTGCCGCAAACGTAAAGCCTTTCTTTGCAAAATTCACAGAATGGACATGATTTTTTCCGCCGCAGGCCTCCGGGGCCGGGGAATCGGCCCTTTTCCTCGTTGCAATCTGCCGAGGGGATTGGTATAATGTATGTGTATTCTTTTGCCCAATTGAGGGCCGGCGAACCGCCGGCCCCCTATCTGAAAAGCGGCGGCCGGCGTCTCCTGCGGGGCGGGAGGGCTGCGCCGGACTGGCCGGAGAGCTTCCGGTCCCGGGCCGCTTGAGCCATCCTATGCCGTCTGCCGCCGCCCCGTCACCCTGCTGATTGAAAGGACCGATTCTCATGATCAAAATTTCCCCCTCTATCCTGTCTGCGGACTTTGCGTATCTGGCCCGGGACATTCAGGCCATCTCCACCGCGGATTACGTCCACGTGGACGTGATGGACGGCCTGTTCGTGCCCAACATCTCCATCGGCATCCCGGTGGTGAAGTGCATCCGTCCGGTGACGGACCTGCCCCTGGACGTGCATCTGATGATTCAGGAGCCGGTGCGCTATGTGGACCAGTTCTGCGACGCCGGGGCGGACATCGTCACCTGCCATGTGGAGGCCGACACCCAGGAGAACATCCTGGCCGCCATCGACAAAATCCACGCCAAGGGCAAGAAGGCCGGCGTGGTGGTGAAGCCCAGGACCCCTGCCAGTGCCGTGCTGCCCTTTATTGACCGGGTGGAGATGATCCTGGTGATGACGGTGGAGCCGGGCTTCGGCGGCCAGAAGTTCATGGCCGACATGATGCCCAAGGTGCAGGAGATCCGCCGGTATATCGACGCCATGAACCCCGGCTGCGAGCTGGAGGTGGACGGCGGCGTGGACCCCAGTACCTGCAAGATCTGCGTGGCCAGCGGCGCAAACGTCCTGGTGGCCGGGTCCGCCGTGTACAAGGCGGTGGACATTCCCGCCCGCATCCGGGAGCTTCGGGGCTGATGCGGCCCGATTTCACTTGAAAAGGAAGATACTATGGAATTTTTTCCCGCCCCTCTTGAAAATCTGGTGGAGCAGTTCGCCCGGCTGCCGGGCATCGGCTCCAAGTCCGCTCAGCGGCTGGCCTTTCATGTGCTGAACCTGCCCCAGGACCAGGCCCGGGCCTTTGCCGACGCCATTCTGGAGGCCAAGCGCAGCGTGACCCTGTGTCCCGTGTGCCAGAACCTCACCAGCGGGGGCCTGTGCCCCATCTGCGCCTCGCCCAAGCGGGACGAGAGTACCATCTGCGTGGTGGCGGACCCCCGGGATGTGGTGGCCATCGAGCGCAGCCGGGAGTATAACGGCCGGTACCATGTGCTCCACGGGGTGCTGTCCCCCATGAACCATGTGGGCCCCGACGATCTGCAGATCAAGTCCCTGGTGGACCGGGTGGCCCAGGGCGGCATTCAGGAGGTCATCATGGCCACCAATCCCGACACCGAGGGGGAGACCACCGCCATGTACTTGGCAAGGCTCTTAAAGCCCTTCGGGGTAAAGGTCACCCGCCTGGCCTACGGCATCCCCGTGGGCGGCCACCTGGAATTTGCCGACGACGCCACGCTGATGCGTGCCCTGGAAGGCAGGCGGGAGCTATGAAGCGTGTATGCTGCGCCGTGCTGGCGGCGCTTCTGCTGTGTCTTTCCGGCTGCGGCGTCCAATCGGAGCCGGAACAGCTGAGCCTGTTCGCCATGGACACCTATATGACCCTGGCCGCCTACGGAGACAAGGCTTCGGAGGCCCTGGCCGCCTGCGGTCAGGAGCTGAACCGCCTGGACAGGGCCCTGTCCCGGACCCGGGAGGGAAGCGAAATCTATACCCTGAACGCCCAGGGCCGCGCTGATGTGTCCCAGGAGACGGCGGACCTGATCTCCGCCGCCCTGACCCTGAGCCAGGCCACCGGCGGGGCCTTTGACCCCACCGTGGCCCCACTGGTGACCCTGTGGGGCATCACCACCGACAGCCCCCAGGTGCCCCGGCAGGAGCAGATCGACGCCCTGCTCCCCTTGGTGGGGACGGAGCACGTGACCCTGGAGGGTACCCGCGTCACCCTGGATGAGGGCTGCGCCATGGACCTGGGCGGCATCGCCAAGGGCTACGCTTCCGACCGGCTGGCGGACATCTTCGCCCAATACGGGGTGGACAGCGCCCTGGTGAGCCTGGGGGGCAACGTGTACGCCCGGGGCGCAAAGCCAGGAGGCCAGGCCTGGAGCGTGGCGGTGCAGCACCCGGAGCAGGAGGGCTATGCCGCAATGCTGTCCCTGAGCGACGCCTTCGCCGTTACCTCCGGCGGCTATCAGCGGTATTTCACCGGCCCCGACGGAACGGTGTATCAGCACATTCTGAGCCCCAAGACCGGCTGGCCGGTGCAGGGGGACCTGCTGTCCGTCACCATTGTGGCAGACAGCGGCACCATGGCCGACGCTTATTCCACCGCCCTGTATGTCATGGGTTTGGCGGCGGCGGAGAACTTCTGGCGGCAGACCGGGGGCTTTGACATGGTGCTCATCTCCAAGGACGGCCGGGTTCTGTATACCCCGGGCCTGGCGGACCGGCTGACGGAAGTTGAGGGCAGCGGCTATGCGTATGCGTCCATCGAGTCCTGAGCTCCGGCCCACCTGGTGGGACGGACTGGCGGCGGCCATTGTGGCGGCCCTGGCCATTTTCACGGCGGCGTGGTATTACGGCGGTCTGGCCCGGTCCGGTCCGCTGACTGCCGCCATTGTCCACCGGGGGCAGGTGGTGCAGACCGTGGAGCTGGACCGCCTTACAGAGGAGATGACCGTCACCGTGGAGGGGGACTATCACCTGACCATCCTCCTGGACAGAGACGGCGTCCGGGTGGCGGAGAGCGACTGCCCGGGCCAGGACTGCGTCCACACCGGCACCATCACCCGGGCGGGACAGAGCATTGTCTGCCTGCCGGAGCAGGTGGTGGTGCAGCTTACCGGCGGTGGTGGCGGCCCCGACGCGGTGCTGGGATAGGAGGGGCGGCATGAAGATATCTACCCGCCAATTGGCGCTGTGCGCGGTGCTGACGGCCCTGGCCCTGGGCCTGAGCACCCTGGAAAACCTGTTTCCCGTGACGCTGGTGATCCCCCTGCCGGGGGTGAAGCTGGGCCTGGCCAACATCGTCACGGTGTTCGCCCTGTATCAGCTGGGGCCGCTTCCGGCCCTGTGCATCCTGGCGGCCCGGTGCCTGCTGGGCAGTCTCTTTGCCGGAAGTGCCTCGGCTCTGCTGTTTTCCCTGCTGGGGGGAACGCTGGCTATGCTGGTGATGCTGGCGCTGTCCCGTCTGCCGGGTTTGTCGGTATACGGCGTGTCCATCGGCGGCGCGGCGGGCCACAACATCGGCCAGATGGCGGCGGCCCTGATCACCCTGGGCAACACCGCCGTGCTGGGATATCTGCCGTTTCTGCTGGTGGTGTCCCTGTTCACCGGGGCCCTGACGGGCTTCGTGTCGGCCCTGCTGCTGCGGGCCATCAGCCATGTGAAGTTATAAGACTGAAGGAGAGCGGATAAATGGATAAGAAAGACGAGATCATCCTCCAGCAGCTGGACGTGATCCGCTCCATGACGGAGCGGAACCTGCGCAGCGTCAACAGCGATTTCTGGGGCACGCCCCTGTCCCCGGCGGAAAAGCTCGGGGAGAAGGCGCCCCCAAGACCCCCCTGATAAGACCCCCGGCAGGGCCCCGGAGAAGAAGTCCGGCGGCCCGGAGCAGCCGTCGGAGGCCCCGGAGTCTCTGCCCAAGGAGGACATGAAGGACCTGCTGGCGGAGCTGGACGGCTACATCGGTCTGCAAACCGTCAAGGAGGAGGTCCACAACCTCATCAACATGGCCTCCGTATACCAGCTGCGGCGGCAGCACGACCTGCCCACCACGGATATGTCCCTGCACCTGGTGTTCACCGGCAACCCCGGCACCGGCAAGACCATGATGGCCCGGATGATGGCCCGGATCTACCGGAGTCTGGACATTCTGTCCCGGGCAGCTGGTGGAGGTGGACCGCAGCGGCCTGGTGGCGGGCTATGTGGGCCAGACGGCTATCAAGACCCAGAAGGTCATCGAAAAGGCCATGGGCGGCGTGCTGTTCATCGACGAGGCCTACGCCCTGAACGGCCGGTCGGAAAACGACTTCGGCCAGGAGGCCATCGACACCATCCTCAAGGCCATGGAGGACCACCGGGACGACCTGGTGGTGATCGTGGCGGGGTACACGGACCTGATGGACCGGTTCATCCACTCCAACCCCGGCCTGGAATCCCGGTTCAACCGCTTCCTGCTGTTTGACGACTATACCACCGACGAGATGGTGGAGATCTTCCGGATGCAGTGCAAAAAGGGCTGCTATCAGCTGACGGAGGAGGCCCAGCCCCTGATCCGGGACTATATCGCCGAGGAATCGGCGGACGACAGCTTCGGCAACGCCCGGGGCGTCCGCAACCTGTTCGAGCACGTTCTGGTGGCCCAGAACAACCGCCTGGCCGCCATGGAAAAGATCACCCGGGAGGACCTGATGACCATTACCGCCGACGACGTCCTCCGGGCCCGGGGAAAGGTGGACTGACATGAAACGACTGACTGCGGGGCTTCTGGCCCTGATGCTGCTGGCGACCCTGCTGCCCGGCTGCGGGAAGAAGGAGCAGTGGAACGTGGATAACTTCTTCCTGTCCGACGACGGCGCCACCTATTCCGTCAGCTATCGCCACGACGACGGCACGGAGGAGGTGGTGGCGGAGATGGGCAGCTATCCCCAGCCCCTGACCATCATCGCCGGGAAGCTGTACTATGTCCACGGCGGCAGCATGGTGGCCGTGGACCTGAAGGACCCCACCCAGCGCCAGACCATCACGGAGCCGGGGCTGTCGGGGCTTTCCATCGGGTTCATCGACGACGGGGCGGTGTACTGCCCCCTGGCCACCGACACGGAGAAGTGCTATCGGGTGGCCCTGGACCTGTCCGAGTGCACCCGGGTGGCCATCCCCCGGGAGCAGCGGCCCACGGACTATGACGCCCTGCTGGACAAGATCTATGCTGCCGTGGGGGCCATCGACAACCGCATGGCCCTGCGGACCCTGCGGGCCCGGTACTCCGAAACCGGCAGCCTGACCTCCCTGGAGATGACGGTCTGGTCCCTCCAGGAGGAGACGTATTCTCTGAACAGTTGGGCCGATGTACATGTATCCGTCCAGCGCAGCGGCAGCGGCTTCACCGTCGCCGCCCAGGACCAGCACCGGCCCCTGCCTATGGATTCGGAAACCGTGGCGGCCATGCTGTCGGTGCAGCAGCTTGTCGAGACCGTGAAGGCCGTGGACAGCGCGGACCTGTGGACCAGCCAGAAAACCGGCCAGCCCCTGTACTATCAGCTGACCTATCACGCCTCGGAGTATGAGGCCGCCGTGGCGGCAGACGGAGGCGTCCCCTGCCTGAATCCCGACGGCTCGGCGGCTCAGCTGCCCCAGGGGAGCCTGCTGGTGCTGGCCCAGTGCTATGACCGGGGCGACGCCAACATCGCCCTTACCGACAGCCGGGCCTGACCACCGGCGCCCTGCGGGTCATCGTCCCGGCGGCGTAAAAAATGTTGTTCTTGTTGACCAATTTCGGACAACGCGCAGTCAATCTTTGAGATTACAAAGATGTATATGCAAGGATATATCTGCGAAAGAAGGAATTGGTCATGAAAAGTAAACACTACAAGTATTGGAAATCTGTTTTTGATTTGCGAAGGTGTATAGGATGCAAAAAAATGCATGGCCAGATATTCTTGGCACATTCTGTAAATATTGAACCGCCTCTTCATAATAGATGTCGGTGTAAAATAGAATGGCTAGAAGCGAAGAAAGCGGGAACTGCCTCTAAATTCGGGTTGCGTGGCGCAGACTGGTGGCTTAAGACATTTAGTCATTTGCCAAATTATTACATTAGCGAGAAGGAGGCAAGGCTTAGGGGATGGTCTCCAATTTTAGCCAATTTAGATATTGTCGCACCAGGAAAAATGATAAAAAAGGGCGTTTTTAAGAACAGAAATAAGCATCTTCCTGATGCGGTAGGGCGGGTTTGGTTTGAAGCTGATATCAATTATGAAGGTGGATTTCGAGGTTCAGATCGAATACTGTATTCTAATGACGGGCTGATTTTTGTAACTTATGATCATTATATGACATACGTGGAAATTGTTTAGAGAGGGAGGTCTTTCTGTGAATCCTCACGCCTATACACCGATGCCGGAGGGCGGCATTCTTCTGGACCTGACGTCCTGCCGGGACTGGGGGATGGTGCAGGACGCCATCCGGCGGGCCTTCGGTTTCCCGGCCCACTACGGGGAAAACTGGGATGCCATGTGGGACTGTCTGACGGACCTGTTCTGGGTGACGGATGACCGCCACATCGTGGTTCGGGGCCTGGATGCCCTGCCGCCGGACCTGCGGGCATATGCCGAACCCCTGCGCCAGGTGCTGGAGGACCTGCGGACCCGCTGTTCCCGTCTGCGGGTGACCTACTGCTGAAAAATCCTGCCCCGGGGCCTGTTATGGGTCCCGGGGCATTTTCCTCTTCCCATTTTCAACGATATGTGGTATACTCTCCGGCGACAGGGACCCAACCTGTCCAAGCGTCGCAAGGCGTTCGTTCGGCCCGGCGGGGCCGTTCTCTAAACAAAACATGGGAGGTACCACATGAAACACAAAAACACGCAAAAGCTGACCCTGGCCGCCATGACGGCGGCCGCCTACGCCGCACTGTCCCTGCTGGGGGCGGTGTTCGGCCTGACTTTCGGCCCCATCCAGGTGCGCTTCTCCGAGGCGCTGTGTCTGCTGCCGTTCCTGTTCCCGGAAACCGCCTGGGGCCTGGGGGTGGGGTGCCTGATCGCCAACGTGTTCAGCCCCTATGGGGCCCTGGACATCGTGGTGGGGTCTTTGTCCACCCTGATCGCCGCCCTGCTGACCGCCCGGTGCCGCAGTCCCTGGACCGCGGCCCTGCCGCCGGTGGTGTGCAATATGGTGCTGGTGGGGGCCGTGCTGGCCTATGAGACGGCAGGCACTTCCGCCGCCTTCTGGCCGGCCTATGGGCTCAACGCCCTGACCGTGGGCCTGGGGGAGGCCGTCGCCTGCCTGGTGCTGGGGGTGCTGCTGGTGAAGCAGCTGCCGAAAATTCCCTATTTCCGGAACCGGCTTGCGTCATGATTTCAGCTTCTGTAATAAAATAAATGCTGGGGCCAGGCATCAGCCTGGCCCCAGCATTTATTATGAACCCAGCCTGCACGGGCTATCCGGCGGCGCAGTTGGTTGACGGAAAACCAGGGGTGTGGTACACTGAGGAGACTACTATAAAGCGAGGGATCATCATGGAAGAAACCAGGAGCTTCGGCTATATCTGCCCCAAATGCGGACGGGCGGTCATGGCCCGGCGCAGCGCCTTTTCCCTGGCGGCGGCCGCCGCCCATATCGAAAGTGAAGCAATACATGAAA
>VOFK01001389.1_pt1 | contig 18182 bp, 27 predicted proteins | sample 5384121 | NCBI WGS metagenome assembly VOFK01 (sample SAMN12384730, study PRJNA508395) | human gut metagenome | isolation source: healthy gut J | host: Homo sapiens
GATTCGTAATCTGGAATGTCCATGATTACAATCTGTCTAATAGATTATGGATGCGGCAAATTTAACAGAAAAAATACATATTATGGAGCAATATCCTTGATCTTCGTTCACGGGGAATCAACATTGCGCGGACAGCCCGTCGTCTTGGTGTGTCCCGTAATACGGTACGACATCTTCAATCCCTAAGCTTGGAGGAAGTCCTCCAGCACAAAGAACGGCATTACAAACTCCATGCCTACGAGCAGGCCGTCGCATCCCTCCTTACCAGTTTTCCCTCCATTTCCAGCAGCCGCATTGGCGACTACTTGCGGGAACATTATCCGGACTTTCCGCACGTCTGCGAGAAGACCGTCCACAATTATGTCCAGTTCGTCCGGAAGAAGCACCATATTCCTCCGGCCAGATAATCACCGGTCCCATTCTCCCAAGGAGTGGGAGCCCGGTCCGTCATATACATAATTCTTAACAGTAAACATTATACATTATCATATATGAATACCCAAAGCTTTACAAACGGAACAAGCCGCCGCCTGTCACGGGCTGTACGGCGCCAGGAATGCGGAACACATCCTTGCTATGAGCTCAGCACTTCCCAATTTTCTGACATGAAAGTCAGAAGACTCACCCGCCAATACGGTTTTTTTCCGGTTACAGCATTTACCGGTATCTCGTAAACGAGACACTCCACAACGGGAGCTACCTCCTGCTGTGGTGCGAGGAAACGGCGCAGGCGGTGGCCTCTTACTGGAATGCCTCTTTGGAAGATGTCACAAGAATTGTCAACGGCTGCATACAAGTCGGACTTTTCAACGGTGAGCTATACGAAAACACCGCATCCTGACTTCCGCTGACATACAGCGGAACTATATGGATCATGTCAGATCCTGCGGTCTGCTCTCCCGATATCCCGACATTCCCAAAGGAGTTCGAGCTTTCGGCCAGCTGATGTATTATCCACTTTAAATATAAAGCTTATGCCAAAAACAGCTAAAAAGGGTTTTTCACCTATTTCAGGTTCGAAACCGATCATTTCTATGATCCGAAAGTAAAGAGACTAAAAAATAAATTTGGAATGGAAGGCTGGGGTGTGTTCCATTTCATTGTAAACGAGATCTACCGTGTCGAGGGATGCTATATGGTTATGGATGCCGACGGTCTGTTCGACATCTCGGACTATTCCCGTATGGATGAGAAAAAGGTTTCGGACATCATCGACTACTGCGCCGAACTGGGCCTTTTCAACAAAGAACTGTGGCAGGACAAACAGATTCTGACCAGTGAGGAGATACAGGAACTGTATGTAGGCATCTGCAAGGCCATCCACCGCAAGCCCGGCATTCCGGAAAGCATCCTTCTGCTGGAAACGGAACCGTCACCGGAGTCCGCCACCATACCGCATGCCACTTGTGAACAGCAGGACACCCCGGCACATGAATGCGGATCTCCGGCCTCCCTTCCGGAGGATGGGAAGGAAATCCGGCAGGCTGTGACTCGCATACGCACATTGTTCGCAGCTGAAAAGGAACTTCGCGAAGAAGCGGACAAAACTCGCGAAAATAAACCGTATAAAATAAAAGAAAATAAAATATCCTCCCCAACCCCTCCGGCACAAGCCTCCGGTGAAGGGGAGAAGGATGAGGACAGGGATTCTCTTCCGGGAAAGCTCAAGTATCTGGGAGTGGACGAGTATTATACCGGCTGGATATACCGGCTTTCGGCCTGTTATCCCGAATTCCCGGTCGGAAAGGCGATCGAGGATATCCTGCAGAGTGATTTCCACCTGACCAAGGGGAACTACCTGTATCCTCTCGTTGAAAACTATATCGCCAAATACAACGCCAAGTACGGAGAGGCCGACCGGCAGAGGAGGCAGGAGGAAACCATGCGCAACCGCCGCAAGACGCTCGAGCTTCTGGGGGTCGCGGTGAGGGACCAGCAGGAGATCCTGCAGCTCGCCTCCGTGGCGCCCATGGTGCTGGACACCGCCCTGAAGGAAACCTGGGGGAACAAGAGGATCAAGAGCCCCACCAGGTTTATCCTGAGCCGTATGAGGCAGGCAGTTTCCGCATAGAAGCCGGAAACGCCGTGTTGACAATATGATGGAATTACCCTGAAAAGCTGTCCGCGAGGATGGCGGGAATAAATTTATAAATTTAAAGAACTCATCCTGCCCATCCGTGAGGACCGGCAGGAATCAAACGGAAAATACCATTAAAGCGACATAACCATGACATCACAGGAAGCCAATTCAATCCCGTTGGGAGACATCCTCTCCCATTACGGTTACGAGCCGTCCAGACGGTATGGCGGCTATGACATGTACCGTTCCCCCTTCCGTTCCGATACTTCCCCGAGCTTCAAGGTTTTCAGGGAGGAGAACCGCTGGTATGATTTTGGGGACGGTACGTATGGCAGGGCGGTGGATCTGGTCATGCGTGTGGAAAACTGCTCCTTTCCGCAGGCCATGAAGGAACTCGGAAGGATGAGGACCTCCCCGCAGCTTTCCATGCCTTCGATACGGAAACCGGAAACGGTGTCAGGAAGGCTTCCGGCAGCCGCCCCGATGACCGTCCTGAAGGTCATTCCCGTTCAGAACAGGCATCTGCTTGACTACGCCGCCTCACGTGGCATTGACGGGGAGATTGTCCGTAAATACTGTGTGGAGGTCCACTACTGTTTCGAGAGGAATCCGCGTGAGAAATACGCGCTCGGATTCGCCAACGACCACCGGGGTTTCGAATTGCGGAACAGCATGTTCAAGGGGTGCGCCTACGCCAAGGATATTACCTGCATCAGTGAAGGCAACAGGTCCTGCGCCGTTTTCGAGGGCTTTTTTGACCTTCTCAGTTTCAAGCAGTACGCAAGGGAGCATCCGGAGATGCCCGCACTTGGAAAGCTGGACGTGTGCGTATTGAACTCCACGGCAATTGTGGACCGTTCAAAGGATTTCCTTTCAAAGTATGAGAGGGTGCACGCCTTTCTCGACAACGACGCCGCCCCGGGGCGCGGGGCACTGGGAAAGATACGGAGCTTCCTTCCTGAAGACGTGATACTGGTGAACGAGTCGGAACGCCTGTACCCCAGGTGCAATGATTTTAACGAATTCCTGCAGAAGACCGGGTGTCCGGCAGCGGGACATGAAATATGAAGAGCAAAAAAAACAGAACGATGAAAACATTTGAGGAAATATACCGGGATGCGGCAGTCCGGAACGGCTGCAATGCCGGGAAAACATTTGCGAGGGTCATGTTCGAGGAGGGCATGAGCCAGAACCTTGAGCGTTGCATGGACAGGGCCGCCGGTTCCCATACAGACCTCATGGCCTTTGCCGGATGGTTCGGAAAGCGTCTGGCCAGGGAATCTGTCAGGTGCAATGCCGCCCGCGTGAACTTCTCCCAGGACATAACAATAGAAGGCAGGAAATACGCCACCGGTTCGGTACGGTCACTTTCTGCACGGAGGAAAAGAAAAGCCTTGAGGAACGTGCGGAAGGAGATTGCCGGAAGACTGCTGTCATCCGGCCTGTCAGATGACCTGAAAACGTTGTTGAAAGAAGCCGTACTGACCGGCTACGATTTACAGAAGGATGATTTTGATGAGGATTAAACGATCAAGCATGAAACAGAACAATGACATACCGGATAAAACCATGGAACGTATCCGCAAGCTGATGCGTCTGAAGGAATCCACCACTTCCGAAGGCGAGGCACGTGCGGCGGCCGCAGCCGCAAGCCGGCTTCTGAAGGAATACAACCTGTCCCTGTTCGACATAAGTGGAAGAGCTCAGGAAACAGTCTTTGCAATCGGGAGGTCCGGAGCATTCAGCTACAAGGACGCTTTCGGCAGCTATTGGAAGCGCGACCTGCTGAACGTGCTGTGCCGGTACAACTACTGCCGGATACTTCTCTGCCGGGGCACAACCGACATGTTCATCGTCGGAACCGATGAGAATATTACTGCCGTCACCGTGCTGTACGATTATCTGCGCACGGCTTTCCGCCGGCTGGCAGAAGAGAGGCACAAGGAATACGTGTCCGTCAGACGCGGATATTACCGGACCGGGAAATACAGAAAGAAATACATACGCTCCTATCTCGAGGGCGTCACCCCGGATTAAGGGAACAGTTTGAGGCAGGTCGCAGCCGGCCGGCAGAGGAGTCACGGGAAACCGCCCTAACATGCTGCCATGACGCGCTTATTGACAAGTACCTGGAAAAAATAGGAGCCGGCACTTCAAAGGCACATCCGAGAAAGACCGGAACCGACCGCTCCGCGTATTACTCAGGCATGGGTGACGGCAGGAACATCAGTCTGAACCGGCAGATAAAAGGAGGTGGTATATGACAGTATTGTGGATATCATTTGCGGCCCTGTATGCACTGGGCATGCTGTGGCTTGCGTATCAGATCAGGACCGCCCCCAGTGATCTGGATTTATGGGGCGAGGAAATAGAATAAACCGTTAAAATCATAATAGTATGTACTTTATACATTATATACAGACTTATGCGTCGGTCAATAGGAAAGGCAGCGAGCTCCAGAGCCATATCCTGAAGTTTAAGGACTGCCTGCTCAAGGACCGGAACGCACTGGATGATCTGAAAGAGGAGATTCATTGCCGGATAGAAGAACTGGATGCCAGGTATCCGCGTACCCAACCCCTGCATTTCGATGCGGGAAACGATTCCGGAAGGTGGTACATCCATGTGAAAGGAAAGCCGGACAATCTTGTATGCATCATCTCCATTGCAAAAGTGAGGAACCTGCTGGGAAAAGGCACAGTTTCCTTTCCCGGGAAAGACAAGGACGGAGAGAAAGGATGAGGAACACATACTGGTTTGCCGTGGACTATAACGGTACGGGACATCTTTTCACCTGTCCTCCCGAAAGGGACACGGGGATGTGGACCGGCGAGGAAGCCCTTTACATCCCCAAAGGACAGTTCGGAGAGATGTTTCCGCGAATCACCTGGCAGGACGCGCCGGTGGTGGTGACCCTGGAGGTGCTTCCCTGCGTGGAGACCCGGCGGCTGCGTCTTGTCAAGCGCTGCCTCCATCTTCTGCGGAGGCATACCGGCAGGAATCAGTCAAAGGATATGGAGGATTCACAATAACTCCCCCTGATGGTAGATGTATTAAGAAAGTTGAAGCTATAAATTGGATTTAATACAATAAGACCTATGGAAGCATTAACGGCATTACAATGGGCAAAAGAGGGTTATGTACCTAACGCTGATGCGGTAGGTGAAGAACGTTGGACTAATTGTTTTCACGGGCAGAAAGCAACATACTACAAAGACAACGAAGTTCACAAAGACTCTGAAACTGCAAAGGACATGCTTAGAGCTAAACGAAAAGAGCACAAAAAAGCATCAGATAAAAGGGACGAGAAGCGAAAAAAAAACATGGCTTATCGAGAGAACATGAAAACAGAATGGCAGTGGCTCCAGGAAGGTAGGATACCGAATCCGAATGCACGGTGGGAATATGGCGAGATTCTGAACAATACATTCAACGTGTGCAGTTACGGCAGCAAATATTGCTATTGTCATATTGATGAAACACATATACCCAAAGATAGTGAAGAGCTACAGAAAGCCATTTTTGATTTTCAACGGAAATAGCTGGATATGACTATAAACGATATAGAAAGGAATGAATTATGAATAAAAGAACAATTCAAATAGATGTTATCGGTACGATAGAAGAAACTGAATTAATGAAATGTAAATTGTATGTTGATGGTCGTGTGTGTGTAATCGGAATGTCACGATATGACTATGAAGAGTTAATGCGAGAAAAAGTGTTTATCCGGGATGGTAAGAGCGTTGATTCTGCTGGTGTGATAAACACGACTAACACTTTCGTTGAAGATGATTAATATTAAATTAAGAATGAGTATAGAACAAATTATATTCAACCTTCTCAATAAGAACGCTCATACATGGGTTAGATATTGGCAACAAAAGGAGATGTCAGGTTTAACAATGCCCGGAGAATATATTGAGATAAGGACTTTTTTCTTATCAGGCATCGAACTTTCTGATTTTTTAGAAGCCGGATTCAAAATCAATAAAATACAATCTCAAAAAATAGATGCAGATGCCTATTGTGACATTCTGCTAAATAAAACCGATTAAAAATGGAAATACAAGGAAAAGTTATCGCCGTACTTCCCATAAAGGATGGGGTCGGCAAAACTTCCGGCAACGAGTGGAAGAGCCGGGAATTTGTCCTCGAGACGGAGGAAAGCAGACCGCAGAGCCTGTGCCTGCAGCTGATGAACGCCAACATCGACCGGTATGCGGTTGAAGCCGGCCAGACTGTGCATGTGAAATTTGACTGTTCCGCCCGCCAGTGGGAGAACCGGTGGTTCAATACCCTGACGGCCTGGGAGGTGACCGTCATCAAAGCAAAGGAGGCATGAGAATGAATACGGGAAAAAAGCTGTTTCTGTGTGCGGGACTGCTGGCATTCTTCCTGTCGGTATCGGCACAGTCCTACTCATTGCGTACCAATGTGATCGGTCTGGCAACGACCAACCTGAATCTGGAGGCTTCCATGACGCTGAACCGTAAATGGTCACTGCACCTGCCCGTGCAGTACAACCCGTTCAAGTTCGGCCGCAACCGGCAGTTCCGCAATTTCTATGCGGCCCCCGGAGTACGCTACTGGCTGCTGGAAAGCTACATGGGCGGATTCATCGGCATGTACGGTACGGCCGGCACCTACAGCGTGGGGAACCTGTTCGGCAACAAGTACCGCTACGAGGGGGAAGGCTACGGAGTAGGTTTAAGTATCGGGAAGGCCTACCAGATAGGCAGGCGCTGGAACCTTGAATGGGAAGCCGGTGCGGGTGCCGTATGGCTGGCTTATGACAAATATCTGTGCAAACGCTGCGGGGACCTTGTCGGACAGGAGTACGGCTGGCATTTTCTTCCGACCCGTGCAGCTCTCAATGTCGTGTATCTTTTTTAAGCGGGAAGGATGAGGACTACAAAACGTATCATACCGTTTGCACTGCTCTCGGGGCCTGCTCCTTTCCTGCGGATCGGAGCACCGTCTGGCACGCGTGCGCATTTCGCAGCCCGGGGTGAGGGAGGCGACAACGGATACGGCCTGCAAGGTGCCGGAACAGATAGCATGGACAGACGACAAGGGTGAGCGGCATATCGTCACGCGGGCCGAGAAAGACAGCGTGACCGGTGAGGAGATCACTTCCGTGGAACTGTCCGAAATTACCGTTATGGCCAGAAGCAAGCAGGTGGCTGAACGCAACGGGAAGATAAACCTGGATTTTGTCGTAACGGTTCCGGGAGAATTGGTCAGCAACAAGTGGCAACTCCAGCTGGCCCCGGTGGCCTACAAGCCTTCGGATACGTTATACCTGGACAGGATCTTCCTTTCAGGGGCTGACTTTGCCAAGATGCAGAAAAGAGGCTATATGCGCTACCAGGCGTTCATCAACTCCATTATACCCGACAGCCTGTACCTGCAGAAACTGTTCGATGGGAAAGGCTACAGGAAGGCGCGCTGGCCGAACTGGAAGAGGAATACTTCCAGGCCTGGAAGCACGAGGTGCTGCAGAAAGAACGCTGGATTGACTGGTCGGACAAGGCCAATGCCCGGTTTGCCCTGTTCAACTGGCGTGTCGAGCAGAACCGGAGAGCCATCGCCGGCTACAATTCAATCCTGGAGCATCTTCCCGCCTACTGGATGACCAGGGAGCTTGAAGGGAAATATATCCCTTCCAGATGGAGGATGTTTGCCGAAGGCGGATATAAGATCCGTACCCGGAGCATCTCCCCTGAAGATTCCGCCGTCATCACGAGGCGTTTCACCGATTACGGCAAGATGGCGGAGAACCAGAAGAGAAAGGAACAGGCCGGTGCCATGTATGACAAATATGTGCGTTTTCCGTATGAGCCGGCCCGTCTGGATACGGTCATCCGGGAAGGGAACAAGTTCGTCTATTACTACAAGCAGGAGCTCCCGGCCACGGAAAACACGAAAAGGATAGATCTGACGCTTGACGGACTGATCCTTTCCAAGGACGAGACACGTACCCCGCTTCCGCCGTCGGACACGATCACCTATTTCATATCGAGCATGGTGCAGTTCCTTGACCGGACTCCCCGCTATAAAAAGAAGATTGTCACCCGCAAGGACGAGGTAAGCCTGCGCGCATACGTGGCCTATAAGACAGGCAGTACCGAGTTCCGGGAGGAAACCGGAAACAACAGGTCGGAAATCGACAAGGTGTTCAAGGCGATACGGAGCATAAACTATACAGGAGAGTTCCTCATAGACAGCGTGCTGATGACCGCGACCTCATCTCCGGAGGGTGATGCGGGGATGAATCTGTTCCTGTCCAGGGGACGTGCGACGGAACTGAAGAAGTACCTTGCAAGACGTACGGAGGATGCGGAAGGCGTTGACACCATCTTCCGCCCTGCATGGCGGGGGGAAGACTGGAAAGGCTGCGCGGACTTGTCGCAAAAGACGACACCCTGAGACACCGGCCGGAACTGCTCCGGATCATGGAGGAAACAAGGAATCCGGACATCCGTGAGCACGCCCTGAGAAAATATCCGGAGGATTACAGGAGAATCCGGGAAAAGCATTATCCTCTCCTGCGCGGAGTGGAATTCCTGTTCCATCTCCACCGGCGGGACATGATTCAGGACACGGTTGTGATGCCGGTCATCGACAGCACCTATATGGCTGCCGTGCGGATGATAGAGGACAGGAGGTACAAACAGGCTCTTGCCCTGCTGGACGAGCACTACCCGGCAGACTATAATACCGCTGTCTGCCTCATGTCGCTCGGCTATGACGCCCGTGCGCTTGAGATCATGCGGGAACAGCGGGACACATCAGACCGGAACTACCTGCTCGCCATCCTGTACAGCCGCCTGGGGCGCAAGGAGGATGCCGTCAAGTCATATGTCAGGTCATGCGACCAGGATGCCGGCAAGATATGGCGCGGACGGCTGGACCCCGAAATAAACACGCTTATTGAAACTTATAATTTATACAAAGATGAATATTGACAGAAAAGTACTGGTACTTGCGTCATTCCCCGCAATAATGCTCGGCGGCTGCAATTTCAATGAGGACTTCTGCATCCGGGAAGGAGAACTTGTAGCCTGGTGCGATTTCAGCGGAATAAAGGAAAAGCCGCCTGTCCCCCAGGAAAGACACGTCATCCCTTTCGGAACGGATGTGCCGTATTCCGAAGGAACAACGTTCACACAGGATACACTCCGCTGGAGCCTGCCCCAGGGGGGCATACAGGTTCCTGTTCTATACGGGGAACTATGAACTGCTGGACAGGAATGACTATCATGAGACGCGTCTGTCCGTCCGGACTGACACCATTGACGGGGGAGGCGCACATTTCAGAGGTACAGAAATTCTGCTGTTCCTCGGCCATCAGTGAAAGGCTTGAATACCGGAATCCCAAACGGGTAACGATACAGCCTGCGGCTTTTTGTCCAGAAACTGAACATAAAGATTAACGTGTCCGGCAACACCGTACCGTTGTCCGGCTTGAACTGTACCCTTTCGGGAATCTCTACGGCCAGGTATCTGGCCTCCCGTGAAAGGACCGGAACCGCAAGTGCGACCGCCTCCTTCGCAAAGAAGGCCGACAATGTATGGACGGCGGGCCTTTATGTGTTCGGTTTCAGTCCGGCGGCAGAGAACATTCTTGCCGTAGAGGTTCTGATGAAGGAGGAGGACTCCGTATTCAATGAACGGCAGTCAGTTGACCTGACCCCGTATCTGCGGGGATTCGACGGTGACGAGATCTCGCTGGAGCTGGACCTGCACATCGGCAGGGAACTGGAGATTGGCGGGCCGGTCATCATCCCGACTGGGAGGACCACCCCCGAAACGGAATTTCCATAAGACTATAATTATAACAAAACCAAATCAACAAGAAAAATGAAAACAAGAATTATGATTTCGGCAGCGGTAATTGCCGCCGGGATGCTGGCTTCATGCAGCAACAAGGAAATAGTGGACGAACAACCGGAAACAGACGGGGTTTCAGCCTCCGTACTGAATATTGTGCCGACAGTCGGCACGGACACGAGGGCCGGCTTCGTGCCGAAAACCGAATGGGCGGTAAATGACGCCATGGGGCTGTTCATGTACAAGGCCACCGGATGGGGGGACGCCTATCCGCGTTATGACGCGCAGAACAACAAGTCCACAAAAACAGCGGCCGGATGGAGCCAGGCAAAACCCGTCTATCTTCTTTCGGACAAGGCGACGATATGGGCGTATTACCCATACAACCAGGCCGTCGCTGACGGTACCAAAGTCCCCGTTCCCATCAATGCGGGAACCTCTGTCGACTACATGTGGGGAAAGAGCACAAACCAGGTGTCGGTCATTGAAACGGATGCCGTCATTCCCATGAAACATGCATTGTCCCAGCTCGTCATCCGTCTGAAAGTTTCTCCGGAATATCATAATGACGGCAACCTGACATCCGCGAAACTGAAATCCAAGGCGTGGCCAAGTTCGGAACCTCGGGGACAATGAACCTGAACGACAACGGAGGGATCATCTTCTCCCCGACATCCACGGAACTCTCATGGACTCCCAACACGACCATTCCGGCACAGGGGAACCCGTCGGGTAGACTTCGCCGCCGCAATCTATCCCATGAGCCTGGCATCCGGAGAAGTCAGCATGGAGGTCGTCATCGACGGGGCAACCTATACCTATTCCATTCCCCAGATAAGCTGGGAAGCCGGAAAGAGATATATCTATTCGATAACGATGCGCCCAATGACGCGGAAATCGGAGGCGAGAACGGACAGTCCGTAACCATCGAGCCATGGGGTTCAAGCGAATCCGACGTAACGCTTGTACCGGTCAAATAAATTACAGAACAACAGGGGACTCCGGTCCCCGTCCTAAAAAAACAATCATGGTAAAATCAATAACAACGATAATCTGCGGCTTCCTTGTCCTGCTGTCCGTATCCTCCTGCCGGAAGGAACAGGAGGTAGCCATGCCCGGAAAACGGCCGTGTCACCTTTACCGTCGCCCAAACGCGTGCCACCCAGGAAGGCACGTTCGAAAAGGGAAACTCCATAGGCGTATTTGCCATCGAGCCCAAGACCGGCGTGTACTGGGCCACAAATAACAAATACACCTATGACGGCCGGGCATTCAAACCCGCAACGGAAGAGGACAACATCATTGTGACGGTGGGGACCGATCTTGACTTCTATGTATATTATCCTTTCAAGGAGGGGCAGACAGACATCACCGCCATATCCCATGCCATAGGAGACCAGCAGGAAAAGTCCGGATGGCTTTCAGCCGATTTCCTGACAGCGTCCTATACGGACGTAATACAGGACTATACGATACCGCTGCATTTCGAGCACCGGCTGTCGACCGTGGAGGTCCGGGTGGAAGGAAGCGACCGCGTGGACGGCGCCCGTATGGAAAATGTGAAATACGGCAGCCGGTTCAACCTGCTTACCGGAAAAACCGTTACGGACGAGACCAGGGGAAGCTATGCCATGTACAGGTACAGTTCCGGGAACCTCACCACGGTATTCCGGATGACCATACCCGCCCAGACCCTTACGACAACCTCCAATTACATAACCCTCACAGGAACCCCGGACATGAAGCTGCGCGGCACTTCCGACATGACCACCGAACCCGGCAGAATCCACAACTACCGGATAGATTACAAGATACGGATAACCGTCCTTGACTATCCGCAGGGTGGAAGCACCACAGGTGCGGGCCTGTACGACATGGGAAGCACCTGCACGGTCACCGCGTCCGTGAACGGCGGTTATGAGTTCGCAGGATGGTACGAGGACGGCAGGATCGTGTCGAATGACACACGGTACAGTTTCGAGGTACTGTCGGACCGTACACTCGAGCCCAGGTACCGTAATTATGGCGGCTGGTCGGTCACCCTTACGGCAAATCCCTCCGTCATCGGCTGGCAGGGCGGCAGATCTTCCCTTGTGGCGGGAGCCTCACGCGGAGTGTTCGTCAACGGAGTGGCAGAAAACACACAGACGGCTGTCCCCTCCCTCAGCGGAGGAGCAGAAGGATTCCTCCTTTCAGGGAATACGGTGACAGTGTCGGAAAACCCGTCAGGCTCATCCCGGAGCTGTGTGTTTACGGCAAGTCACGGAGGAAGCTCGGCCACGGCCACAATCACCCAGGAGGGATCTCCGGTAAGCTATTATTTCAGCTATGCGGATGGCGGAACCAGCCATAGTGAGCGTGTCGAATCCAGTTCTGGTTCGTTTATTTTGGACATAACAAGTTACAAGAAGACGGGCAACTCTACAAAAGCCCTTTCCTGGAGCGCATCCGGTGACAGCTGGATTCATGTGAACGGCTCGTCGGTAAGCTACGAGGAGAATCCGGCAAAGGAAATACGTAGTGGAAATGTCACACTCACACAAGAGGAAAGCAACATGAAGCTGACCCTGACTGTCAGACAAAAGGGAAAGACTTCCATTGACATCGAACAATAACAAAAAATCAATTGAATGCGGTTATGAAAATAGACATATACAAACCGGTTGTCCTGTTCCTGCTACCGGCAGTCCTTGCGGGCTGCTCGGGTGAACGGGAGCCCTTCCCGCAGGGCGGGAAGGCCGGACTGAGGATAGAGAGCTGCTCCAGCCGTGGCGGAACTGACGGAAGTCCCACCCTTGTGAAAGATTTCGGAATGGTGCTGCTTGACGATACGGGCGGCGGTTATGCCGGAGCCGTAAACCCGCTGCATGTAACATACGGGGAAGGCTGGATCTTTCCGGAGGTCACACTCACGGAGACCCCCTGCAGGCTGTTCGCATTCTCCCCTTTCGCCGCCATCCCGGGAAAGGAGCTGCCCCTGAGCCTGGTCCCCCAGACCGACTACCTGGCATCCGGGGAGATACGCCTGGACTGGCAGAACCGGTCAGCGGACATAGGGATGGAACACCTGCTCTGCCTGCTGGAATTCACCATAGAGGGCAGCAGCGCGTGCACTCTGAGTGTGGAGGATGTTCCTACAGGCGGCACTTATGACCTTGCCGGCGGCAAACTGTCGGCAGGCGAAAAAGGTACGGTCCCCTCGGAGGGGAACACCCTCCTTCTGCTGCCGGGCAAGGCGGGAAACAACAGGGTCGTGATCCGTTTTCAGGAGAACACATACGGCTGGCTGCTGCCGGCCGTCACCCTGGAGGCCGGGAAAAGATACGGATATGCATTGTCCCTGGGCAAAGAAGGGGGGACTCATTCTCTCCGGTGTAAGTGTCCGTCCCTTAAAGGAAGGAGAAGACTATAACGGAACTATCAAACCTAACAAATAATAACAAAATGAGAAATTTTACAGAAAGAAAAAAATTGTTTCTGACTGTCATGTCTGCATCATATACACTCCGGGGATTCGCCCAGGATGCCCGGGGAGCAATCAATGATGTCCTGGACAGTTTTACACTACCCGTGTTCGGCGGTTTTATGCTTGGAGGTACTCATTCTGGGCCTTATCCAGCAATGGGACAATATCATCGACAAGGAGAACAGGGGCACGCGAAAGGAAGGATTCGTCGCACTGGGCTGGTATGTCGGCTTTGCATTGCTGGCCGCAGTCGTGGTGTCCGCCGTAAAGAGTGCCATTTCGGTATCAGCCTGTCGATATGAGATACAGGATCAGAAAAGGACTGGAGAGCCCCTGCATGATACGGGGGCTTCTTTCCGGGGACTACTGGATATTCGTCGGCTGTTGTTCCGCCGCTTTCGTCCTGTTCTTCCTCGGCATCCGTGCGGGGATATCCGCAGGCAACTGGAACCTGCCGGTCCTGGTGCTCGTCATCTCGCTGCCCACCCTGCCGCTGCTTCTATACAAGCTGAAAAGAAAGGCACGGCCCCAAAAGTTCAAGGAGACGGGAAAAGAGATAAACATCAGTAATCTGGACATAAACAGGGTATTAACAAAAAAAAAGGAGCATAATGAAATCAGAAGAGGCGCATACAGCATACTTGACATTGTCAGTGAATCGGAGGGACAGGGCGTCGTCCTGACCCGCAGCGGCAGCATATGCGTTTCTTTCGAACTCCGGGAACCGGAATGCTATTCCCTGACTCCGGAGGATATCGACAGGAGGGACGGCATGTTCGGGAAGCCTTCAAGTTTCTCCCGGACGGCACATATGTGCACAAACAGGATGTGTTCCTCAAGGAAAGGTACTGTCCGGACATTGCCGGCGGTTCTTTCCTTGGGCCGATGCGCGGCATTTCCGGGGACGACTGTATGTCAGCCATACCTGCGTCATGCACTTTGTACTTTCCGGACTCAAAAGTCTTGAGAAGGCCGACATATCCTCGCCCCTGTCCTATAAGGAGAACCTCCATAAGGAGGACCTCGCCAGGCTCGATGAATTCCTCGAGGGAGTTGACAACGCCGTCGGCATCATCCGGAGCATGCGTGATACGGAGATAGCCCCGATGTCAGGGCAGGAAATGCGGAAGGACTTCACGGCCGGATACACCACCCTGTTCGACGTTGGGGGGCGGTTGTGGGACATACATGCCGACACGGAACTCCGCACAGGAAAGAAACGGGCACGCTGTTTCGCCGTCTGCGATGAAATCTTTCTCCCTGACGGCAGCCTGGATTCCTGTGTACGGACGACTCCCTTCCTCCCGCCGGCTCCCTGCTGTACCATCCGATGCTGGAGCGGCTTGGGATGTACCTGCCGTACAACCACATCGTGAACCAGGTGGTTTTCTTTGAGGGGAACGGACGGCTGCGCGAGCGGATCGCCCGCAATATCGACATTTATGGAAGCAATTCCGGCATGAGCAGGTCCATCAAGGTACAGTACCAGAAACTGGACGAGCTCCAGCAGGAAATCCTTGAGGAGAACGAGACACTGGTACGCAGCTTCTTCTCGGTCTGTGTGTTCGACGAGTCGGGGGCCGAACTGGAGAAGGCCGACAAAAAAAGATCAGGGGGAGACGCTCAACCTGGCCCGTCTCGGGTATTATATTCCCGGATATGAGAACCTGGCTGCGGTGCATTTCGCCTGCGTCCCCCGGCCAGATCCACCTGATGCCGCGGAAATACCTGTTCCTGACCACCCTGCCCATGGCATTGTGCTTCTTTCTCCAGTGCGGCAGTTTCAGGAATGACAGCGAGGGCATCTATGTGCATGACAGGATGTACCAGGTCCCTCTGAGAAAGGACATCTGGGATGCGGGCAAGAAGAGGGTCAACGCCCGTAACGGGATGGTCATAGCCGGAACCGGCGGCGGCAAGTCCGCCTTTACCCTGAACCTTGCCCAGCAACTCATCGAGCAGGACTATACGGTCGTGGTGGTCGAGTTCGAAAGAGCCAGCCAGCCTGCCTCTATCCTGGACATCTCCCCGCACGTGGACTACGACGGACGGCGCTGGGCATCAACCCCCCTTCGACCTGGGAGTGAACTGAATAAATTTTGTTACCTGAGATGTTTCTCAGCAGAAATACCATGTTCACAAAGCGATCAGTTTGGAGAAGGGAGGCCTATCCATAATTATTACGAGAATGTCTCGTGAAGGGGCAATGTTCGAGGAGCTGCCACAACCACGTGACGCGAAACACGCCCGAGAGCCCTGCGGCGGAAGCACATCAAAGATTGCTTTCTCCCTGGAAGTCCTTCAGCCTGAATCCGCGGCGAGTTCACTGCCCGGCAGGCTTGCTACGAGCGCATACGAGATGCGAGAACGGACTTCTCGGGAAAAGAGGTTCATCGTGTTCAGAACTGACGCAGATCAAGCAAGGACAGGTTTCTGAGCAACCTCGTGATGGGCATGATATTCACCGTCATACAAAGCTTGCTCACGTGACCGGAGGAAGCAGGCATCCTGATCTTTGACGAGTACGGCGAGACCGCGCAGATGGTCGATACGGCCACGGGAACCGGGATACACAGGCTCCGTGACTTCTGCTGTCAGGAGATCGGGAGGGGAGGAAGCGGGGGCGTGTACACCATCATCCAGAATGTCCGACCGGCGCTGCCGAACGAGCACAAGAGGCATCATAGCCAATACGGACATGCTGTTCGTGCTCCCCACCAAGAGGTCATCTACCAGTCCGTCGCCAGGCAGGTTCAGGCTGACCATCCCGGACGAATGCCTGATGGTCCATGAGGAACAATTTTTTTCGGGACAACGGCCTATTCAGGAGTGTTTCATGCGGCTGGGGGGAACATTACCGCCACAAATACCCGCACAGGTTCTCAAGGGAGAAATTCCTTGCGTTCAGACGGAGGGAGGATATGGTCGGATTCCGAGGGAGAAGAATCGGAGGGTGTCCATGGAGGACGCCATAGAGGAAATATATATATAAGGGAACATCAATAAAAACTAAACAACAAAAACAAGCAACAAATGAAAAACTTTTTATCCATACTCGTGCTGATGATGACGGCGGCAACCGCATCGCACAATGGGCGGTGGCGGACGCGCTCAACCTTGCACAGAACGTCAAGAACTTCTCGGAACTGCAGAAACAGGTGGGCTACCTGAAGGAGCAGAAAGACCGCTGACGAGACACTGGACATGATGCGTAAGGTCAACTCCTGTCATCTCCAGCTGTGAGACCGCTAAATCAATTCCAGAGAGACAGGGAAGACTGTCGGGAGAAGTGCAGTATATCGAACAAAAAATCAGCGTAACGTCAACCCTGCCATCCAGCTGACTCATTCAACAACACGGCTCATCAGCCTGTCAAGGACCATACTCTCCACAAGCGTGAAGATGAACGACTCCGAGCGGCTGGCCGTCCTGCAGGAGATAGAGAGACAGACCATCGAGCAGGAAAGGAAGGTCTCGAAAGGTATCGGATCATATCAGTATGAAAAGAAAGACTGAAAGAGCCCTGAGATAATATGGAAGAGGCATAGCAATCTGAACAACGCATACCTGCAGATCAAGGGGGGATGATAGTGGTGGAGGATTCTATGCCCTTGTTGCCGGAGCATTTGTGGACACCTTTGTATTCGTGCTCGCGGGTATCATCATGAGATGGTTCACTTAAAGGCAAGGATTCAATGCAAACAGTTTTATGAGCTAGGGCAGGGAGTACATCCCTGCATAGCCCTCATTCGCATCATGCCCGTGTTAAGCTGGACACGCTTGAGAATCGTACTTGCATACGCCGCGACAGCTTGATGGAGTCGCCGCCGGGAGGGCTAACCGGACAATAGTCTGGAAGAAGCCGTCGAGCGCCGACTTCCATCTGATGAACAGTGACATCATTTGATTATGCGGTCAACGGCCGACACGGCTCGACTCCCCGCTGGCGGGGGCGGTGGGCAGTTTCGAGGAATTTTTTAGCCACGACTACCTCATGCTGTGTTCTATTTGTGCACGCGCTACCGCTTTATCCTGATACTGCTCGAGGTCATATCGCCCCCTCAGCCTGTCTGTACAAATGCCGACACCCGGAAGTTCCTTCTATATGGGTCAACAGAGGTCGCGGTGCCACATGCTGTATCCGGCCCATCGCCAGCGTGTTCTCGGACCTCGATAGTGGTCATTACGTACAAGCAGAGGCCCCGGTCCGTGGAAAATCATGGCATTCTTTCGTTCATCCTGAAACTGACAATGCTCGCGACGGTAAAAAAGCAACAGTTAACAAATGGTTATAACATTATGATGGAGAAAAAGAACATACTCAATATAAAAACATACTGATTTTTCCGCTGGCGAAATGTAAGGAAACTTCATACTATCCGTACGAAACGGTGTTCATACTCAGCGCGGTGACAATAATCGCGATGGTCCTGCTGTTCGCCCACAGGGTGGTGAACGGCGCGATGAACTCTAAGATGCTGAGGACTGTCAGCTTGAAGTGCGAGTTCGTGCATTCAAGGCGGTACGGCAGGACATGCTGTATGAATCCACTTTTAAAGAGACCACTGCTACCATACGGCCTAATTATCAGGTTTCGACAGGCTCCTCCCTGCACGCCCTGTTCCTGGTCAACAAGCGACGAACACCATATTCAAATACCAAAGGCTGATTGTGCGACGCCCTGGAACTCGAGTGGTCTACAGGACGGAGTTCGAAGATGCTCTCGGTGGTCTGCTGACGGGGACGAGTATCACGTCACCTTTCGTCAGTCCGAGCATCATCAGCGGAAATGATGTCAGG
>VOFK01002056.1_pt1 | contig 18170 bp, 25 predicted proteins | sample 5384121 | NCBI WGS metagenome assembly VOFK01 (sample SAMN12384730, study PRJNA508395) | human gut metagenome | isolation source: healthy gut J | host: Homo sapiens
TTGAAGTTACGTATTGCTGATAACGTTTAAGTGAAATATGTAAGGCTGGATAAAGGTTGGTTGGCTGAATTCTATTTGCCGGTAAAGAATGGATGGTCGGCAAACTTAAACAAAAATGGCTAAGCCTTAACGGACGATTATATTTTCAAGGCGGAGGACGATATACGCCTGTAAATAAAGAAAGAAGTCAGGCCGAACACGACATTGTTTTTGATGAAACTCTCAAGCATACAGCGAAAAGATTCAGTCCGTCTATTAATGGAGATGTTTCCCTTTAGTTTCAGAATAAATAAAAAGGTAGTATCCCATGAATTCTCTGTAAAAGTCTTAAATGTAGCATGCGTACCGGAATGCACTTCTTACCAATATAATGAGAAAACCAATGAAATAGAAAAGAAGGACGGACTCGGCATGATACCTAATATAAGCTATAAGATTTATTTCTAGGCAATAGGATATCTTATCTCTGGATTCAGTTGAAGGCTTTATCCTTCAACCTTTTTCGGTAATTGTGGTATAACAATCTGTAATATACCATCATCTTGTCTAAATACCTGTATATTTGCTACGTAAATAAAATTAGTCATTCATTATATGCGTATCATCAAAGAAATTTAGAATCCGTATGATCATAGGAAGTATATTAGGTATAGCACTATTGCTGGTGGTGACAATCTTTGTCTTTATCAACCAGCCAGTTTTGGCAGAACCCCCGCGGCGAACGTCTGGAAAGAATAAAACAATCTCCCAACTATAGAAACGGGGAGTTCCAGAACCTTCATGAAACAACTTTTAATGACCTCGGACAGAGGGCGGTTTGCAGGTATTTTTTAGAATTTCTTTTCCGAAAGATAGAAGGTCTGCGCCCCGACCAACCTGTAAATGCAATAAAAAACAGACCTCCGACAAGTCGGACGGGACAAAAGAAATGCTGGTATGGTTCGGGCATTCATCTTACCTGATTCAGACAGGAGGAAAAACGAATACTAGTAGATCCGGTATTTTGCATGGCTTCCCCTGTTTCTTTTCGTCAACAAACCTTTTAAAGGCACCGACATTTACAAACTGGAAGACATGCCGGACATTGATTATCTGATCATTAGCCATGACCATTGGGATCATCTGGATTATAACACTTAAAAAAACTGAGAGACAGAATCGGAACTGTCATTTGCCCTTTAGGTGTAGGCGAACATTTTGAATATTGGGGATTCGACAAAAAACAGATTGTGGAACTTCGATTGGGACGAAGATTCAAGTCTCGAAGCTGCTTTTTCAAGGTCTACTGTTTGCCCGCCCGTCACTTTTCCGGGCGCGGTCTTTCTTCCAATCAGTCGTTATGGGCTTCTTTTTTTACTGCAAGCTCCTTCACAGAATATTTATATCGGTGGAGATGGAGGATATGATACTCATTATGCGGAAATAGGTGAACGCTTCCCCAACATCGATCTTGCAATTCTTGAAAACGGCCAATATAATGAAGAATGGAAATTAATCCATAAATGATGCCGGAACAAATGTCTGAAAGCAGCTAAAGACCTAAATGCGAAGAAGATCCTTACGGTACATCATTCAAAAATACGCATTAGCCAGACATCCTTGGGATGAATCTTTTTGCAAAACGCAGAGAAGAGAATATGCGAAACCATGATTCACTGAATGTACTGATTCCGAAATAGGAGAAATTGTCAAATTAGAATAGAAATATCAGTCAGAACTGCAATTATCTGATTCTGAAAATTTCATAATCTGTAATATTGGTATAATAATCTGTAATCTATCTATTTGCGAATATTTAAAATCAGTATATTTGCTTTAAATTAGTATAAATAAAAAAGATGCTAAAAAATTGATTCGGATATTGAAAATAATATTGGGATATAAACTACTATAAAAAGAAAACAATTTAATTTATGTTACGTACTATCAGACTTACAGCCGCGATTGTGTGTTTTACACTTGTCACCCTGTTATTTCTCGACTTTACAGGGACATTGCATACTTGGTTCGGATGGCTGGCGAAAATTCAGTTTCTGCCGGCAGTATTAGCCTTGAATATAGGTGTGGTATTATTCCTTATCATACTTACAATCTTGTTCGGGCGTATTTATTGTTCGGTCATTTGTCCTTTGGGAGTATTTCAGGATGCTATTTCGTGGGTATCCGGCAAACGTAAAAAGAATCGTTTCCGTTATTCTCCGGCTATGAAATGGCTCCGCTATGGCGTTTTAGCAGTGTTTATTATTGCAATGATTGTAGGCTTGAATGCTTTGGCAATTCTGATAGCACCTTATAGCGCGTATGGGCGAATGGTCTCTGCTTTGTTCGCTCCGGTTTGGCAGTGGGGAAACAACCTTCTGGCATACTTTGCCGAACGGGCCGGCAGTTATGCTTTTTATGAAGTGGACGTATGGATAAAAAGTTTTTCTACTTTGGTTATTGCCGTGGTTACTCTAATTGTACTTATTATATTGGCATGGCGTAATGGACGGACTTACTGTAATACGATTTGTCCGGTAGGTACGGTATTAGGATTCATATCCCGATATTCTATCTTCAAACCGGTGATTGATACTTCCAAATGTAACGGATGCGGATTATGTGCGCGTAATTGTAAGGCGTCCTGTATTGATGCGAAAGCGCATAAAATAGATTATAGCCGTTGCGTCGTTTGTATGAACTGCTTGGGAAAATGTAAGAAAGGGGCTATTAAATACACAAGACGTATCCCCGAAATAGAAGCGGAACCTGAGATGATAACTACCTCAAAGCTAAATCCGTTACTACGGAGCAAGTAGACAATGCTCGCCGCAGTTTTCTTTCTGCATCGGCTATCTTCGCAACCACCGCCGCACTAAAAGCACAGGAAAAGAAAGTGGACGGCGGACTGGCAACCATTGAAGACAAGAAGATTCCCCATCGGGAAAATCCCATTTTACCTCCCGGTTCATTAAGTGCGCGCAATTTTGCACAGCATTGCACAGCCTGTCAATTATGTGTTTCGGTTTGTCCTAATCAGGTACTCCGCCCTTCTGGCAATTTGTTGACTTTGATGCAGCCGGAAATGTCTTATGAACGTGGCTATTGTCGTCCTGAATGTGCAAAATGCGCGGAGGTCTGTCCTACGGACGCTATTCATCTGACCAGCCTTGCTGATAAGTCTGCCATTCAAATCGGCCATGCCGTATGGATTAAAGAAAACTGCGTACCGTTGACCGATGGAGTTGAATGTGGCAACTGTGCGCGTCATTGTCCGACCGGTGCTATCCAAATGGTAGTTTCCGATCCGGATATGGCGGATTCGCCCAAAATTCCGGTTGTGAATGCGGAAAAATGTATTGGCTGCGGAGCTTGTGAGAATCTATGTCCGTCCCGTCCTTTCAGTGCTATTTATGTAACAGGACATCAGATGCATAGAATTATATAATCTAAATTGAGATGAGATTATGGAAGAAAAGAATAAAAAAAACATAAACAGAAGAGATTTTATTAAAATTGTAGGTATCAGTGCAGCTACATCAACAGCCATATTATACGGATGTTCTTCTAAAGGTACTTCCTCATCAAATAGTGTATCGGGAGAAGGGGAAATACCTACTGATAAAATGACCTACCGTACTTCGCCAACAACAGGTGACCGTGTTTCACTTTGGGATACGGTTGTATGCGTTGGCCTCTTAAGCCATCTCCCGACGGTAACGGTGCGGTAATCGACCAAGACGCGGTGAATGGATTAGTAGATTATGCCATCGCTCACGGAGTAAATTACTTCGATACATCTCCGGCATATGTGCAAGGTTTTTCGGAGAAATCAACGGGCATTGCATTAAGCCGCCACCCACGCGACAAATACTTCATAGCTACCAAACTGTCCAATTTCTCTCCGGATACATGGTCGCGTGAAGCTTCACTTAAAATGTATCATAAATCATTTGCAGAGCTTCAGGTTGACTACATTGACTATATGCTGCTTCACGGCATCGGCATGGGTGGAAATGGATGCCCTTAAAGGACGGTATCTGGACAATGGTATGCTCGACTTCCTGATTAAAGAGCGTGAAGCGGGACGTATCCGGAATCTCGGCTTCTCCTATCATGGTGATATTGAAGTATATGATTATCTGCTTTCCCGGCATGATGAAATAAAATGGGACTTTGTGCAGATACAGCTTAATTATGTAGACTGGAAGCATGCGAAAGAAACAAATGCCCGAAATACCGATGCCGAATATCTGTACGGAGAGTTGACATAAAAGAGGTATCCCGTCTATTATTATGGAGCCGTTGTTGGGCGGACGTCTGTCTAAGTTGAATGATAATTTAGTAGCACGACTCAAACAGCGCCGTCCTGAAAACAGTGTTGCATCGTGGGCATTCCGTTTTGCCGGTTCTTTTCCGATATATTGACTGTATTAAGCGGTATGACTTATATGGAACATCTGCAAGATAATCTCCGTACCTATTCTCCGTTGGAACCGCTTACTGATGAAGAAAATGGATTTTCTGGAAGATACGGCGCAGTTAATGCTGAAATACCCCACTATTCCCTGTAATGACTGCAAATATTGTATGCCCTGTCCGTATGGGTTGGATATTCCGGCTATACTGTTACATTATAACCGTTGTGTCAACGAGGGCAATGTTCCTGAAAACGGGCAAGATGAAAATTATGCGAAAGCACGCCGGGCATTTCTTGTCGGTTATGATCGCAGCGTGCCCAAACTCCGACAGGCCAGTCATTGTATCGGATGTAATCAGTGTGTGTCACATTGTCCGCAGAATATTGATATACCGAAAGAATTGCATCGGATAGACCAATTTGTAGAACAACTGAAACAAGGGACTTTATAATGGAAGAATTAATCAATCTACTACATACAGGAGGATATTCCTGTGTGATAGACAACGAAGGAAAGATTCGCACTTTTACCCAACGCGGAGTAGCCGATTTATACGATTTGCTGACCCGGGAGCCGGAGTTCCTGAAAGGAGCTCTGATTGCTGATAAAGTAGTTGGGAAAGGAGCTGCCGCCCTCATGATTTTAGGTGGTATAAAAGAGTTATATACAGATGTTGTCAGTTCAAACGCTATGGACTTGTTTCGGACATCAGATGTAAAAAGTAGACTTTGTACAGGAAGTGCCCTTTATATGGAATCGCGACCATACAGGCTGGTGTCCCCGTAGAAACTATGTGCAGTGAAGAGGAATCGGCCGAAGCTATTTTTGCAGCTGATTCGTGGCTTTCTCGAAAGAATCAAAAATAAAAAGTAAAAATACAGACTAAAAGTATGAGAAAGAATACAACTTGTTTATTTCTATTCAGTAGTCTGTTGTCCATTTCGGGAATGGCAGAAAACAGAAATGACAGTACGCAAGTAGGACGAAATTATGTTATTGATGAGGTCGTAGTTACCGGAACACGCAATGAAACGGATATACGCCATTTGCCTATGACTATTTCCATAGTCAATGAGACAACAGATAGAAAAAAGGTATGAACCTTCCTTGTTGCCATTATTGACCGAACAAGTACCGGGGTTGTTTACTACCAGTCGTGGTATTATGGGATATGGTGTGTCTACAGGTGCAGCAGGTGGCATGAGTTTACGGGGGATTGGTGGTAGTCCGACAGCGGGGCTATTAGTCTTAATTGATGGTCACCCGCAATATATGGGGCTAATGGGACATCCGATAGCAGATGCCTACCAATCCATGCTGGCAGAAAGGGTAGAGGTTCTACGTGGTCCTGCATCTGTCCTTTATGGTTCGAATGCAATGGGCGGAGTTATCAATATTGTTACCCGTAAACAACAGGAAGAAGGGGTGAAGAACAATATGCAAGTAGGTTATGGTTCTTATAATACTTTGCAGACAGAATTTTCAAATCGGGTGAAGAAAGGGCGTTTCAGCAGTGTCGTGACAGGTTCATACAACCGGACGGATGGACATCGTTCCGATATGGAGTTCGAGCAATATGGAGGATATGCCAAACTAGGCTATGACTTAAGTACTTTCTGGAAAGTATGGGGAGATATAAATGTAACGCATTTCAATGCTTCCAATCCTGGAACGGTTCAAACTCCGCTTTTTCGACAATGATTCACGCATCACTCGCGGCATGACTTCGTTTGCTTTAGAGAATCATTATGAAAAGACTTCAGGTACCTTGAGCTTTTTCTACAACTGGGGACGGCATAAGATAAACGACGGATATAAAACTGGAGAAGAACCACAAAAGTCACATTTTAATTCCAAAGACCGGATGCTGGGTATATCGTGGTATCAGAGTGCCACTCTTTTCACGGGTAACCGTGTGACAACAGGATTTGATTATCAACATTTCGGAGGGGAATCTTGGAATAAAAGTTCTGGCTACGGGCGAACGCAAATCGGGAGTAGATAAGCAAATGGATGAATTTGCAGGGTATATTGACTTCCGTCAGGATATAAATAGCTGGTTATCTCTGGATGCAGGAGTTCGTGTAGACCATCATTCACATGTAGGTACGGAATGGATACCCCAAGGAGGTCTGGCATTTCATTTTCCGAAAAAAAATACGGAAGTAAAAGCAATGGTAAGTAAAGGCTATCGCAATCCGACTATCCGGGAAATGTATATGTTTGCTCCTGCCAATCCCGAGTTGGAGCCTGAAAAAGATGATTAATTATGAGTTTTCGTACTCTCAATGTTTATTGGAAGGAGCATTGTCTTACGGAGTGAACCTTTACTACATCAATGGCGACAATATTATTATGAGTAATGGATTGACGCCTCCTTTGAGTATCAACTCCGGAGAAATTGAAAACTGGGGCATTGAAACCAATGTCGGCTATCGTATTAACTCTCATTGGAACATCTATGCCAATTATAGTTGGCTGCACATGGAAAATCCCGTTCTGGCCGCTCCTGAACATAAACTATATGCAGGTATGGACTATACCTCCGGTCTTTGGAATATTTCAACAGGCTTTCAATATGTGAGCGGACTTTATTCCTCCGTTACAAAGAGGCATGAGCAACAAGAAAATTTTGTTCTATGGAATCTTCGAGGCAACTATCGTATATGTCATTTTGCAGATATCTTTGTCAAAGGAGAGAATTTGTTAGCGCAACGATATGAAATAAATGCAGGCTATCCCATGCCAAAAGCAACATTTATGGGTGGCATTAATGTGAATTTTTAAAATAATGAAGATATGGAAACAACAACCGTGAAACTCTATTCGTTGGATTACAGCAACGTAAAGACCTATTGGGCAGCCTCGTTATTCATCATTGGTAACATCCTTTTTCCCCAACTCTTTCATCTCATTCCACAAGGAGGAATAACTTGGCTGCCAATCTACTTCTTTACACTGATTGGGGCTTATAAATATGGTTGGAAAGTCGGTTTACTGACTGCCGTCTTATCACTGGCTATAAATTCTCTGCTGTTTAGTATGCCGGCTCCCGCCACATTACCTGTAATTTTATTGAAATCCGTATTATTGGCTATTGCTGCCGGATGGACAGCGCAACACTTCAGACGTATTTCTGTCATAATGCTGATAGGGGTAGTATTTGCCTATCAGGTAGCAGGTACATTAGAGAATGGATATACATTGGTAATTTTTATAATGCTATCCAGGATTTCCGCATTGGAATTCCCGGGATGTGTCTGCAAGTATTCGGAGGTTATCTTTTCATTAAGTATCTGATATGTAAATAACTCATTCGAAGAATAATTAAAAGGAGGTAACTTTTTTTCCTAAAACGAGAAAGTTACCTCCTTTTTAGTCATCGGATAAATTGTCTTCCGTTATAATAGGAGAGGAGTTACTTCCTTCTTTTGCATATTTAGTCGGACTCATCTTATAATGTTTCTTGAATACCTCCCGGAAGTATTTGCTTTCAGAGAAGCCGGTCATATCTGAGATTTCGGCAATAGTATGTCCACCTTCTTTTTAATAGTTGTGTAGCACGTTTCAAACGGTAATTCGAATCAGATCTGTCGGAGACTGTCCTGTCAACGCCTTCAGTTTACAATAGAAACTAGTACGGCTCATGTGATGCAACTCACAAAGTACATCGACAGAGAAACCTGTATTATCCATATTTTCCTCAATACTTTTCTTTACAGCGGATATAAACTGCCAATCAAGACTGGTGGTTCCGTTTGCTGACGGTATCATAGGTTCCGAATCAATATCCAGATTAGCATATCTGCTACGTAACAACGCCCTGTTAGCCAATAAGTTTGCAATACTTGCTTTTCAATATTCTCACGTTGAAAGGTTTGACAATATATGCGTCTGCACCGATTGACATCCCGTCAAGAATGTTGTTTTTCATCTCCCAAACTGTAAGCAGCAGTACCGGAAGATGTCTTTGTGCCTTTGAAACAACTCGCCCCTCGTACCAGTTGCCGCTGCCGCCTTTCAGTTTCTCAGCCGTGACTGTCAGACTGTCCCGCTTGAAAGAGCCGTTGGCATCTCCGTCAACGTCATCGAAATAGAACTTGACCTCACTCATCGGCCAAACCCCATCATAAGCACCTACAGCCTTTCCGTTCTCGTCGGTGAAGAGAGTGTCTTTGTCGTAAGTCAATTGTTTTGAAGGAACGACGCGGATGCCTTTGATTCCCTTTCCGCTTTCGTCCAAAACCGTCAGATCGACCTTGAAATCACAGGATGGCACACCGTACTCACAACGATTACTCCAGATGTTGTCTTCACAGCCGGAGAATCCTAGCATCGAGAGCAGTGCCGGGCCGATGGCCGCGGCCAGTTTAGCAAATGATTTTTTTTCATAATTCTGAAGCTTTAATCATTTCAACCAAATCCTGCTATTTCAAATTCCTTGCAGCAAAAATCACAAAAAATCCGCCACGACTGACTAAAGCAAATGAATATCCACACCCGGCTTGTCGGTCACGCGGCCGATGACGGTCGCCTTGTCCCCGTAGCCGGCGAGGATGTCGATGGCCTTCTGAGCCTCGGGACTCATCCAAAGCCAGAACCATTCCGACCCCCCCATGTTGAATATGTTGAACATCTCCCTGTGGGGGATGTTGCCGTACTTCTCCAGGAAGCGGAAGATCGGAAGGATCGTCCAGGAACCTTCCTGAACCTCGATGCCCTGGCCTTCACGGAGGATTCTCGGGATGTTCTCGTCGAAGCCGCCGCCGGTGATGTGGGCGACTCCGTGCACGTCGCAGTTGCGGATCACGTCCAGAACCTGCTTCACGTAGATCCTGGTCGGTGTCAGGGCGACAAGGCCGAGCGGCTGGTCGGACTCCAGTTCAGGATAGACCTTGAACAGATCCAGATTATTGTCGGAGAAGATCTTGCGCACGAGGCTGAATCCGTTGCTGTGGACTCCCGTGGAGGCGATTCCAACGAGGACATCCCCGGCCTTTACCTTCGTGCCGTCGATGAGTCTGGATTTCTCCACGACACCTGTGGTGAAGCCCGCGATGTCATATTCACCATCCTCGTACATTCCAGGCATCTCGGCGGTCTCTCCGCCCACGAGGGCGCATCCGGCCTGACGGCATCCGTCAGCGACTCCGGCGACAATCGCCTCTACGACCTCCGGACGGGTCTTTCCCTGGGCCACATAGTCAAGGAACACAAGCGGTTCCGCTCCCTGGGCCAGAACGTCGTTCACACACATCGCCACGGCGTCGATGCCGATGGTGTCGTGCTTGTCCATCGCGAACGCCAGCTTGAGCTTAGTGCCGACTCCGTCCGTCCCGCTGACCAGGACCGGTTCCTTGATGTTCAGTTTTGAAAGATCGAACATTCCTCCGAACGCCCCGATGTTTCCCATCACGCCGAGCCTGTCGGTCGACGCCACGTGTTTCTTGATCCTGCGCACAACGTCGTAGCCCGCCTCAAGGCTCACGCCCGCCTTCTCGTAATCAACTGCCATAATATATGATTCCTATCATCTCTCGCAAGTAGGTAATTACTTGTTGAAAAAAAACTTTATCTCACGTTCGCAGGTGATTACCCACCCACCATCATTTACGTTACCCCTTCCCTAAATCCCTTCCCTCGGGGGAGGGACTTACTTTCACCTCAAGCGGTGAAGAATTATCACTTTATATTCTTTTATAAATATAATCATTCAGTTGGTCTGCCTATATTCTTCCAACTAAAATTTATGTTCCTCGTTGACCTCCTCGATGCTGGAGTAGAGGGCGGTCGGGTAGTTGCCGTTGAAGCAGGCAAGGCAGAGGTCGGTGCGGTGACCGGCCTCGAAAAGGCCCTCCTCAGAAAGGAACGCCAACGAGTCGGCCTCGATGGCCTGACGGGCCTGCTCCAGGTTTCTGGAATAGCAAAGCAGCTCCTTGTGGGTGGACATATCCACACCATAGAAGCACGGATTCTTGATCATCGGACTGGCGATCCTCATGTGAACCTCTTTCGCTCCGGCCTCGCGCAGCATCCTCACGATTCTGAGCGACGTGGTTCCGCGCACAATCGAGTCATCCACCAGGATGATCCTTTTGTCCTTGACGATGCTCCTGACCGGCGACAGTTTCATCTTCACACCTTTGTCCCTCATCTCCTGCGACGGCTGGATGAAAGTCCTGCCGATGTAGCGGTTCTTGATGAGTCCCATCTCGTTAGGAAGTCCGCTAGCCTCGGCGTAACCGGAGGCGGCGCTCAGGCTGGAGTCCGGAACCCCGACCACGATGTCCGCGTCCACGTGCGACTCCCGGTAGAGGATCTTTCCGCTCTCTTTCCTGAAAGAATGGACGTTACGGCCTTCGATGTCGCTGTCCGGGCGGGAGAAGTAAATATATTCCATGGCGCACATCGCGTGACGCTGGTAGTCTGAATATTTCTGGCTTCTGATGCCGTGGTGGTCGATCGTGACCACCTCGCCCGGCTCCACGTCGCGGACAAACTCCGCACCCACGACGCTGAACGCGCAGGTCTCGCTGCTGAGGACATAGCCGTCGCCGATGCGCCCGATGGACAGAGGCCGGAGGCCGTACTTGTCCCTCATCGCATAGATCCTGTGATTGGTCATCACCATAAACGCAAAAGCCCCTTCAATCATATTCAGGGCCTCCATGATAGGGATGATTCTCGGGCTGTTCCTTTCGACCGGCTCCTTCTTGATGAGGTGGGCCAGGATCTCGCTGTCGGATGTGGACTGGAAAAGGCTGCCGCGGTCCTCCAGATATTTCCTCAACTGCGCGGAATTCACCACGTTACCATTGTGGACAAGGGCGAAATCACCACTGTTGTGCCTGAAGAGAAACGGCTGGACATTCTCGATGCCGCCACCGCCATGAGTGGAGTAGCGCACGTGGCCGACCGCCATATTTCCGTTGAGAGATCCGAGATTCTCGCTGTTGAAGACTTCGGTCACGAGCCCGAGTCCCTTGACCCGGTGAAGTTCTCCACTATCGTTGACCGAGACGATTCCGCAGCCTTCCTGGCCGCGATGCTGAAGGGAATGGAGACCGTAGTAGGTCACCTCGGCGGCGTGGGGGACTCCCCAGACACCGAACACCCCGCATTCTTCTTTAAGTTCCTTTGAAAACATATTCCTTTCGCGGACTAAGTAATCATTAAAAAGTAACTTGAACAATTTGTATATCTTTATGGTCTATATTTCTTTTCTCATCAGTCATGTGCCATCGGCACGCTACTTCTTCCAAAAGAAATCTATCCTAATAAATCTGACACAAAATTTAGTTCAACTTATTTTTTAACGCTTACTAAAGCACAAATATAACGAATTATTCGCCTTGGGACAAAAGAAAAATCCGTGAGGTGAAGCATTCTTACTTTCCCTCACGGATTAAACCGTTCTTTATAAATATTTCTGAGCAGATCAATAAGTCACCTGCTCCGACGCGTCGCTCTCGGAGTTAAGCTCACTTATGGCGGTCACCAGATAGGTTCCTTTCGACGGAAGGCTGAACTTCTTGTCCTTTGTCGTCCCGACCAATGTCGCCTTCTTCTTGGTTCCGTCCAACTTGTAGACGGCGAACATCGGGCCCGCGCCGGTCCAAGTCAAGGCGGAGCCATCGACTTTCACCCCTGTCGGAGCGTCCGGTTTCTTCTCGTCAGCGGCAAGAAGGTACGGAATCAGAGTCTTTGTCCCGAACGCTCCCTTGACAGCGTCCGTTATCCCGATCTTATTTTCCGTCAAGCTTTTGGCACTGTACAAGAGAGCACCCTCAACACGTTTGATCTGGGCGGCGTAGTTGTACTGGCTGTAGAACGAGGACGTGGTCTTGAAATCCGGATTGGAAGCGTCCGAAGCGAAGTTGTAGATCCCGTAGCCTGCCATCAGATGGCTCTTGAACGCATTGTCAACGAACCACTTGATCCTTGTCTGGAATGTTACGACACTATAGTACAACTGAGGGATAATCACATCAATCAATCCGTTGCGGGTCCAAGTGGCGACATCGGCGAACAAAGCGTTGTAGTTGTTGTCATAGTTGCCTTGAGGGCTGACGGAGAAAATCACTTCCGGACGGGTCTGGACAATCACATTATGGATCTTTTCGATCGCCTTGGTGACATTGGCGCGGCGGAAATCCTCGATCTTTGAATATCCAGAACCATATTTGGCATATTCAGCAGCATCATTCAGAGACTCTCCTTTTTCCAATGACGGATAGAAATAATCATCCATGTGAAGGCCGTCCACATCGTATTTTGTGATGATCTCCTTGACAATGGCGGCGATCCTGTCCTGAACCTCCGGCAGAGCCGGATTATAGACACGGATCTTGTTGTAGTCCTTGACCATCGAGGCTGGAATCTTAGGATCCAATGCTGGAAACTCAGCCGAGGCGGAACCTCTCGTCTCGACACGGTAAGGATTGATCCAGGCATGGAACTGCATCCCGCGGGCGTGGGTCTCGTCAATCAGGAACTTGAGGACATCGTAGCCAGGATTCTTGCCCGGCTCGCCGGTTATGGTCTTGCTCCAAGGCTCATACTGAGACCTCATAGTAAGCATCAGCCTTGGACCGGATCTGAAAGAACACAGCATTGATGCCGCACTCCTGGAACAAGTCAAGGTAGTCCGTGTACTTCTTCTTCTGTGAGGCCTCGTCGTGCGCGCCCATAGGCCAGTCCAGTTCCCAGACAGTGGCCACCCAGACACCTCTGAGTTCCTTCCTCGGAAATTCGACCTTGACCGGATCAGTCGTGCCACCGCCTCCGGTGCCTCCTCCGCCAGTGGAGCCGCCAGGCTTAAAAGGTTGTTCTTCCTTTCCGCAGGCGAAGAAGGCCACACTCAGAAGCGTGTACAAAAATATTCTTGCTAATCTTTTCATTTCCGCACCGATCAGTCGTCAAGAGCCACCTTTATCGGGAACTCGCAGATCGCGAATCCAGAGTCGCATCGGGCGGCGAACAGGTAAAGCTTGCTGTCCTTTCCTTCCGCGTCCTTCTCGATGTAATAATTAAGATTAGTTCCCGGAGAGATGCTCTTGCCGCCACCAAGGATGAATGAATATACCGGCTTGCGGTCACCTTCCTCAAATTTGGCAAGGCAGTCAGTCAAGGTGTCCCCTCCCTTCGTGATGTCATAGACGTTCATCGTCGGAGTCACGTCCTCGGTTCTGCCGGCAGTCATTGTGACCAGATAGCGTTCGTCATTGAAACTGATTATCTGGCAGGCGGTTGACTGCGCAGGGACACTGGTGGACTTCAGGGAATACTGTACGGACATCGATTCGTCCACAATCTTTGGAGCCATATAGATTCCGCCGAAAATGTAGCTGTCGGTTCCCCAAATCCTGTTGACAGTAATGTAGGAGTTAGCCTTGGAGTCTGAGCCAAGAACCGTGGCGCTGGCAGGATCGATCTCCTTCCAGTTCCTGATGGTGAACCTCAGGACATCCGTGGAGCCGTTGTTACCGAAGAATACATAACCGTTACCGTTCTCGTCAAGATTGAACGAGGCGTTGTCACCGTGCCTTGAGTTGGCGCCGCCGTCGATTGTGTCAAGCGTCACATTCAGAATCACTTCCGGAGCGGAAGCCGGAGTCTCGTAGTAGTAAATCTTCAATGGTGACCATTTGTCGCCACCTGAAAGGTTGCTCACATAAGTGTGGCCCTTGATCACGGCTCCGCTATGAATCGGGAATGTTCCGCCTTTGTCACACCTTCGTTGTTCAGCATAATCGGTTCGATCTTGCCTTCCTTCAGGTCGGAGACCTTCAGCAGATGAGGATTCGTGCCACCCTTTCTGGAGACCACGAGTACATATTCACCGTCAAATCCGGCCCAGCGGGTAGTTCCTGAGTTGAAGTGCTCGTAGGTGTTGTTGGTGGCGGCGCAGAAGCCGTAGGTCTTCACCTTCTCCCAATCAGCGCCAAACACAGGAACCTTCTTCCTGACACGGATAAAGTAGTCCTTGTAGCGGTTGTGGTTCTTGATCCTGAGGATCTGTGTCTTCTCCGTGGTCTCCTCGTCCATAGAGAAATCAAACACAATCATCGCTCTCAAGGACCGCGCCCTCGGAGAGCGTGGCCTTAACCTTCAGCTGGGAAAAGTCCGTCTCCGGGACTATTCTCTTGAAGTCAATCATCTTGTTGTACTCGTCGATGCGTCCCTCCATCACGGTCGCGCCGTCGGCTCCCGCATTGACAATACTGATCGCCGAAATCTCCGTGTCGTACGGCTGCTCAACCTGGCTCGGCAGTTCTTTCTCACAAGAGACAAAGCCTAAGACCAGCAATGCGAGGGAGAGTCTTATTATCTTTTTCATATTATCTGTCATTCTGATTATCAGTCATTAATTCGATGATTCAGGCCAACCCTCCGTCTGGGTGAGCTTGTAGCCTTTGTTGGAATAGTCCGTGATGGTGTTGGAACCGACCGGAGTGAGATAAGGGTTGATGTTCGGAACATTGAGGAAAGGAAGCCTTCCCTTGTTCTCGGCCGGATAAAAGAATCCAACCATCTTGGCTCCGTTCTTACCATCGAAGGTGATGAAGAGGTCACCTGACGCTGTCATCACCCGGATCTTGCCTTTGTTGTCGGCAACGAGGTCATCCGGACATTCGGCAGGGAAATTCACCCATGTGCCTGAAAGCAGGTCAGCATTGGCGTCCGTGTCCATATATTCAAGTTTCTTCCACCTTCTGAGGTCGATGATCCTTGAGTGTTCGAAAGCGAACTCCATCCTGCGCTCACGCCTGATCTCCCAAAGGAGAGCCGGGACATCGGAATCCCTCGACGGATCGTCAGGAAGAGCGGCCAGTTCCATCGGCGCGGTCTTCTGAACTCCTCTTTCGACTGCTTCCTGAGCGAGAGGACGGTTGCGGATCTTGTTGACGGACAGATCGATGTCTTCCTGTGTCACAGAACCGGCGCCGAGAGTGGAAAGCTCAGCCTTGGCCTCGATCCAGTTCAGAAGCACCTCGGCGTACCTGAGGACAGGATAGCCGTTGAGGTTGTTCACGGAAGTGTACTCCACATCCGGCGCGCCCCCCTTGACCTCAAGATACTTCAAGGCCGAACGAGGGATGAACTTGACCGGATACAGGTAGCGACTCTTGGACTTGACCGTCGGCTTATGGTAGAATGAAGCCTCAAAGCGGGGAGTCTCTGGTCTTGATAAGGTTGGCCAGGGGAGAAATCCTTGGAGTTCTCCACAGACGAAGTCTGCCAGTCCTTACCGTCGACACATACGAAAGACTTGATGAGAGAGAGGTTCGGGCCGACAGATCTGGACTCACTCACATTGCTGTAGGAGGCGACGCAATGGGTCACACCCTGCGCGGCGTCATATTTCCTGTAAAGGATAACGTCCTTGCTGGATGATAGATCCTTGGAGCCGAACAGCGAACGGAAATCAAGCGTGATGTCGTACCTCCCGCTGTTGATCACGATGTCCGCCGCGGAGACCGCCAGGTTGAAGAACTTCGTGGCCTGCGTAGGATTGTTGTAGTAATACTTCTGCCAGCTGCCTTCGTACAGAGCCCAGCGGGACACGAGCGCAGCCGCCACATAGCGGTTGATGTTCTGCGCGCCGTCATTGAGTCGGATGTTCGCAAGAGCATATTCAAAGTCCGCATAGACATTGTCCATCACCTCGTTTCTCGGAGTCCTGTCCTTATAGAGGTCATCCAAGTCGGAGGTCTTCACAACATGGTCATAGTAAGGGACATCCCCATAGGTGTTGACAAGACGGGCGAACTCCAGACCCCTGTAAAGCCGGGCGATTCCCATCCAGTGGGAATATTCCTCTGCCGAAAGGATGTCCTTCATCCTGCTGTCGATCCTGTCAACCATGATGTTGGCCCGGCGGATCCACTTGTAGTTGCCATCCCATCCGGTCGAAGTAGGCACGGCACGGGTAAACTGAGCCTGGGTGGAATAGTTCACAACGTCATCGTTGAACGTGTAGTCAAGCAACGGAGCCGAGGAGTGTGTCCAGCCAGTTCCATAACCCTCGAAATAGTGAAGATAAAAACTGTTGGAATAGAGACGCACTTTTTCGGCGCTGACCCAATATGACTCGTCCTCCGCAACGGTCGGGGACGGACGGTCAAGAACCTCGTCACAGGCGCTGAAAAGCAGCGCAAGTCCTGCGATTACTGAAAATATCTTGAGTTTCATAATCTTTGCCATAATTTAGAAGGTTAACTGAAGACCAACCGAGGCCGACTTGAAGGTAGGGGTACCCACACCGGTTCTCGTCAGGTTGTAGCTTGTGGTGTTGAACATTGAGTAGCCCGTGATGGCCTCAGGATCGATCGGCAATCCTCTGAGATGGTCGAAGGTGAAGAAGTTCTCAAGCGAGACGTAAGCCCCCTCACCTGACTGAGGCAAACCTTCCTCAGAAGCTTCTGCGGAAGCGAGTATCCAAGAGTGATGTTCTTGATTCTGAGGTAGGCCATATTCAGCAGATACTTGCTCTGCACCTGCATCGTGAAGCCGGTGTTGGCTCCGTCGAGGTTCCATGCCCTTGGATAGAAAGCGTCGGTACGGTCCTCCCTCCAGTAGTCCGTGGTGAATGTCTTAGGAAGAGCGCCTTCCTTTGCGCTGTAGCCCGGGATGGCGAGATGGCCGCCTCCCCAGATCTTACGCTGGCCTATTCCCTGGAAGAAGATGGAGAAGTCGAATCCCTTCCAATCTGTGCCAAGCCTGAAACTATACTCGTAGCGAGGGGTTGTGTTGCCGATCACCACGCGGTCTCCAGGATCTCCGTTCGTGCCGGATCCGGAAGAGATGTAGCCATCTCCGTCAATGTCCACGAACTTCACATCGCCAGGGCTGCACACAAGCTTGTCACCGTTCTCGAACTGAACCTGATAGACAGGGTATTTCGCGGTCTGCTTGTTGGTGGAGTGGATCGTGCCCCGGTAGATCACGTTGACCCTTTCGATCCTGCCGTCAGCACCATAGACGAAATCGTCCTTCTGGAAGAGACGATCCGTGACATAACCGTAGATGTCACCATAGCGGCGGCCTGTCGAGTAGGCGTTGCTGAGCAGACGATCCTCCCAAGGGGTCTCCCAGTCCGCGCCTTTTGTGATCTTGGTCGTGGCGTCGGCGAGGGAAGCGGTAAAGTTGATTCCAAGGCCATTGGAGAACCTGTGGCTGAAATCGAACGCGATTTCCCAACCGTTGGTGCGGAGGTTGCCGTAGTTGCCCTTAGGCGCGGAGTCTCCGAGTGTCGAAGGAAGGGTCTCGCCAGGGATGATCATATTCTTGGTGTCCCTGCGGTACCAGTCGAAGGTGAGACCGATGCGGTTGTCCCAGAAGCGGAGGTCCGTTCCGAAGTCAAGGGTCTCGATCATCTGCCAGGTTATGTCGCTGTCCACAAGCGAAGGTGTGTCGTATTTGGTGACTTTCTGTCCGTTGCCGCCGATCCAAGAGGACTGTCCGCCCGCAAGGATTGATTTGTAGAGGTTGCTGGAGACAGACTGGTCGCCGACGCTACCCCAGGAAGCCCTGATCTTACCGAAGCTCAGAACCGGCTTCACAGGCTCAAGGAAACTCTCGTTTGTGAATATCCAGCCGGCGGAGAATGACGGGAACCATTTCCACTGAAGGTCTGTCGGGAACTTGTGCGAGCCGTCACGGCGAAGGTTCGCCTCCACGAAATACCTCGGTTGCCGAACGAGTAGTTCACACGGCCGAAGAAGCCAAGCCTACCAGACCAATCCCTTGACCCGCCGGCAAACTGGT
>VOFK01001707.1_pt1 | contig 18162 bp, 32 predicted proteins | sample 5384121 | NCBI WGS metagenome assembly VOFK01 (sample SAMN12384730, study PRJNA508395) | human gut metagenome | isolation source: healthy gut J | host: Homo sapiens
GGGCAAGTGGACAATGCATTTAAGCATGAAACCGAAACAGATTAAATTCATAGTAAAAAATACAATACAACGGGCAGAAAGGAGCATCATCATCCCCAGATTGGAGACAAACAGCCCCCTAAGTTTATGTTCTGTGATATTTTGATCATTCCATTCGCGGATAAAAAAGATAATTCCAAGAATTGTTCCATAAGATAAAAAGAAAAGGATGCCTGGAACAAAGCTTCCGGATGGCTGAAAAGTTCCAGCAGTGCCGCACATGCCAACGCATTTAATGTGTCATAACGCTCGCCCAGTATTCTGGCTGTCAGCATCAAAATCATCATAGTCACTGCCCGGGCAGTAGAAATAGAAAACCCGTCAGCTGGGGCATACAAAAAGTAAAAGGAATATAACCAGCACTGCAGCAGCCCCTCATTGGCATAATATACTTTCTGAAAAAAAAAAAAGTCCCGCACCGATCAGTGAAATATGAAGGCCTGATGGCCAGAATATGACCGGATGCCACCCTTTGTATAAAAGTTCTTTACCGTGTCATCCAGCCCGCTTTTTTCTGCCAAAGCAGCATGGCACAGTACGCCGCCGGCTGTTCTGCACCGGGAGTATAGATTCTATCTGTGCACAGACTTTTGTCTTATTTTTGTATAAGGTTTGCGGGATAAGGTATTTTTTATGATCTTTACAGAAAAGTTTTTCTGCAATAAAGCTTTCCTGAAATTCCCTGGCTTTCGTATAGGAAACTTCATCGAACTGCCCTGATTTCCCGCTGGTTCCGGTGGTTGAAGATCACCGGTCAACTCAGGATATTACCAATCTCCATCGTCTGATCCCATTCGGTGAATCGTCCGGAATCATCCGCAGCTTATTACACACTTTCTTCCCGTCTGCCACCACCGATGAAACTACAAAATTCTTTTTTTTCCCCATTTTTTTTTTCTCCCATCTAACTGGCACAAGATCATTGACGGTATTCTGTGCCTGAAGATCCGGCACATCTTTTCTCACCATACCCATCCTTACCAACAACAAGAAAGGCAATATAAATACATACTGCCAGACACAATGGCCGTTTTAACACTTCATCCCCCTGTCATAAATGTTAATTTTCCAAAAGATCCAAATTCCGCCCAGCGGTTTATTAAAACCTTCCAGATCCCATATTTTTCTTTCTGTTCCCATCTACTGAAAACTGCACCTTCGTTACTTCCGAAGTCGCACAGCGTGTCGACGATGGAATACACAATAACTTCTGATGATACATTAGATCCTGCTGTTCAAAGTCTTTGCTAAGATCCAGATAACATATATTATCACTTATGGTCAAATTGTTTAATGTTGTCTTAGACGGAACAGCAGACTGAAGTTTTGTTTCATCAATGTTCTGTATGGATGAAACTCCCTGTAATCAACTGCTCCACTAAAAGCCTCGCAATAGGCTCGGCTGCATTGTAGGTTATATCTGTAGTTATCTTCTTTAATCGGTTTCCCTGTTTATTGGCAAAATAGAGCACGGTTTTCTCTTTGCTTTTTGCTTTTTGATCCTGAGGATTCAGTTCCGTCCACAAAAGATTCCTGGACTCATAAGTCCTACTGCATTGCCGGATAACATCAGTGGCTGATCTTCTACATAAAACTCTACATATTCAATCTCCTGATCTGGCAAAGGGTCTTCACGATGGCAGCCCGTGACAAATTTCATCCAGTCCGCTCTTGTTATTATACCCTGCGGAAAAATATACTGATAACTGATTTTCTTTAATCTGGTAGTCCACCACCTGAATGCCTTCATCAATGGGACTTTTAAACTTTCTTCCTGAGGCGTCTGCAGTCTGTTTATCAATTCCTTGATCACTGACACCAGAATCCTGCTTGGCATCTTTTAACTGATATGTTTTGCCTGTCAATCCGCTTCCATCACTGTTGATATAAAAACCTGATAAGACATTAACTGCTTATCTGTCTTTTTTCACCACACCCTGTCATTCCAAAGACAAAGAATAACAGTGCATAAAATGCATAAAAACTTTTTCCCTTTCATGTGGGTCCGGCTCCCTTCTACTCAATATAGATCAATGGAATACGCACATTAAAAAGTGGTTCCCCTGCTTTTCAACACTATAAAACCTTGGATGGATCCACGGTGAAGAAGGGATGGGTAATAGCCAGCCCCCAGTCCGTTGCCACCTGTCTCTCTGGAACGGGCCTTGTCCACTCTGTAAAAACGTGTTCAAATATGCTATCCTTGCAGTTCTTTTCCGGGATTCCTACGCCGGAATCAGAAACTTTCAGATAGAAAAATTTGTGGTCCGCATTTAAGGATACACGGACCCATCCGCCATCATAATTATATTTTAATCGCATTTACAATCAGATTTCTAAATGCCATCTCCAATTTTACATCATCAATCTGGGCTGTTACCGGACGACACTTTTTTCAAAATGATCTCAATATTCGCTGCTCTGCAATAGGTCTTAATTGTTTCAGGATTCCTTCTACAAATTCATTGACATTGATCTCACTGGATATTTACTGTAGCAGCCGATTTTTCCATTTTTACAAGGGAAAGCAGATCATTTATGATCTTGTTCATACGCTCTAATTCATTCTTGATATACACCATAAATTCCTGGTAAATTTCCACCGGAAGGCCCTCCTGTCCGATGAGAGACTCTTGCCAGTACCTTTGATAGAAGTAATGGGTGTCTTTAACTCGTGGGACACATTGATACAAACTCCTGTCTGGCATCTTCAGATTCTGAAGTCCGCTGAGCATAGTATTGAACTTGTCCTGCATGTCTTCTAATTCTGTATACTTGGTAAGTTCAAGAGTCTCATTAAAATCTCCCTGAGTAATGTGCGCAATAGAAGCAGATGCTTCCACAATCGGTTTTACTACCTGACCGGAATATAAAACAGATGTTACGATGACGATCACACCTAATAGAAGGATCAGCGTAAGAGAAATTGTTTTAATATTTTCATACATTTTGGTAACACTGTTCATGGAACAGTCCATGATAACAGCGCCACTGGATGTACTTCCATCTGATCCAAGCACCGGTATGATGATCTGTTCTCTGTTTTCCGCACTGTTAACTTCCACCGTTTTAGCAGTCTTGATACAGTCTACTACCTCCTTGATGATCAGAGTCTTTCCCTCTTCTAATCCATAAGTATCCTTCAGAACAACCAGGTTGGTGTTCACCACCAGAATCCGTCCGTCATAAATATCTGAAACCTGGGTCAGTTCGGATTCAACTTCTTCTGTAGAGTCATTGGAAAAAAAGCAGACGAAATAACCAGATTGCAGAGGATCGTCCCTCTGGCCTCTAGTTCTGGAGACCCGCTGTGCCACGGCTTTTGAGCGGTATGTGTTCATTAAGATAGTCGAAAAAACTACCAGGGGCAGAATGCCCACCAGCAAAAAGTACACAAAAACTCTGTGTACGAAGACTTTTTGATCCATTTGAATTTATTTTTTAATGTCAAAGTAATAACCGACTCCCCATTTAGTATGTAAATATTTAGGCTCGCTTGGATTTGTTTCTATTTTTTCACGCATTGCCGTATGTGAACATCCACAGTCCGCAACATCCCCGGATAATCCGCTCCCCCATACTTCATGAAGCAGTTTGTCACGACTGTAGATTTTATTAGGATGATTCATCAGAAATTCCAGCAGTTCAAATTCCTTCGCAGTCAGACTGACTTCTCTTCCTTCGATGAATGCTCTTCTTCCATCCTTGTCAAGTCTTACTGCCTCTGTTTTCTGTTTGAATCTGTTCGTTTTTATTCTCGTCCTTTTTTTTGTCCACTGCGGCCGCTCCGGCGAATAATCGCCTTGATCCTCGCTTTTACTTCCAGGATGTTAAAAGGCTTTGTTATGTAATCATCGGCACCACCTTATTCCAGCCCCAGGATCTTATCCATGTCATCCCCTTTGGCAGTCAGCATAATAATAGGTACATCCGAAAATTCACGAATCTGCTGGCATACCTCAAACACGGTAAGTTTTGGACGCATTACATCCAGTAAAATAATATCAAAGGGCTTTTCTTTCACCTTTTCCAGTGCTTCCTCTCCATCGTAAGCACACTCCACTTCAAAAATCTTCATGTTCCAGACTAAAAGCGGATTCCTTTGACTATTAATTTCTCATCATCTACTACCAAAAAAACTCTTTTCGCCATGACAGCCTCCCCTGATTAAACTTTTATTGAATCTTTTATTTTGTTAAAAACGCCCTCTTTAATACCTGATATTTTCATAATATCCTCAATGGTCTTAAATGAGCCGTTTGTTTCCCGATAGGAAATAATCTGCACTGCTTTGGATGGACCGATACCGGGGAATGGTCTGAAGTTCTTCCTGCGATGCCGTGTTCAGATTCACCTTCTTGTCGTCCTCTTCCTTTTTTTCGAGGCACCGGCTTTTTTTCTTTGCATTTCGTTTGTCCCTATCACAAACTGGGTGCCGTCTGAAACAGAAAGTGCCAGATTCACACTGGCCGTATCTGCATTTTTGTAAAACCACCGGCCTTCTACCACTTCTATCCCTCTGGGCTCTTTGTCAAAGCGGTATACACCCGGTTTTTTACCTGTCCCAACACATGAATATAAACAGATGCAGACACATTGTCCCGGATTTAGGTGACTGGTGGCACTTTCTTTTTCTGCCACAGTCTCTGAATAGGATAAAGACTCATTCTCTGCACTGCCCCCGCTGAAAAAAGATAAGCCGTTCCAAGTATCAGCACCGCTATCGTTGTAAGCAATGCTTTCGTTGTATTATTTAATTTTTCAGTTCTACATCTCCTTTTTGTTCTGGTCGGCAAGGAAATGCGATTGTAGTTTTTTATTCTACATCTTAAAGAAGTTTTTTACAACTAAATTTTTTAGATAATTTTTGTCTTTTTATTCCCACTTAAATGTAACAACACCTGCGATCACAATGATGGCACCGATACATTTACGCCACTGGAACGGAACTTTTCCATGCCAAATAACCCCATTACCTCAATAAGATACGATATAAATAGTTGTGTGGAAATAATAAAAATGGTTGCATTGGCTTAGGACTGATCATAGCAATGCTTTGTATTACTGTAATCGTGATAAGAGCTCCTGCCACACCGGTAAACAGCATATATTTAGGTACACCACCAAGCATTCCGCCAGATTTCCCTCTCTGCCGGTACAAAGCCAGAGAAGAATACAGATTATAAAAGCAGTCAGCTGCACATAAGAAGATGCCAGCCAGGTGGAACCAGCCCGGCTTAACTGAGTATTCCACACGCCCTGGATACTCATAAGTGCTCCCCGACGCAATAGCGATCAAAATTCCCCACATAAAAAACACCTCGTTTCACATGATAAACTCATTATAAGCAAAACGAAGTGTTTTATTCTTATGATAAGATTTTATCCAAAATCTTTTATCATTTCATCAACATGTTTTTCTCAATTACAAGAGGCGGCACAAAGCGGATCACATTGGCCCGGCTCCCATTAAGATCAATCCCTCATCCAGGGCTTTCTGAATGTATGGTCCGGCTGCTTCTTTTAATTCCAGTCCCTGCATCAGCCCCAGTCCTCTGGCTTCCAGTATGATCTCATGACGGCTGGCAAGTTCTTTTTTAATTCTTCTCCCAGATATTCGCCCATCTCTTCTGCATGACCGGCAATATCTTCTCTTTCAAAAATTTCCGCTGTTTTGTATACAGCCGTACAGGCAAGAGGATTTCCTCCAAATGTAGTTCCATGATCTCCCGGTACCAGTGCTTTTTCGCAATCTCTGCTGTCGTTGCAATAGCTCCTACGGTTACACCATTTCCGATTCCTTTGGCCATCGTTATAATATCTGGCTTGAAATCATAATGCATGTATGAAAACTTTTTTCCGGTTCTTCCCATACCACACTGTATTTCATCCATGATCATCATAATGTCATGTTTGGTACACAATCGGCGAACTCCCTTAGAAACTCTTTTGTTCCCGGATGAATTCCTCCCTCTCCCTGGACACCTTCCAAAATAATGGCATAAGTATCTTCTGTAATCAACTTTTTTTCTACACTGTCAAGATCATTGTATTCTGCGAAAGACACCCCTGGCAGCATAGGCTCAAAAGGCTGTCTGTACTTTGGCGGTACCGGTTACCAAACAATGCTCCCATACTTCTGCCCAAGTGGAAAGCCTTATTCATGGCGATCAGTTGGTGACGGTTTTTCATGTCCCTTTAAGATCGCGTATTTCCGCGCCAGTTTCAGGGCGCCTTCATTGGCTTCCGTACCGCTGTTTTTGCCATAAATACTTTATCCATCCGATGCCTTTGGCAATGCCTTTACAGCCTTCATAAGGGGGTTCTGAATAAAAAAGGAAATTAGAATAGTGTATTCCCTTATCAATCTGCTCTTTTAATGCATTTTTAAATTCTTCGTTGCTGTATCCGAGACAGCATGCAATACCACCGCCAAAATCCAGATACTTTTTACCATTTTTATCTACCAGATAACATCTTCACCGTGGTCCAATACGATGGGATACCGGTTATAAGAATGAATCAGATACTCTTCTGATTCTTGAATCATTTTTTCCATGTCTGACTGCCTCCTTAGCTTTCCTTCCTTTCATGAGGGTATAAATCAATATTATCATTTATGATAGCTGTGCAATACCCTGTTTTGTATAAAATTCAAGTAAAGACAATGTTCCTTTGGCGTCCGTCCAGAATATACTCGGTTTACGCCCTGCTCCACAGCTTCTAGCACAAGTTTTTAATCTTTGGGATCATTCCACCATTGATAGTTCCGTTTTTCCAGCAGGTATTTTGCCTCTTTGATAGGAAGAACAGAGATCAGTGTCTCCGGATCATCCTTGTCCATACATACTCCGTCAATGTCTGTCATAAATACAAGTTTTTCTGCCTTGATGGATTTGGCAATGGCACTGGCAGCATCATCTGCGTTGATGTTATAAGACTGGAAGTTTTCATCCATACCGATCGGTGCGATGATCGGTACAAAATCATTTTCAATCAAGGTATCAATGAGTTCTGAGTCTACTTTTTTCTACCTCTCCTACGAAACCGATATCTTTTCCGCTGGCTGTCTTTTTGTGGCAGAACATAGTACCACCATCTTTTCCACTGATTCCGGCAGCTTTTACACCTAATTTTTTCCATCATCTGTACCAGATGTTTGTTTATCTTTACTAAGAACCATTTCAGCCACTTCCATGGTTTCTGCATCGGTTACACGGAGTCCGTCTACAAACTTGCTCTCGCCTTGCCCATGTAACCAAGCCATTTGCTGATTTCTTTGCCTACGCCATGTACGATAATGGCTGCATGCCAACTAACTTTAATAACGCTACATCTTTGATCACAGACTGCTGTAAACGCTCATCTAACATAGCACTACCGCCATATTTGACCACTACTTTTTTCCCGTTAAAATCCCGGATATAAGGCAGGGGCTTCAATCCTGCCTCTGCCTTTGATCATAATCTCTTTTAAATTTTCCATCTATATAATCCTTTCGTGTAACTGTATCGCCCCTCGCTTATGCTCGGCGGCAGGTCGTCGGAACCGATTTTCAATTATGCGCTATGCGCATAACGGTTCCTCCTTAGCTTTGTAATTCCATTGATCTTTACATAATCGTATGTCAGATCACATCCCAGGCAGTAGCCTGTGCATCACCGTTTTTCATATCACAGATCACTGTTACCTGATCTTTACCCAGAAGTTCGCTGGCCTTTTCTTCGTTGTAAGCAAGTTGCCACCTGTCCTTACAAGGACCAATTCACTACCCTTCTGCCTGTAAGATCAGATCAATCTTTTTCCGGATCAAAGGAAACACCGGCATATCCCAGTGCACACAAGATTCTGCCCCCAGTTGGCATCACTTCCAAAGACAGCGGTTTTTACAAGATTAGAAGTAATAACAGACTTGCTTAATATCTTGGCATCTTCTTTGGAATGGCTGTGGATCACTTTCACTTCCAGCATACGGGTACATCCTCGCCGTCTGCCGCCATCTGCTTTGCCAGGGGATTCGATACATACAATAAGGCGGCCTTTAAAATCATCATAGGCTTTTTGTGCCTTTTTTTATGGTAACACCACTGGCACCATTGGCCAGCACCACATAAGTATCGTTTGTGGATGTATCTCTGTCTACGGAGATCATATTAAAGGTATCGGAAACGATCTCACTGACTAACTCCTGTAAATCTTCACCATCTATGGCTGCATCGGTAGTTGTAACGCTGAGCATGGTAGCCATATTCGGGTGGATCATACCGGATCCCTTTTGCTCATACCACCAACATGAATCGTAGTTCCTTCTGCTTCAAAGGAAACGCCTGCTTCTTTTTGATACGGTATCGGTAGTCATGATAGCTTTGGCCGCATCATGTCCTTTTTTCCACATTATCACCAAGGTTTTCCTTTAACAAATCCGCACCTTTCTTTAACGGTTCCTTTGCTAACTGCATACCGATGACGCCGGTTGAGGCTGTCAGCACTTCTTCGGTCTGAATCTGAAGGTTCTTTGCAACAACAGATGCCATATACCGGTTTAACTCTTTTCCTTCTTCCCCGGTACACGCATTGGCAATACCACTGTTTAATACAACAGCATGAACCTTTTTGCTTTTTTTTCCAAAAGACTTTTATCCCACTGGACCGGTGCTGCTTTTACTAAAGGTTCCTGCAAACACAGGTTCTTTTTATAAACCAGGGCCATATCGGTTCTTCCCTGATATTTAATACCGGCCTGGGCACTGGCTGCCATAAATCCCTTTGCCAGTGTCACGCCGCCTTCTAACACTTTCATTCGATTCATCCTCCTCTTTCACTTTTAAGGTACCATAGGAACCAGACGCAGTCCTTCCTGTTCAGAAAGTCCAAACATTATATTCATGTTCTGCACTGCCTGTCCGGCTGCTCCCTTTGTAATATTATCCATGGCTCCCATCATGATCACACACGATGAGTCCGTTCATCCACTTTTACATTTACATCTACAAAATTGCTTCCCTCGACCCATTTGGTCTCCGGACACACACCTGGCTCCAGTACCCGGACAAAAATATTCATCTTTGTAGGCATCTTCATAAGCCTTACGGATCTGTTCCTCTGTTACGCCTTCTTTATAGGAAGCGTAAGCGGTGATCAGGATTCCCCGGTTCATAGGGATCAGGTGAGGGGTGAAGTTTAAGGTAACCTGTCCGCCACTGGCGTATCCCTAACTGTTCCTCAATTTCAGGTGTATGTCTGTGGGTAGCTACTCCGTATGCTTTAATATTTTCATTTACTTCACAGTAAAGGTTTGGCACCTTGGCTCCGCGGCCGGCACCACTTGTACCACTTTTAGCATCAATGATTAGCGTGCTCATATCGATCAGACCAGCCTTCGCCAGCGGATAGATGGATAAAGTAGAACATGTAGGATAACATCCCGGATTCGCCACCAGTCTGGCTTTTTAACTTTATCCCGGTTTAACTCACACAAACCGTAAACTGCCTCGTCAATAAACTGAGGGACTTTTATGTTTAATTCCATACCATTTTTCATAAGTAGCTACATCCTTAATACGGTAGTCTGCACTCAGATCGATCACTTTTGCCTTTGACAATACAGATTCAGTCAAAAAACACCTGCCAGATATCCCTGTGGTGTAGCGGTAAAATCACATCTGCCTCTTCTGCCAGTTTTTCAAGATCGTCACCTTTACAGATATCTTCTACAATCTTAAATACATTTCCAAAGACAGAACTGAATTTCTGATCCACATAACTGCGTGAGCCATACCAGACAATATCCAACATCCTTGTGCTGCAGTAAAAGCCGCACCAATTCCCTGACCGGCATAACCGGTTGCGCCAATGATTCCTGCTTTAATCATAATAAACCTCCATTGCAATATATTTTTTATGCATATTATGTATATTTATGCGTTTTTATTCATAAACTGCACTCATTATATACCTTTTTTCTTCATTTATGCAATACTATAATCCTTTTTTATTTACACAGATCCAAATCATTCTGTATTTCTACTTGCATATTATGCATTTGTGGTGTATATTAAGTAAAGAACAAACATATATAAAAAAAAACACGGAGGTATTAAAAATGAAAGAAAAAGTTATTTTGGCCTATTCCGGCGGCCTGGATACAACAGCAATTATTCCATGGCTTAAAGAGAATTTTGATTATGAAGTTATCTGTGTCTGCATTGATTGTGGACAGGGTGAAGAATTGACGGTCTGGAAGAAAGAGCTAAGTTCTGTGGTGCATCCAAACTTTACATTGAGGATGTTGTCGATGAGTTCTGTGACGAATATGTAGTTCCTTTGTGTACAGGCTCATGCTGTATATGAGAACAAATACCTTCTTGGTACTTCTATGGCTCGTCCGGTTATCGCAAAACGTCTTGTTGAAATTGCAAGAAAAAGAAGGTGCTGTTGCTATTTGCCACGGTGCTACAGGAAAGGGAAATGACCAGATTCGTTTCGAACTCGGTATCAAAGCACTTGCTCCTGATATTAAAATCATTGCTCCTTGGAGAGATGATAAGTGGACAATGGATTCCCGTGAAGCTGAAATTGAATATTGTAAAGCTCATGGTATTCATCTTCCATTCTCCGCAGATTCCAGTTACAGCCGTGACCGCAACTTGTGGCATATCAGCCATGAAGGTCTTGAATTGGAAGACCCGGCAAACGAGCCTAACTTCGATCATCTTCTGGTTCTTGGTACAACACCGGAAAAAGCACCGGATGAAGGTGAATATGTAACTATGACATTTGAAGCCGGCGTTCCTAAGAGCGTAAACGGAAAAGAAATGAAAGTTTCCGATATTATCCGCACTCTGAATGAATTAGGTGGAAAACACGGAATCGGAATCGTCGATATTGTAGAAAACCGCGTTGTCGGCATGAAGTCCCGTGGTGTTTATGAAACTCCCTGGCGGAACCATTCTCTACGAAGCACATCAGCAGTTAGAGGAACTGATTCTTGACCGTGATACAACAACATTGAAAAATGGATATGGGGGAACAAACTGGCTCAGATTTCTGTTATGAAGGTAAATGGTTCACTCCACTTCGTGAAGCAGTACAGGCATTTATCGAGTCAACACAGAAGTATGTAACCGGCGAAGTTAAATTCAAACTGTACAAAGGAAACATTATCAAAGCCGGAACCACTTCACCATACAGCTTGTACAATGAAAGCATTGCATCCTTTACAACAGGTGATCTCTATGACCATCATGATGCAGAAGGTTTCATTAACCTCTTTGGTCTTTCTACCAAAGTTCGTGCTATGAAAATGGCTGAGATTGAAAATAAATAATAATTAAAAGCAATCAAACCTAAAAAGCCACCGGTTATGTGCCGGTGGCTTTCTTTTGCGATTCATTTTACTATTTTTCATCCAGTTTCCGGAGATCATACGGTGTACTCTGATATACATAGTAGTTAAGCCAGTTGCTGAAAAATAACTTTGTCCTGTAGATCTCCAGTTTACTACCGGCTTTTTGTCCGGATCATCATCCGGGAAATAATTAACAGGAATCTTTGGATTCATTCCTTTGTCCAGGTCTCTGTAATACTTTTTGCCAGTGTATCACTGTCATACTTCCGGATGACATGTCATAAAGAACTGGCGGCTGTCCTTTGTCTTAAGCATAGTAACGCCTGCTTCATCGGAATATGCCAGAAGCTCCAGTTCGGAATCTTCTCAATATCCTCTCTGGCAACAGTCATAGCCCGGGACTGAGGTGCCATAAATACATCATCAAAGCCACGGAACAACGGTGAGTTTTTTCTTCAGCACATAATGCTTGTAAATACCTGAAAGTTTTTCCGGCAGATCAATCTTATTGATACCGTAATGATAATGAAGTCCGGCATACACACCCCAGCACATGTGAAGGGTACAGTGTACATGGGTCTTGCTCCATTCCATGATCTTGCAGATCTCATCCCAATAACTGACATCCTCAAACGCTGTGTAGTCTAACGGTGCACCTGTAATGATCATGCCATCAAATTTTCTATCTTTGATTTCATCAAATACGGTATAAAAGATGTCCAGATGGTTGGCTGCTACATGCTTTGGCTGGTAACTGGCCGTCTGTAAAAACTCTACCTCAACCTGCAGCGGTGTATTTGACAATTTTCTCAGGAGCTGTGTCTCCGTCACAATCTTAGTGGGCATCAAATTCAGTACTAACACACTTAACGGACGGATATCCTGGTGCATAGCCCGGTACTCCCGTCATAACAAAAAAATATTTTCACCTTCCAGAATTTTCTGGGCTGGCAATGAATCTTTAATCTTAATTGGCAATGCGATCAACTCCATTTCTCACTGTATTTGCCATTTTAACACAAAAAACATATACGATTCAAGTCACAATAATGTCATCGCCTGGGACATCAGACAGACACCGGCTGCACCGGCCTCCATCACCTGTGCCTCATTCTGTTTCATTGATTCCGCCAATGCCATACACCGGCACATTGGAAGCAGACAGAATAGATTTCAAAAAGGAATCCCTCTGGGTGGCACTCCTTTTTACAGTCTGTCTCAAAAATATGTCCGGCTACCACATAGTTTACTCCAAAGGAAAGTGCCTGTTCCAACTGCTCCCTGAATGGACGGCTGTGCCAAACAGGTTACAGCAGGATCGTATTCTGTCCCGCTCTTTCTCTGTCATGCCTTCTAAGACACTAAGGGGTAATTGAAGATTGGGATCTTTATCGCCTTTAATGGCTGCGGCATAATATGATAAATACATACAATGCCATGGGCTGTACAGATTTTTTTACACTCCGAGCCAGTGCTGTATATTCTCTTTTCCGTCAGATCTTTTCCCTTACAAGAACAGCCTGAAAGAGACCACTTTCTGCCACTTTTTTCTATCTGTGACAAATAATCAATAGAGCACAGGTGACGATTGGTAACCGCGATCCTATACATAAATATAGTCACTCATAACCGGCTGCATGCCGACTTTCTGGATATCGTCAAAGACTTCCTGTACACTTCTTCCATCATCGATTTCAAACTGTTCATCACCTTTTTTCTTCACCGGAATGACCACCGATCCCCACATCTACACCGGCAGAAATCTTGGTAGCACAAATCTGGATCAGATTGTTGCGGACTCTCTCACACTCTCTGGTGGAAATAGTAATGGAAGCAGATGGGATCAACAAACGGTAAGCACAGATCACCTGTAAAAGCTGTGCCTCATGCACATCCATCGGATTGATCCGGTCATTATTGATGATCGGACGAAGTCTCGGACAGGAAAATGCGATCTCTGCATGTGGATATTTCCGCTGGAGCAGATAAGCATGCACGCCCGTAGCAAAAAGCATCCTTTTCTAAAAATCATCCAGACCAAGAAGGGCTGCAAATCTACTCCTCTCATACCACCTTTTAAAAGCTCTCTTGAGCATTAATACGATATGGATAGATTCTCTTATGTCCTGCCCAGATGAAGTGTCTCATACTTATCTGAATTGTATGTTTCCTGGAACACGGTTACATAATCTGCACCGCACTCATGCCAATAATGATAGTTGTCAGAATTGGTAATCCTCCAGACCGATTACCTTAAAATACTTACGGGCAATCTTGCAAGCCTCTCCAATATATTCCACATTGGACATCTTTGAACTTTCTCCTGTTAAGATCAAAATCTCCTGCAGCCCGGTCTCGGCGATGGCTTTCATTTCGTTTTCGATCTCTTCGGCATTTAATTTAGCTCTGCGGATTTTGTTATGACAGTTAAAACCACAGTAAATGCAGTAATTCTCACAGTAATTGGCAATGTACAAAGGAGTAAACATCATAATAGAGTTTCCAAAATGTTTTCTTGTTTCTTTCTGGGCCATCTGGGCCATCTCTTCCAGCAGCGGAAGTGCGGCCGGGGACAAAAGTGCTGCAAAATCCTCCGGTGTTCTGTTTTCTTTATAAATAGCGCGTCTTACATCTGCCGCAGTATACTGATTGTAATCATAAGCATTCATAGCTTCTACAACCTGTTTATCTACATCTGAATCCAGCACTTCCATATCATCCAGATATTTCATGTGATCAATACGATTCTCTTTCATATCCTCAAGAATCTGTTCACTTAAAATACTTTCGTTCATCTTACTCATGTTTTTTTTCCTTTTCCTTCCCTGTCTTTTACAACGATCCATCCTGAATATAACCTGTCAATGGTGAAGAAGCACTTCCTCCCGCTGTAATACTCTTCCGGTTCCTGCAAGATAAGCCTTTCTTCCCGCTTCAATCGCCAGGCGGAAAGATTCTGCCATAGCCGGTATATCTCCTGCTGTAGCGATAGCTGTATTAGCCATAATGGCAGCCGCACCCATTTCCATTGCCTCACAGGCCTCCGATGGCTTGCCAATTCCCGCATCTACAATAATAGGCAGATCAATTTCGTCAATCAGTATCTGAATAAAATCTTTGGAACAAAGTCCTTTATTGGATCCCGATAGGTGCTGCCAGCGGCATAATAGACGCCGCACCTGCATTTTGAAGATCTCTTGCCACATTCAGATCCGGGTACATATACGGCATAACAACAAATCCTCTTTTTGCAAGGATTTCAGTAGCCTTAATGGTCTCATAATTATCCGGCAAAAGGTATTTAGTATCCCGCATGATCTCAATCTTTACAAAGTCACCACAACCTACTTCCCTTGAAAGCCTGGCAATTTTACAGCTTCCTCCGCATTTCTGGCTCCGGATGTATTTGGAAGAAGTGTCACGCCCTCCGGTATATAATCTAAAAATATTGGCACGGCCATCTTGATTGGCACGGCGCAGAGCCAATGTGATAATTTCTGCCTTCGCCTGCTCCACAGACGCCTTAATAAGATCCAGTGAATATTTTCCTGAACCAAGAATAAAACGGAATGGAATGTATGTCCTCCAATTACTAATGCATCATCTTTCATTTGTTTGTCCTCCAATCTTTTTATGCTGATGTTTTCCATCAGCCTCCACCTACAAAACTAACAACTTCAATGGAATCACCACTGTGTAATATGGTCTCATTCTATTGTTTTTTACTGATAATCTCGCCGTTGATCTCTGTTGCGATCCGGCTGATATTAAACCCTTCCTGTTCTATCATATAAGCCAGGGATTTTTTCATCGTATCCCTCTTTCATTTCACCATTAATACAGATCATGTCAAGAACTCCTTTCCTCTGATTCTGAAAAAGGGTAACTCAAGAAAGTCCACACCCGAGGTGGTGTGCCCTTCTTGAGCTACCCTCAATCTGTTCTAAACGATACCACATTTAAGTGTTGGTGTCAAGTTTCTTTTTCATAGCTCCTACCAGGAACCGCCACCGCCACCGCCGGAACCGCCGCCGGAAAAGCCGCCGCCACTGCTGGAACTTGGCTGTGAAGTCATGGCTGTGCTGGCAGACTCCATGGTAGAATGCATAAAGTGACTGAACATGTAATAATCCAAATACTGTATTATTGTATCCTGAATACCAGTCCGGTGCCTCAATGGCAATGGAATCAAACTTCTTGATCCACTTGTCTGAAATATCCAGTACATATGTATACGGAAGAATTTCATAAAAAGTACTCCGGATCATCCTGTACCATAGCCTCCAGACGATCTTTTTCCACGGTCTCCAGGAAATTTTAAATCCGAGGATCCGTCCAAGAATCTGGGTTCCGTACTCCGTTCTTTTGGACAGATAACAGGAGAAAAATGTCATTATTCCGGCACATACAACCGCTGTCCAGAAAGCAATGACATACCATCGGTCGCCGCTGGTCTCAAACGTCTCCTGTAAAAATAACAGATACGCCAAGAAATCAGCAAACAAGGTACCGATCGGGATCAGAACACACCGCAATACAAAAGCTTTTCCCGGGCGGAACGCAAAATAAAAATAAGAAAATATTGGCAACCGCAATACCCGCTGCCACGAAAAAGACCTGCCAGGGAAATTCATTTCATAATCTCCTACCGGTTTGGTAATGAGTGCCAGGAATGATAAAATAACCACTACCCAGTTGATCCAGCCCTTATTAATGGAGTTTTCGTGGAATAATACCTTACGGTTTTTCAAAGTGGTTTTTCCGTCCCATAATGGAATCAATGGTCTTATAAAAAAGAATCTTCCAATCCTTTTTCTTGTAACAGAGCTGCCATCTTTGAACAGATCTCTTAAAAAACTCTGCCTCATCCTCATTCAGGCCATCATAGTCTTTGTTTTTTCTTCAGGATAAAACTGTTTTCTGTCTGTTTGATCGTCAGATATCCTTTCTGCGCCAGGTATACAACTAAAGAAACAACATCCGATTTATCTACCTCTCCCTTATAGGCAAAGGCAACATCCAGACTGTTCATGCCATCTGGTGCATGAAATTCTACCGTCTCCCACTACCGGATCGTCTCTTCCATAAATCCACCACAGAGCAAATAACAGCACCGCACCGAGAACAGCTAAGATCATACAAAGATTCGGCCAGATATGAGACGCCTTCTGTACATTAAAGTAACCATCCGGCAGTTCAATCGCACTGTAACATACTCATTATTTCCCAGTGTAATATCCGAATCCAGTTCACCCATGATCGTATTTCCATCAATAGCGTAACTTAAGCCATCATAATTTGTACTTCCTGCCGGGCCATAGCACATACCCAGCTTTTGTTCGTCAAATTTGTCAGGCATTTCAATCTGAAAGAAATATTGGAAATCGTCAGACTATCATCCCAGTCTCCACCGATCACATTCATGTAAAGTTCATCTTTTTCCTTCCATAATGTCATTGCTGAGACAATAGTCATAAGAAATCTGATACTCATGCTTTCCTTCGATAGTTTCATCTTCATCGCCGATCTTAATCTGACAGGCGTCATTTTCTCTGGATGATTCAAAGTTGTCTGAACCACAGGAAATATTACGGACTGTAGCCGTTCTTACACCTTCTGATCCATCCTCTCTTTTAATACGGTTTTACAAGCGGGATATTTCTGTAAATTCATGGCGTTCTTCCTGAAATTTACCTCAATCGTCTCTGTGATCTTATAAACATTATCTTTCGTAACCTTCATGTCTACATGATATTTGGTAATATCAAAAAGCAGGACTGCTGCCCGGGCTTTCACGCTGCCAGCCATAACTAAGACAGCCATTGCCATCATGACAATGCCAAGAAGCCATACTCGTTACCTTTGCCTGTATCTTTCATATTTTCCCCTGTTTTTAAAACTCTCACCTGTAATATTTTTTCTTCTGTGCTGTGTCTCAACCTCAAACATCGGTCTTGTTTCAAAATGGAACATACCTGCTATAATGTTGCGAGGAAAAATCTGTACACTCATATTGTACTTCTACCGCACCATTATAATAACGGGGCATTGAAATATCATCTTTCCAGTTTTCTGAAGCTGTGACTTAACTCCATGAAGTTCTGATTTGCTTTCAGATCCGGATAAGATTCAGCAAAAATCTGAGGAAGCACTTTGGAAAGCTGGGTTCCATTCTCAATCTTTTTTCAGCCTGGGACATGCTTCCATAGTTTACATTCTCATTCACAACAGCTTCTAAAGTAGATGATTCATGTTTTGCATATCCTTGACTGTTTCACCAGATTTGGTATCAGATCAAATTTTTTAAGATTATACATCCATGGAAAAGCCTAAGCCCTTACTGTGATCCCCTTTACCAATGTTGTACCCGCCAACACAGGTAATAAAATAACAACAACTGCAATTACAATAATTCCTGCGATCATATAAATCCTCCTTACAATATTATTTCATTATATTATCATCCTGAATCTCATTTCGCTGTATTGGCATATACATCTTTGCCAAATGCGGATTCTTTCCAATGCCATCCATAAAATACCATGAAGCCTTGCCATTGCGTACCTTTATCGTGGTATAAAGTTTACGGACAAGTGCTTTTTATCGTGGCTCTATGGGATACCGGTAGTCTCGCGTTTTCCTCCAAAAGTTAGTAGATGGCCTTTCTGGCCGGGGCTGAAAAGAAAACTAATCTCATACCAAGCCAAATTTACTCACCAGTCCGAATGCTTTTTTTCTCCAGCCATGCCGCGCCCGGCCAGAGATGAGCAGCGGCA
>VOFK01003126.1_pt1 | contig 18156 bp, 23 predicted proteins | sample 5384121 | NCBI WGS metagenome assembly VOFK01 (sample SAMN12384730, study PRJNA508395) | human gut metagenome | isolation source: healthy gut J | host: Homo sapiens
CCGTGTCGCCAGCACCGCAGGACCGACCACTGCGGCGGGGCTTGCGCTTCCGTACTGGCTGCGATAGGCGATCATGTTGACCGGAATCAGCTGCAGGGACGAAATATTTAAAATCAGGAACGTACACATTTCATTGCTCGCCGTATCTTTTTTGGAACGTTTTTTCAGATACCCCGTCTGTCTCCGTTTTTTCTTCCAGCTGTGCAAGATCCTCCATCGCCTTTAATCCCGCCGGAGTTGCCGCCCAGCCAAGTCCGAGGACGTTTGCAACAATATTGGTGGAAATTGACTCCCGCGCCGGATGATTTTTCGGAATCGGGGAAATAAAACGACACAAAGGGCTGATGCCGCGCGTCAATGCAGCAATCCCCCGCCTGCTGTGCGATTTTCATCAGACCTGTCCAAAGTCCCATGATCCCGCACATCGTAATACATAAATCCACAGCTTCCCCGGCACTTTCCAGGGGCGGCGTTGGACACCGCCTCCAGATTGCCGGTAAAGCTCCGTATAAGATTCCAAGAACAATCATTCCTGCCCAGATTGCATTCAGCATCGCGTTACCCGCTTTTCTTTCAGCCTATGCAAAACAGGAAAGCGTTATGCCTCTTCCTCCTCGATCGCAGCTTTGCGGCTGTTGATCTTACGGATAATTTCCATATCGAATTTAGGCTTTCTGCTATAGGTATAAAGACCGTTCATTTTCCTGCTCTACATCGTACAGCTGGGTGTAGCAGAAGCCGAACATCTTCGGATTGTCCAAAAGCACATCCGTCAGACCCTTATAACGTGCAAGGAACTCTTCCTCGGTTCTGGGTCCATCGCCGTAGCCCCAGCTGTCCTTGTTCACGCCCTCAACATCCCACTTGATGCCGCCGTACTCGCTGATAAATACCGGAATACCGACAATCTGTTTCTGTCTCGGTGCATGGTTATCCCATGCCAGGATGCCGTCCTTTGCATAGCTCTCATAATGACTTGCGAACTCTTCCGGGTTCTGCTCGTAGTCGTGCAGATCGTAAATATCAGTAATAACATGGAAATTGCCGCTGGTATCGATGCATGGTCTGGTCGTATCGTAGAGCTTCGTCATCCGATAGACAATTGCCAGAAGGTCGTCATCCTGCTTGCGCCCTTCATAATCCCATGTCTCGTTAAACGGGCACCAGCCGATGATCGCCGGATGATTGAAATCCCTTTCAACCGCTTCCATCCATTCAGGCAGGAAGTTTTTCAATCCATCCGGTGCGCTCGGATCCATCCCCCAGTTGCCCTGCTCGCCCCATACAAGATAGCCCAGGCGATCGCAATGATACAGAAACGGGGCTCGAACTTTTTCATGCAGACGCGCACCGTTGAAGCCTGCTGCCATCGACAGCTTCATCGTTTTCCAGCGCTTCATCGGTAGATGCGGTGCCGTCGGATAAAATCCCTGATCCAGAACGAGTCTCTGGAACACGGATTTTCCGTTAATCAGCACCTTTTCCCCGGAAATTGTGACATTGCGCAGTCCGAAATAGCTGTGAACAGTATCTTTCCCAAAAGTAATTGTCAAATCATACAGTCTGCCTGCTCCAGCCTCCCACAGATGCACTTCGGAAGAGGCAGCGTCACAACAACATTTCCGCCAGCAGTTGTGGTTTCCGCCTGGCCACAGCGTCTTCCTTCATAAAACGCTTCTGCGCAGAACGATCCGTCGCCGACAGTCACCGCTTCGATCGTAATCGTGCCTGCTTCCGTTCGGAAAGAAGCGTGCTTTTTTCACATAATTTTCCGGCACGAACTCAAGCCAAACCGTCTGCCAGATACCGGTGGTTCTGGTGTATTCACAGCCATGGGAATAGTAGAGCCCACTCTGTTTGCCATGGGGCTGTTTGCCGCTTCTCAAATCGTCCTCTGCGTATACGGCGATATCGTTTGCACCGGCCTGTACATAAGCCGTGATATCGAATGTAAAAAGGTATAACCGCCTTTATGCCGTCAACCTCTGTTCCGTTGATCCATACGCGCGTATCATAATCCACCGCGCCAAAAATGCAACAGAACGCGTCCTTTTACCTCCACTTCGGTCAGTTCTACGGTCTTATGATACCATACGGCATCCATGTAATCCTTATAGCCGATTCCGCTCAGATCGCTTTCCGGGCAAAACGGAACGATGATCTTTTTCTCCCAATCCTTCTTTTCATAAAAAAACAACGGTCTATGCCGCTTTTACCAAAGTCGAAAAAAGAAAAATCCCATTCTCCGTTTAAGTTTTTCCATGTGCTTCTTTCCCACTGAGGAAGCGGATGCTCCGGTCTGGGCATTGTGTTCATAATGATAGTTCCTCCTTTTATAAATCCCCTGCTCTGTTGTTGTGCCTGAAAAAGGAATATTTTCAGGCATCTGTTCTTTTTCAGAATACACTCACACAGGCCTCCGAACAATCAAGAAAACACCATAAATCCCTGTAAAATTGCACAATCCTCTTTTTCCGTCAGATGCCCTCGCCATCAAATGCGAGGAATGAAGCTTTCCTGCGCCGTTTCCTGATCCTGAATAAATCCGTTTTCGATTCCGTTTTCTATCGCGAAATCAATCAGAGCTTCGTATTCGTCCTCCGTCGACGGCGCTGCAGACCTGTCAGGCAGGCTTGTGCAGATTCAGGCTGCGCTGCGCTTTTCTCCCGCAAGGGCTCTGGCGCCGCCAACTTCTTCTGCGTAAGCTTTGGCAGCGTCTTCTCCAGCACAGACGGAATCGGCGTGTACTGATTCATCAGACTGATATAAATCCGCTCCCCATAGGTTTTTAACAGATAGGAAAGCACTCTCTTCGAATCTGCCTCCTGTCCCGGCAGGGGCGAGATGCCGCACGATAACGCCTTTTTTCATTAAAAATTCTGCGTCCTCGTCGGCTTCTTCACATGCATCATTCATCTGCGCCGCTAAAAGCTGTGTCCCATCCGGCGCTGCAAAAACCGGCTCGCCGACCTGCCTGACCATCTCTGCAATCGCCGCTGCTGCTGTTTCAAAATAATCCGGCGCATTCGAAAGCAGCCCGGAAAGCTCTGCAGATTCATATTTCAGATCGGGCAGATAAATATCCACAAGCCCGTCCAGCAGCTGCAGCGTGCTGACTTTTTCATCAAGAGGAGTGTATTGTATACAATCGGGATCCGCAATCCTTCCCGCTTTGCCGCCCGCAGCGCCGGAACAATCAGCGGTACAAAATGCGTCGGTGTCACGAGGTTGATGTTGTTCGCGCCCTTTTCCTGCAGTTCCAGAAAAATTTCTTTCAGGCGTTCCACCGAAATTTCCCGTCCGGCTTCTCCTGCCGCAAACGGCTCCCGCAAACACGCACGCATCGAGCAGTGCCGCCAAAAACACTGGAACCTGCGCCGCAAAGCCCGAAATGCACGGTTCTTCCCAGTAGTGCAGCGCTGCTCTTGCCGCCCGCAGCGTCCCCGTCTGCAGGCAGTAGCCGATCTGCCCCGCCATACGGTTGACATGGCAGTTACGCGGACAGAGTGTGCAGTCTGTCAGCAGCTTTTCCAGATTTTCCGGCAGCGACAGAGTCCCGCTGTTATCCTGTTTGATCGTTTCCACGTTTTATTTCCTCTTTCTCTTCGTCTTGATACAATTCCATTCCCGGGAATGAAAAACGAGTGAACTGACTAAAAAACGCCCGGAGAAATTCTCTTCCTCCGGACGCCCATATTCTTCCGGGCTTCTCCCGAAAGACTGTTCTCTTTTTCAAAGACCGTGCGGCACGCTTCGAACCGAAACCCATATCCGTTACCTTTACAGTTAACTCCGCCAGGCACCCTTGCGGCACACGGGAATTTCTGTTTAGTGCTGCTTTGTTCCCAACCTGACACGGTTCACAGACACCCGTTGCGCAAGACCCAAACTTCATCGCCACTTGTAAAGGCCAGCAATATGAGCCAAACCCTCGGCGTACCATCACCCCTATAGCGGATTTCAGGTTCAGGGGGCCGCTGCCCCCCGGCTGCAACGGTGGTTACAGTATAATCATTTTCCTGAGATTTGTCAATCAGATTCCGTTCACCATGGCTTCGTCTGCAAAAGAAGAGGCGGATTCGCATGACAATAGAATGTTTGCGGAGCGCACATTCTATTGTACTCACAAATGCTACAGATGAACTGTACCCTCCATGCTGCATTGCACCGGACGGCTCTACTCTACGCGAGCAGCTCGATCAGTTCCTTCACTTCCAGCAAATCCTGCACACAGTAATCATAAATCTGACGGATTTCTTCGTCCGGCTGTACCATATCCGGCACCATAACCGCCGTCATTCCCGCAGCCGCAACCGCACGGATTCCGTTAAAGGAATCCTCGATTCCCATCGCATTTTCCGGCAAAACGCCGACTGCCTCACAGGCTTTTAAATAAATATCCGGCTCCGGCTTACTTTTTTCCACCATATCACCGGAAACAATTTCCTGAAAATATCCGCTAAGGCCGGTGCGCTCCAGATGCTTTCTGACAAGCGGGCCTTTCGTAGACGATGCGATCGCCGTTTTGATCTGCTTTTCCTTCAGATATTCCAGCAGCTCCCGTACGCCCTTTTTGACCGGCAGTTCCCGTTCCAGACGCTCCTGAAACAACGCCATAAACCGTTCCCGATATTTTTCATAAGGAAAGGTTCCATTCGGATACCAGGGCTCCTCCGTCTCCATAATATGTCCTGCGAAGTGACGCTTCATTTCGTCCGCAGCCGCCATAGACATGCTTTCCTCCGCCAGCGTAAGTCCCAGCTGCTGCTTTGCCGCCTCAAAACAGCATTCGCAGCTCATTCGCTCCGTATCGAACAGAACGCCGTCCATATCAAAAATTACCGCTTCCAGCTTTTTCATTTTAATCCTCCATCACACCAGTCCCATTGTCCGGAAAATAAACAGCCATCCAGTCATCGTCAACGCAGAAAACAATGTTGTCAAAACAACGACGCTGGATGTCAGCGTGCCGTCGTGTCCCATATTTTTCGCCATAACAAAGCAGCTCACCGTGCTGGCAGAGCCGAGCATCACGATCAAAGCAATCAGATGCTCATGTGTATAGCCAAGCATCACGCCAATTGGAAGAAAAAAATTGCCGCCAGACCGATCAGCTTGATAAAGTTGCAACAATCGCCGGTTTGATTTTTTCCGGCAGCCTGTTTTAAATCGAACGAAGCACCCAGCGCCATCAAACCAAGCGGGGTCGCCAGAACGCCGACATTGGAAACCGTTTTGTCCAGAATTTTCGGCATCGGAAGGCGCAGTCCCGACCAGATCATACCGGCTAAAATACCGAGTATAATCGGGTTTGTTACAATTCCCTTTCCTGTCTTTAAAAAGCAGCGCCTTGTCCACTTTTCCGCGCTCCGGTTTTAAAACCGACAGAATAACGACTGCCATCACATTGTAAAAAGCGGCACGGTTCCGATAATCATCAGCGGCGCCATTCCGGCGTTTCCATAAATGTTCTGAATGATCGCGATTCCCATCAGCGCCGCGCTGCTCCGGTAAGACGCCTGCACGAACTCGCCCTGAATGGATTTTATCTTTTTAATAAGAGGGAAATCAGGTAACAGATCCCGATTCCGAGAAATGTTGCAGCAAAACAGTACGCAACATAACCCATATCCCAGACTTCCGCAAGGTCAACTGTCGCCAGATCTTCAAACAGAAGCGCCGGCAAAGCCACCTGAAAGACAAATTTGTTAAGGCGTTTTGTAAAAAGCTCGTCTATCCAGCCGATTTTTCTTAAACAGACACCCCAGCATCATCGTCAGAAAAAATCGGTACCGTCGCATTCAGACAAAAAAGGAGATTTTCCATTCTTATAAACCGCCTTTCCGGTCAGGTAAAAGTTCGACCATGCCCGGTTCCCTACAGCATCCTTTAATTCTACCCCGCACAAACGTTTCATGCGGTTGGATCTCTCATAAACGGCTTTTTCCACGCATTCCCCCACTGTCGCGCGATCGTCCGACCATACCGCATCCGTGAAAAGACGATTGCCTTCACCGGCGTGCTGTGCACGATCAGACTGTTATCCTTTTTCTCAATCCAAAAACGAGGCCCCTGGGATGCATAAAAACGCCCCTGAGCAATCGCTTCCAGGATTGCATCGCGGCTCAGCTCATCCGCCTGCACCATCAGGTAGGATTTTTGTTTCGTCGCCTGTGTACTGATCCGCGCCGTCCGCTGCCATGCAGGGCAGCACATATCCTTGCGCCGCCAATTCATCCAGGATGATGCCCGAATAGGGTCTACAGTTCCACGGCACGCCCGACGTCGTATTATAAATCTCGCAGCCGTCCAGATCTTTTAACAGACGCACCTCGCTCGCCCGGTTCATCGACCATGCCGGATGCGCCAGAATTGCAATGCCTCCGGCTTCATGAATCCGATCGATCATCAGCTGCGCCTGCTTTTCTTGTAATTCCGGTCCTTTTTCCAGCTTCGGCTCCTTCTGCATACCGATTCCGACGACATGATAAATGCCGTCCCGGACATTGTTGCCAACGTCATATTCTGCCCCGCTCAAAAGCAGAAAATTTTCCTCCTGGCGCTCTTCTCCCATAAACCAGTGATCCGTCAGGGCAAGAAAGTCGTAGTCTTCCTCCCGATACAGTCCGATAACTTCTTCCGGCGACAGACGGCCGTCAGAATTGGTGGAATGAGTATGGAGATTTCCTTTATACCATTTTTTTCCCGAATTGATCTGTTATCATAGATTCTTTTTGTTCCCCTTTTCTTTTTGCTTCGATCCGTGCTCCCACACCGGGAGCCTCGTCATGTGATTCCCTGTTTGAACACTTTTTCATGCTCTCATCGTAGTGTAGCATGACGATTTTTGATCTGCAAGTCCTGCTTTCCTGTTCCGTCGAATCTTCCTGAGACCTGTCTTGCATCTTTCTCCTGTTTTGCTTATAATAGGGATAAATACGTCCCTACTATTCGTTTTAGGAGGTACTATGGATTCGAAAGACCTTTACAAAGAACTGGAAAAAGATAACGCTGCCCAGATCATTCTCGCCCTCTCAAAGCTCTACAACCAACTGCGCCAGCAGCGGCTGGTCAAATGGGTCGAAGCCTATCCGGAATACTGGCACATGCTCTGTAATCCTGCTTCCCCGGAAACGGCCCGAAGCGTTACGCCCGAAATCGCCGAGCAGGTAATGAAAACACTGCAGGAATACGATCAGACCGAGCTGCAGATGGTCTGGCTCTTCCGCTATGGAACGCTGCTCGATGTTTTTCGGAAATGCTATGGATGAAAAGATACAATAGAATGCACGCTCTGAGCATTCTATTGTCATGAATAAAAAAACGGCGCATATTTTTCCAAAATTTTGCTATTCTATTTTCTTCCAAAATAAATTTGAATTTTTTACGAAAAAGCTTGCCAAGCAGAAGAAACTGTGTTATTATAAATTTCGTCGCTGATATACATCAGCGAGAGAAAAATGCGACAGTAGTACAGTTGGTAGTACGCCACCTTGCCAAGGTGGAGGTCGCGGGTTCGAGCCCCGTCTGTCGCTCTTCTAAAAAGACAGTAAATAGGCGGTTTCGAGGATTCGGAAGCCGCTTATTTTTTCGCATTTTCCATCAGTAACAACGTTCCGAAAATCAGATTCCATCTTTCCTCTCATTTCTGCGCATACCGAGTTTGCGTCAAGTGCACGCAGACACAAATCTCGTTCTTCCCTCACATTGACAACTAACTATAGGAATGCTAGAATATTTGGCATAGGCATAATTGAATAAATGCGTAAGGTGTCAGACCATATGCGTCTGGTGAAAAGGGAAGCGGGTGCAAATCCTGCGCGAACTCGTCACCGTGATTCGCAAGCGACGGCTTATTACCACTGGGAGACCGGGAAGGGAGTCGAAGCGTCAGAGCGTTCAGTCGGGAGACCTGCCTTTCGCAGTACAGGAATGAAAAGTTACCGTTCACCCGCGACATTCGCAAAACCCGCGTCTTCGACGCTCTCCGCTGCTTCGCAGCTCATTTTTGCTTACAAAACGGTACGAGTGAACGGTAACAATGAAAATTCATGCCACGAGAAACTGGCAGTACGAAATCTGCAAAATCAGAAACACTTCTGGTTTTATTTTTGTTGCGCTCGAGATTCGAAGCTATGGCTCCGCGCTATGGAGTTGATTCAGCGATCCAACTTTGCACATTTCGCCTTTCTTCCCTTTTTTCAACGGCATCTGAACGAAAATTTCCCGTATCACTCATTTATCGCCATATTCACACACTGTTGGGACAAAATTTTATTGTCCTCTGATACCGGATTGCCCGACGCCCGTCGTTTCTGCAATCCGAACCCATTCCCAAGGAGGAACTTATGAAAAAGAAACTGATCGTACTGATGTTATCCATGTCAATGACTGCTGCGCTGGTTTCCGGATGTGGCTCTACAGCTGAAACCGCTGTGGAATCCACCGCCACTGAAACTGTGCAGGAAACTACGACAGAAGCGGAAACCGCTGACGCAGAATCTGACCAGGAAGCCGCAGACAAAGTAGCCGCCCTCATCGACCAGATCTATGTTCAGGAAAGAAACGATAACACCGATGAACAGTGTGCCGAAGCAAAGGCAGCATGGGATGCACTGACGGATGCTCAGAAAGAACTGGTAGAAGGCGAAAACGCCGATCCCGATTATTTCGGCAGAGATACCGGCGACGCTTCCAAGGATGATCCCTTAAACGCAGATGAGATCGGGGAAAACGAACTGCTTGTTGTAAGCTTTGGTACTTCCTTTAACGACAGCCGTACAGAGGATATCGGCGGCATCGAAAAAGCACTGCAGAAAGCATATCCCGACTGGTCCGTAAGACGCATTTACTGCGCAGATCATCATCAACCATGTGCAGGCACGGGATGGTGAAAAAATCGACAACATGGATCAGGCACTGCAGCGTGCTGTTGATAACGGTGTAAAGAATCTGATCGTACAGCCTACTCATCTGATGCACGGCGCAGAATATGACGAGTTGAGCGAAGCGGTTGCAAGCTACAAAGCGACAAGTTTGAATCCGTATCCATCGCCGAGCCTCTTCTGGGTGAAGTGGGCTCTGCAGACGATTCCGTAAACAGTGATAAAGAAGCGGTTGCAAAGGCAGTTACAGCAGAGGCAGCTAAAAACTGCAGGCTACGAAAGCCTTGACGCTGCAAAGGAAGACGGAACTGCTTTGTATTCATGGGACACGGAACCTCTCATACCGCAAAAATCAGTTACAGCCAGATGCAGAACCAGATGAATGCCCTCGGATATGACAATGTATTCATCGGCACTGTAGAGGGTGAACCTGAAGATACTGCATGCGAAGCAGTGATCGAAAAGATTCAGGAGGCAGGCTACAAGAAAGTAATTCTCCGTCCTCTGATGGTTGTTGCCGGCGACCATGCAAACAACGATATGGCTGGCGACGATGATGACTCCTGGAAGAGCCAGTTCGAAGCCTCCGGCGTATTTGACAGCATTGAAACCCAGATCGCCGGTCTTGGACAGATCCCTGTCATCCAGGATTTATATGTTTCCCACACACACGCTGCTATGGAAGAGCTCGGCACATCGGCTGCATCCAGCTCTGACACTACAGATGCTGTCCTGGAAGATGGGACCTATGAAGCAGAGTTCAAAACTGACAGCGGCATGTTCCATGTAAATGAAGCAAACGACGGAAAAGGTGTCCTGACTGTAAAAGATGGACAGATGTCCATTCACATCAGCCTGACCTCCAAAAACATCGTAAACCTGTTTGTCGGCAAGGCTGCTGACGCAAAAAAGGATGGTGCAGAGCTTTTACAGCCCACCACTGATACCGTAACCTACGATGACGGCACGACCGAAGAAGTAAACGGATTTGACGTTCCGGTAAAAGCGCTGGATAAAGACTTCGACCTCGCCCTGATCGGAACCAAGGGAAAATGGTACGATCATACCGTCAGCGTTACCAACCCGGTAAAGGTTGACTAAAACCCAAGCCTGCTCCGACAAAACACACTAAGTTTATACAAGCATTAGAATTCCCCGTAAAGTGTGCATTCTAATGTCATGAATCCAAAAAGACCGCAGAACCCGTACAAACAATGTGCACGTTCTGCGGTCTTTTTTGTTTTCTATGAACCCTGTAGAGCGTTTTTTACAGTTCTACACAGCATGCGCCGTCCTTCAGCTCAGCCTCAAAGGTCTTTCCAAGGCAATGAACCTGTACGCGCTGATAATGCTTTTCATAGCCATCATGAACACAGGATACGGTCAGCTTTCCGTCTTTGAGTTCGCAGTGATACTGATTGTATACACCATCGCGGTATGCAAAGCTTTCGCCGTCGTCCTGGAAATGATCCCAGCTTCCTTCTCCGGGATACACCTCCAGCATCAGCACCTGATTGGTATCCTTCTCGCCCACGTAATTCTGCTTCGGCCATACCGGCAGCACTGCGCCTGCTTTTACATAGAGCGGGCAGGTATCCAGCGGAGCATCCCGCAGAATCCACTGTCCCTGATCGCCGGAAATCTTTTCACCTGTCCAGTAGTCATACCAGGTTCCTGCAGGCAGATAAACCATCTTCTTGCGATCGCCCTGGGTTACAACAGGCGCAGCGAGCAGAGATTCGGGCCTGCCAAAAATTCTGTATTGCACTCCTTTGCTACTTCATCCTTTTCATAATGAAGCACCAGGGAACGCATGATCGGCAGTCCGGTCTTTTCTCCGGTAAAGAACAGGTCATAATAATACGGAATCAGATGATATCGAAGCTGCGCTGCTTTCCGGTAAATATCCACGGTTTCCTGATCGAATCTCCAGGGCTCCTGATACCGTGTTCCGATTGCGGAATGATTTCGGAATAACGGAGAGAAGCATCCAACCTCTACCCAACGACACATCAGCTCTTTTGTACAATCCGAACCGAAACCGCCCACGTCTGTACCGACAAAGGACATTCCGCTCATACCAAGGTTGCACAGCTGCGGGATCGCCATCTGCAGATGCGCCCAAATGCTGTGATTGTCGCCTGTCCATGCTGTGCTGTATTTCTGCGTGCCGGCATAGCAGGCTCTCGTGATGACAAACGGACGTCTGCCGTCCCGCTGCTTTAAGCCCTCGTAGGTTGCCTTTGCCATGTTATGACCATAAACGTTGTGCATTCTCGCGTGGTCGCTCTTTTCGTCCTCATCGGTAAACACAACGTCCTGAGGCAGCTCTCCACGGAAGCTTGCCGGCTCATTCATATCATTCCACACGCCGCGGACGCCTTTATCTACAAGGAACTGCTGATTTTCGCCCCACCAGTCGCGCACTTCTTTTTTACCAAAATCCGGATAAACCGCATCTCCCGGCCATACTGCATTGACATAGATCTCACCCTCCGGTGTCGTTGCAAAATAGCCGTTCTCCACGCCTTTGTCGTAAACAGAATATCCCTCTTCCAGCTTTACACCAGGATCAATGATGGTTATGATCTTGATGCCGTCCTTCGCCAGATCTGCGATCATCTTTTCCGGATCCGGATAACGTTCCTTATCCGGTGTCCAGGTAAATACCTTGTAGTGATCCATATAATCGATATCCAGATGAATGGCATCGCAGGGGATTCCGCACTCTCTCATGTGGGAAACAACATCCCGGATTTCTTCCTCAGACATATAGCTCCAGCGGCACTGATGATAGCCCAGGGTCCACTTCTGCGGAACCGGAACCGTACCTGTCAGATAAGTATAATTGCCAAGCACCTCCGGCATACTCTCGCCGGCGATCAGATAATAATCCAGATTGCCGTCTGCAGCGCCATACCAGTAATATTCCTCCGATTCCTTGCCCATATCAAAGCAGGATCTGTAGGTGTTATCATAGAACAGGCCAAACACTGCATTTTTATGTAAGGTAATAAAAAACGGAATGGATTTGTAGAGGGACTTGAAATTGTCCATCTGCGGAGCCGGATCATCCGTATTCCACATCACATATTCATAGCCGCGCTTGTCCATAAAGCCGGTCTTATCACCAAGTCCGTAAAAGGCTTCGTCACCCTCAAGCTGCTTGACAACCTCTACCGCTTCCGTGTGCGCTGCTCCTCTACACTGTGTCCCTCTGCTTCTTTTAATGCCTTCAGTTCATCACTCAGACCGGCGCAGATCTTTCTGCTGCCCCGGTAGTCCCGGCACAAAACGGTGCCGTCCGCTTTATAAAAATCGACCTTGAAATCATCGTAAATCCGTGCAGTCACTGCATCTGTGGAAATTTCTACGACGCCGTCTGCTTCTGCCGCCGTAAAATCAACTGCAACAGACTTGTCTCCCTCAATGGCCTTAGAGCGATGCTCTTCACTCACCACTCCCGAAAATACATTAAAAATCTCCGGTGTGAGGATCTCCACGCGTCCCGTTCGTTTCTCAAACTGAAAAACAACACGATTCCCCTGCTTTTCCCAACTGCATAATTTTCCGAATTCCATCAGTCTTTTGCCTCCTTTACAGAACTGTCTTCTTTCTGCTTGGGTTCTGTTTTTGTCTCTTTTTCTTCTTCCGGATCCTTCGGTTTTTCATCCTCCTGCAGATCTTCCCACTTCACTCTGCCGTAGACAATATTCTGCTTGCGGATAGAATCTGCCAGCGCCTTTGTCAGGTCACTCTTTATCAGTCTCCAGCGCCAGTTCGTACCGAGTGTTGACGGGAAATTGATTCTTGCGCTGTTATCCAGCCCCAGATAGTCCTGAATTGGAATGATACAGGTATCCGCCACAGAAGCGATGGTGGTACGAACCAGCTCGGATGCCAAAACCTGTTTGCTCTCTGTAGGACGGTTTAAGTATGCCCGCACCATCTGAACCTCTTCCGGCTTAATGCTGGACAGCCAGCCCAGGATCGTCTCATTGTCATGGGTGCCAGTATAGGCTACGCAGTTATGCTCATAATTATGCGGCAGATAATCACCTGCGCCGCTGGAATCTCTGGAATTCGAATGCAAATTCCAGAACCTTCATATTCGGATAGCCGCTTTCCTTTACCATTCTGCGGACAGTATCCGTCACATAGCCCAAATCCTCTGCGATAATAGGTTTTTCACCGAGACGTGCTTTAATCACCTGAAACAGCTCAATACCAGGACCTTTTTCCCAGTGACCATTCACCGCGGTTTTGTCCTTTGCAGGGATGGAGAAATATTCATCAAAGCCTCTGAAATGGTCGATTCTGACAACGTCATACAGTCTAAAGCACCAGGAGATTCGTGTTATCCACCAGTCATAGCCGGTATTTCTGTGATGATCCCAGCGATACAGCGGATTGCCCCACAGCTGTCCGTCTGCAGAAAATCCATCGGGAGGACAACCTGCAACTGCGGCGGGTTTTCTCCCTGATCCAGCTGGAACATCTCAGGATGTGCCCAGACGTCCGCGCTGTCATATGCCACATAGATCGGAATGTCACCAATGATCTTCAGTCCCTTATCATTGGCATATTTTTGAGTTTCTGCCACTGTAAAAACAGATACTGAAGCCATACATAAAAGCCGATTTCTTTAGAATAGTTGGTCTTGTAATACCACATCGCATTATCCCAGCGATAGCGAATATCCTCTGCCCACTGATCCCAGCTGTTTCCGTCAAAAATATCCTTCACTGCCATGAACAGGCCATAGTCATCCAGCCACCAGGCATTTTCTGTCCAGAATGCTGTAAACTTCGGGTCAGGCTTCTCCAGGCTTCTCTCATATGCCAGCTTTAAGAGCGGCATTCTGTTTTCATACAGTTTTCCATAATCAATATCTCTGGCCGCTTTGCCGCAATCGCAGGCTTCTACCTCTTTTCTGGTCAGAAACCCGGCTTCCACCAGCTCCTCCAGATCAATAAAATACGGGTTGCCCTCGCATACGTAGAAAAAGGACTGATACGGGAGTCCCCATAGCTTGTCGGTCCCAGCGGCAGGGATCTGCCAATACTGCTGTCCTGCCAGCTTCAAAAAATCCACCCATTCATATGCTTCCTTGGAAAAGCAGCCGATCCCGTGCGGAGACGGAAGACTGAATACCGGAAGCAGCACACCGCTTGTTCTCATACCTGTTCCCTCTTATCTTCCTAATATTGTAACTAGACACCGGTTCTGCCCATACAGAACCTTCCAGCTCTTTTATCTGCTCTAATTTCGTGTCCTCTTTTATTTTAAACCGTGTTCCATCTGTAAGCAACTGCCACTTGCCCTCCAAGGCAAAATAATTTTCAGAAGGCTCCTGTTCGGATCAGAAATTTCCCGCCCGGAAGTCGAAATTCCACAGCTTCCTTATTCGCGTTGTAAATGATAAACAGCTCCTGCCAGGGCGCAACGTTGTCTGTGAGGACGCTTTCTGCTGCAGCCTCCGGCTCAGCCCCTGTCCGGATGGTAAAGGCTACGCAGCCTTCCGGTGCGTCCACAAAGGAGATCTGATCCAGCACCTCCAGGCTTCTCTGCCTCCATGCCGGAAAACTCTTTCGCAGCAGGATCAGACCGCGGTAAAACTCCGCCAAATCCCGGTATTCATGCATCCGGGTCCAGTCTAGCTGATTCACCTTCGCCGCGGAGCGATAGCTGTTGTCGTCACCGTATTTCGTACGCGCCGCTTCCTCTCCCGCCTGTAAAAACGCAATCCCCAGGCAGGTAAAATAAATTCCCGCGGCAAGACGGTTCTGCGCCAGAGCTGCTTCATTGTATGCGCCAAAAATCCGGCTCCATGCTGTCCGTCAGCGTATGCACCAGCTTGTCCCACAGCGTATAATTGTCATGGGCTGAGACATAGGAAACAGACTGGTGTGCAGACGATGGCTGATAACCGCCCATTCCGTCACAGAATCCCAGCACACTGGAACGAATCTGAGTCTCCAGTCCCTTTGCTCCGTTGACAAAGCCAGTCTCCTTGACTTCAAAAACACTGCCCTTAATGCTATCCCGAATATCATCATTGAAAAATCCGATTCGGTCAGACAAAAGGGCTGCGTTGCATTTCAGCGCCTGCTCATAGCCTGGCTGAATCGCAGTCTTGCCTGCCGTCCACGGTTCGCCGTACATCAGAATTTCTTTTCCGCCCGGCAGACGATCCAGTGCCGCACGGATCTCATTCATTGTCTCCGTATCATGCAGTCCCATCAGATCGAACCGGAATCCATCCACATGATATTCCTTTACCCAGTAGCAAATACAGTCAATCATATATCTGCGATACATCCTTCTCTCACTTGCCGTATCGTTGCCGCATGCGGAGCCGTCTGAAAAGCTGCCGTCTGCCTCCTGTCTGTAAAAATAATACGGAACAGTTTTCTGGAAAACAGAGTCTATGCTGAATGTATGGTTATAAACCACATCCATGATCACCCGGATTCCCCGCGCGATGCAAGGCCTGGATCATTTCACGGCATTCCCGCACCCGTACTTCTCCATGATACGGATCGGTCGCATAGGAGCCTTCCGGTACAAAATAGTTCATCGGATCGTACCCCCAGTTATACTGGAGCTTCTTTCCGGTTTCATCTACCGAACCATAATCATACATCGGTAATATCTGGACATGAGTGACACCCAGCCATTTCAGCCAGCTCATGCACGTCGGGTTTCCTGTATTTCCATCCAGACAGGTATCCTTTTCTGAGAACGCTTTATATTTCCCTCGATTTTCTTCCGAAACACCGCTTTGGGGATCGTGGGAAAAATCGCCTACATGCACTTCCCAGACAACGGGTGCCGGAGCCTTTGGCAGCTTCTCCTGATCCCTTGTCCCAGCCCTCCGGCTCAGCTTTTTTCAGATCGATCACCATACTGCGCTGTCCATTTACTCCGGCGGCCTTTGCGTAAGGATCTGCAGTTTCCTGTGTCTGACCGTCCGCCGTTACCAGCCAGGTATAATAAACACCTGAAAGATCTCCGCTTTTATGCACACGGAAAACGCCTTTTTCTGTGCGTACCGCTTCTGTCCGGTCAAAGGGCTCTGCTTTTGCACCCTCCCTCTGCGCTTCCTGCCCGATACAGCAAAAGCTCTGCCCGCTCTGCCGTCGGGGCCCAGAGTGCAAAGTCTGTCCCCTGCGTCTGATAAACCGCCCCAAGGTCATCGCCCCCATATTCATAGGCTTCTTCAAATTCCTGCGAAGAAAACAGCTCTCGCCATTCCCCGGCGTCCGTTTCTGTGTTACATTTTCCATTTTCCTGCTCCTCCTGATCAAAATTGCTGTCATTCTCTAAAAACCGTACATAAAATAACCGGTCTATCCTTTTTATTGTAACAAAAGAAATGGAAGAACTGCAACTGCCCCCGGCATGTTGAAATTCTTCCATTTCATATCAATTTTTTATGATTTTTACAAAATCAATCTTTTTCTGTCATTTTTCCGGAAAATCTGCTTTAGATCACCTTCGACAGAAACTCCTGCAGTCTCGCGTTTTCGGATGATCGAAAAATTCTTCCGGCGTGTTTTCCTCTTTGATCCTGCCTTCATCCACAAACAGCACTCTCGTGCCGACTTCCCGGGCAAAGCCCATCTCGTGGGTAACGACCACCATTGTCATACCCTCGTGGGCCAGATCCCGCATTACACTTAAAACCTCGCCAACCATCTCCGGATCAAGTGCGCTGGTAGGCTCATCAAACAGCATGACATCCGGATGCATGCACAGAGAGCGAACGATGGCGATTCGCTGTTTCTGACCGCCGGACAGCTGTGCCGGATAAGCGTTTGCTTTTTCTGCAAGGCCGACACGTGCCAGCAGCTCCATCGCTTCTTTTTCCGCTTCCGCCTTGGACTTTTTTAACACCTTGATCGGTGCCAGCGTCATGTTTTCCAGAATCGTCTTATTTGCGAACAGATTAAAATGCTGGAACACCATTCCGATTTTCTGACGATATTGATTCAAATTGCTTTTCGGATCTGTAATTTTTCCTTCAAATAAAATCTCGCCCGAGGTCGGCATTTCAGAAGGTTTAAGGAACGCAGAAAGGTCGATTTACCGGAGCCGGAGGGACCTACAATAACGACTACCTCACCCTGGCGGATCGTCGCATCAATATGATCCAGCACCTTCGTCGGTCCAAAGGACTTGCAGAGCTGTTTGATTTCAAACAGAACCTGTTTTTCCTGTCCGTTATCGCTCATTGACACGCATCCTCCTTTCCAGTCTGCTGATCAGGCTGAAAGTACACTCACACTGACCAGATAAACAGAGCTGCCGCAAACACGGCATATAAGGCTCATAGGTCTGACTTCTGACGGTATTATTCGCACCGTGCGTAACATCCGTCAGTGCAATGTAACCGCAGATAGACGTCTCCTTTAACAGGGTAATGAACTCGTTGCCCAGGGCAGGCAAGGACATTTTTTAAATGCCTGGGGGATAATAATATATCCACATCGTCTGCACATAGGTCAGTCCCAGGCTTCTGCCTGCTTCAAACTGCCCCTGATCCACAGACATGATACCGGAACGGATAATCTCCGCTACGTATGCGCCGGAGTTGATTCCGAAGGTCAGAATCGCAACCAGCCGCTTGCTGACATCCACAGAACCGAACACGATGTAATACATGATCAGCAGCTGGATCATTGCAGGGGTTCCAAGCGGATAAATCAACCGTCAGATACAGCTTACAGATCACATTCAGAATTTTTAACCACCAGTGGAGGACGGTCCAGCTTATCTGCAGACGACCGCACCACTGCGATCAGCACGCCGATGACAACGCCCAGAATAACAGCGAAAACAACATAAGTTGTTCCCAATCCCGTTGGTGAAGTACTTCCACCGATTATCGGTTATAAAGTTTGCAATAAATTTGAGTTTAAAATCTTCCATATTATAATTGCTTTCCGATTATCTCTTGTAATTACTTTGTTACAATGATCACCTGGCTTGCTGTTGCATAGGTATCTGTGAAGTCTACGCTCAGCTTACGCTCATCTGTTACCGTCATGCCTGCTGCACCGAAATCAGCCTTGCCGGAAACAACTGCATTGACGATTGCATCAAATTCCATATCCTCGATCTTTAAGTCATAACCAAGCACATCACAGACAGCCTGTGCGATATCAGGATCGATGCCGACAACCTTCTGATCCTCATAATACTCATAAGGCTCAAATGTTGCATTGGTTGCCATAACCAGTGTGCCGTTGGAACGGTCTACACCTTC
>VOFK01000038.1_pt1 | contig 18143 bp, 24 predicted proteins | sample 5384121 | NCBI WGS metagenome assembly VOFK01 (sample SAMN12384730, study PRJNA508395) | human gut metagenome | isolation source: healthy gut J | host: Homo sapiens
CGGCGCTCGCCGTCCACGCTCGTAAGCACCACCTCCGCGTCCATCAGAATAAGCGGCTGGGGCATATCGCCCTTTGGGGGACGCGTTGCCGTTGTTGCCGCCGATGGTCGCGCTGTTGCGCAGGGCGATCGCGCCCATGCGGGACGCGGCGTCCTTCAAAAGCTCGGGCGCGATGGGCGAGCGGGCGATCTCCGCCGAGGTCGTGCACGCGCCGATCTCCACGCTGCCGTCCGGCAGCTCGCGGATGCCCTTGAGCTCCTTGAGATTGGTGATGATGAGAACGTCGCCCTTGAACGCGGGCGTCACGCCCGCGCCCATGCTGTTCGCGACCATCAGGTCGGAGCCGCCGGCGAGGACGGTCGCACCGGTTTCTCTTGCGGATACGCAGCGCCTCCTCAAGCGTTTCGGGAATGAAGCACTTTACCTGTTCCATAAGGCCGCTCCTTTCTTCGCCGCGAGTCGGATGCACTCGACGATCAGGTCATAGCCGGTGCAGCGGCAGATGTTGCCGCTGATGCCGACGCGGATCTCCTCCTCGGTGGGATCGGGATTCTTACTCAGCAGCACATAGGTCGCCATGACCATGCCGGGGATGCAGAAACCGCACTGCACCGCGCCGCCCTCGGCGTAGGCGTCGATGATGCACTTGCCCCTTTTTCCGTGTCGCGGATGCCCTCGATGGTCAAAAGCTCGCAGCCGTTGACCGCGCCGACGGGGATGATGCAGCTCGTGACCAGCTCGCCGTTTTTGATGATGGAGCAGGCTCCGCACTCGCCCTCGCCGCAGCCTTCCTTGCTGCCGGTGAGGCCGTAGTCTCACGCAGCACGTCGAGCAGTCTTCTCAGCGGATCGCCCTGGTAGAGCTTCTGCTCGCCGTTCAATGTAAAACGAATCTCAGTGTACATGTTTCATAGCCTCCTCAATCGCTTCCGGCGGGATGGGAATGGATGTAAAGCGCGTGTTGAGCGCGCGCTCGACTGCGTCCACATAGGCCGCGGAAGCGCCGTTGAACACCAGCTCGCCCATGCCCTTGGCGCCGTAGGGGACCCCAGGGATAGGGATTTTCCTGAATGTGGTAGAACTGCTTCGGGAAATCCATCGAGGTGGGGATCACATAGTCGGACATACTCTTCTGCTTGAAGCGGCCGCCCTTGACCTCCAGCTTTTCCATTGAGCCGTAGCCGAGGGACTGGAGGATGCCGCCGTTGATCTGACCGTGGACGATCAGTTCGTCGATGGCCTTGCCGATCTCGTGCGAGGACCAGACGCCAAGCGTCTTGACCTCGTTCGTCAGCTTGTCCACCTCGACCTCAACGCAGGCAACGCCCCAGCCGTAGCCAAGGTAGGCGTCGCCGCGGAAGGTCGCCTGATCCCACGGGTAGCCGTCGGGATGCTCGTACTCGACCTCGGTGGTGAAGTCGCCCTCGCTCCAGCGCTCCTTCATCTCCTGCGCGGCGCGCTCGACAAGGCGGCCGACGATCATGGTGGAGCGGGAGGCTGCGGTCGGGCCGGAGTCCACGACCTTGGAGGTGTCGGGATCGAGGTATTCGATCTGATCGATGCTCACGCCGAGCGTGGCGGCGCAGATCTTGCGCAGGCTCGTTTTGAAGCCCTGCCCCATTTCGGTGGAGCCGACCTGAATGCTCACGCGGTCGCCGGTCTTGACCAGCCGCGCGTGCCTTGATGATGGCCTGCTCGCCGTTGCCGGTGAACGCGCCGCCGTGGTTATAGAGCGCGATGCCGATGCCCCTGCCGCAGCCGGGCTTGTATTCCTTCGCCTTGCGCCAGTAATCGGACTCGCGGGTGATGACGTCCAGCATCTCGGGGAGCTTGACCTCCTCGATGATGTGGCCGTTGGTCGTGGTCTCGTCGCCCTTCTTGGCGAGGTACTGCATCTTGAACGCCAGCGGGTCCACGCCGAGGTGGTGCGCCAGATGGTCCAGATGCGTCTCGATGGCAAAGAGCGTCTGCGGCGCGCCGAAGCCGCGGAACGCGCAGGACGGGAACATATTCGTGCCGATGCCCTCGCCCTTGAGATAGGTATTGTCGAAGGTGTAGACGCCGTTGCCGTGGAACACGCCGCGCTGGAGCACGACGTAGGACGAGGAGAGGTACGCGCCGCAGTTATAGTAGATGTGACCGTACACACCGGTGATCTTTCCGTCCTTCACCGCGGTCTTGTAGATGCACTTGGACGGATGGCGCTTGACGGAGAACTGCGTGTCCTCCTCGCGGTCAAAGACCATCTTGATGGGCTTGCGGATCTTGTTCTCCGCCACCAGCAGAGCGCCGCAGAGCACGTCGGGGAAATGCTCCTTGCCGCCGAACGCGCCGCCGGTCGTGCACTGGCGGACGATGATATCGTCGTAGGGAATGTCCAGCAGCCCCGCGATGGACTTGCGGATGTAGAACGGGCACTGGGCGGAGGCATAGAAGACGAACTTGCCGTCCTCCATGTCCGCGATGGCGCTGTTGGTCTCCAGATGAACGTGCTCCTGATAGGGCGTTTCGATGGTCTCCTCAAAGACCTCGTCCGCCTCGGCGAACACCTCGTCCATCGGCCGGCCCTTTTCGCAGAACAGCTCACACATGACGTTGCTGTTCTTCTCCGGGAACATGGGGCCGCCGACGCAGTTGATACCGTCGTCAATGGTGACGGCAGGCGTCTGCTCCTCGTAGTCGATTTTGATCTGCGCCTTGAGCCGCTTGAGAACGCTGCGGTCGGGGCCGACCACCAGGCCGAGCGTCTCGCCGACGTAGCAGGACATAGTCCTCGGCGAAGCAGCGCCAGTCCTTGGCGATCATCCACAGCTCGTTCTTGCCCTGTGCGGGAATATCCTTCGCGGAGATGAAATAGTACCCCCTCCGGCAGCTCCGGCACATGAATGGCCTTGATCCTTCCGCGGGCGATGGTGGAGCGCACCATGGGCGTACTGCATATCGGGCAGCGTCATATCGCAGACGTAGACCGCCTCGCCCCTCGCCTTCTGCACCGCGTCCACACGGACGATGCGATCACCGATCTTCGTCGCCTGCATCGGCTTGCTGCTGTATCCTTCCGACATAAAAGACCTCCTTCAGCGTTCCCCGCCTGCCGGGACGCTTCCTTCGGTAAATTTTTGAACATTTTTAGAATTCTTACAAAAGCAAAGATATTCTAACACGCTGTTTTCAGCAAATCAGCCCATTTTCTTGCTGTGATTTTAACACCAAACGCCCCGTTTGTACAGAGACGCCGTAGTCCTACTTTCAGAATAGCGCGTGTATTTTCCGGTTGCATTGGGGGAGACTGCTTATGATAAAGTAACCATAACCGAGAAAGAGAGAGGAACTCCATGAACCAACCGCCCAGGATCGGCTGCCTTATCATGGCAGCCGGAAACGCCAGCCGCTTCGGCTCCAATAAGCTCGCCGCCAAGGTGGACGGCAAAATGCTCATCGAGCACGCGCTCGAGACCGTCCCCCCGCGAGGAATTTGCCCGCGTGACCGTCGTCACGCAGTACGACGAGGTCCCTCGTGCTTAGCCAGGCGCTTCGGCTTTACCTCGTCCTTGTCAATCCCTTCCCCGAGTGGGGCGCGAGCCACACCGTCAGGCTCGGCACCGAGGCGATGGCAGACTGTGACGCCATTCTCTATCAGGTCGCCGACCAGCCGCTGCTGCGGCGCGAGAGCGTGCGTGCGGAGGTCGAATTTTTCCGCCGGCACCCCGACCGCATCGTCGCGATGGGGCACGGCGGCGTGCGCGGCAATCCGTGCATCTTCCCCGCCCGCTTCTTCCCCGAGCTGACGGCGCTCGAGGGCGACCACGGCGGCAGCGCCGTTATCCGCCGCCACTGAGGACGCGCTGACGCTCTTTGAGATTTCCCCCGATGAACTGCGCGACGTGGACACGCCGATGGCGATGGCGCTCGCCGCGCTGCGCGACACGCTCGCGTGAGCTACGGCGCCGTCATTTCGCCGCGGAGGTCCTGCTCCATCAGCGTCTTGACGCGCTCCTTCTCATAGCCGCAGGAAAAGAGATAGTAGAGCTTGGCGACAGCGGCTCGGTCGTCATGTCCAGCCGCTGACCGCGCCCGCTCTTTTCAGGGCGTTCGAGGTCTCGTAAGCGCCGAGCGCCACCGCCCCTTGCGGACATTGCGAGCAGACCGTCAGCACCGTGCCGTTGTGAAACGCCTTTTCGATGATCGGCAGCAGCGCGCCGCCGTCCCCGGGAATGTTCCCCGCGCCGAAGGTCTCGATGACGATGCCGCGCAGCCGCTCGGTCATGATCTGCTCAAAGAGCGAGAACTGAATGCCCGGGAAGACCTTCAGCACCCCCGATGGGAATATTCTCCAATAATTGCAGCTTCAAAGCGCCTTTCGGCTTCGGCAGGAGGGCGCTTTCGTTGTAGCGGATGGTGATGCCCGCATCGGCAAGGCTCGGGTAGTTCGGTGAAAGGAAGGCGATCAGCCCGTCGGCGGAGAACTTGGTCGCGCGGTTGCCGCGCAGGAGCTTCCCGCCGAAGTACAGGCAAACCTCATGCACCTCCCCCGCGCCCGCGATGAGCAGCGAGGTGATAAGATTGTCGCGCCCGTCGCTGCGGATCTCGCACATGGGGATCTGCGAGCCGGTGAGAATGACCGGCTTTGCCAGTCCCTCGAGCATGAAGGAAAGGGCGGAGGCGGTATAGGCCATCGTGTCCGTGCCGTGGAGCACCACAAAGCCGTCGTAGGCGTCGTAATGGTCGGCAACGAGCTGCGCGATCTTGTTCCACTCACGCACCGTCATGTTGGAGGAGTCGAGCAGCGGGTCCATTTCGAGCATATCCCAACGGGGCATCTGCTCGGCGTACAGGTCGGGAATGGCTTCCATCGCGCGGCGGAACTGTCCGCTCTGCGGGGCGTAGCCGTTCTCCGTGCGCGTCATGCCGATGGTCCCGCCGGTGTAGATGATCAGAACATTTTTCATACGGCTTACCACCAATAGCGCGGCATCTTGGGCCGCTCATACGGCGTTTTCATCAGCGGAAGGCTGGTGCGCATCTCGCCGTCGAGCGCGAAGTACGCGCCCGCCACGGCGGGAGCCGTCGGAATGGTCGTGATCTCGCCGATGCCGATGGCGCCGAAGGCCATGTCCTGCCCCTCCTTCTCCACCAGAATGCTGTGGATGGGCGGCACCTGATCGACGCGGAACAGGCCCAACGTGCCGAACCTTGCGCTGGGGATGCAGTCGTAGAGCGGATAGTGCTCCGTCAGCGTGAAGCCGAGCGCCATGGTGACGCCGCCCTCGATCTGCCCCTCGCAGGAGAGCGGGTTGATCGCCTTGCCGACGAAGTGCGCCGCGTCGATCTCGCGGATCGTTCCGTCGTCGTTGAGCACACACACATGGGTAGCGTAGCCGTAGGCGACGTGGCTGATGGGATTTTCCACGTTCTGCGCGCCGAGCGGGTCGGTCTTGGCGAGGTATTCGCCGTAGAACTCCTGTCCCTCGAGCGCTTTCCAGTCCACGCTCGCCCCCTCGGGCAGCTCGGTACCGACCGTGCCGCTGCTGTTGCCGCCGGGCAGCGATTCCATGCCCTGCCGGTGCGCGATGCCGGAATAATCGGACACCCTCACATCGGCGCCCGCCGCCGCGAGCAGCTTCTGACACGCCCGCCGGCAGGCTTCGCCGGTCACGAGCGTCTGGCGCGAGCCGGAGGTCGTGCCGGAGTCCGGCGCGTTCACCGTGTTGGCGGCCTCGTAGACGATATCCTCGCGCTCACAGTGCAGCATGGTGCAGACGTCTGCGTCAGCACCGTGCCGAGTCCCTGTCCGATGCAGGATGCGCCGGAGCGGATATGGAGCTTACCGTCCTTGACCGCCACGATGCAGCGGCCCGTATCGGGAATGCCCACGCCGACGCCCGCGTTCTTCATCGCGCAGGCGATGCCGACGTTCTTGTTCTGCTCGCAGATGTCCTTCACCGCCTCGAGCGTCTCCACAAGACCTGTGGACGGCGGCGCGATCTGCCCGTTCGGCAACGTCTGCCCGGGGCGGATGGCGTTGCGGTAGCGGATCTCCCATGGGGAGATGCCCAGCTCGTGTGCCATCTTTGTGAGCGTCATTTCCATGGCGTAGCAGGTCTGCGTCACGCCGAAGCCGCGGAACGCGCCCGCTGGCGGGTTGTTCGTATAGTACGCCTTGCCGGTGATCTCAAAATTCTCGTAGTGATAGGGGCCCGCCGCGTGCGTGCAGGCACGCTCGAGCACGGGACCGCCGAGCGAGGCATACGCGCCGGTGTCGGCGACCACCTCGGCCTTGACGCCCTGAATGAGTCCATCGCGATTGCAGCCCATGGTGATGGTCACCTTCATCGGGTGCCGCTTCGGGTGGACGAGCATACTTTCCTTGCGGCTGAGCTTCACCTTGACCGGACGGCCCGTGAGATAAGCGACGAGCGCCGCATGGTGCTGCACCGTCATATCCTCCTTGCCGCCGAAGCCTCCGCCGACGAGCATATTGGTCACATGGATCTTTTCCTTGGGAAGCCCCAGCAGACGGGAGACCTCCCGCGCCGTGTCGTAAGCGCCCTGATCGGTGGAGAGGATGGTCAGCCCGTCCTCGTCGGGATAGGCGACCGCGCACTCCGGCTCGAGGAATGCGTGCTCCGTGTACGGCGTTTCGTAGTGATACATCAGCACATAGTCAGCGTCGCGGATGGCCTGATCGGCGTTGCCGCGGCTGACGTGCTTTTCGCACAGCAGGTTGCCGGACTCATGCACGAGCGGCGCAAAGGGCTGGGAGGCATAGGTCGGGCTGAACACCGGCTTGAGCGGCTCGTAGTCGATCTCGACGAGCGCCTTTGCCTGCTCCAAAGCCTCCTTCGTCTCCGCCGCCACAAGGCAGATGGCATCGCCGAGGTAGTGGGTGATCCTGCCGACGGGGGATCATCGCGTCCCAGTCCTGCTGCAGATGGCCGACCTTGATCTCCCCGGAATGTCCTCCGCGGTGTAGACGCCGACCACGCCGGGCAGGGCCTCCGCCTTTTCCTTATGGATGGCAAGCACCCGCGCGCGGGGATATTTGCTGCGCACGGCGCCGGCATAGAGCATACCGTCCACATACAGATCATCCGGATACTTGCCGTAGCCCTGCACCTTTTTTCCGCCACGTCCACGCGCACAGCGCGTTCACCGACGCCATACCTGTCTTTTTCTCCTCCGGCAGCTTGCCGGTGCGGAGGATCTCCGCCGCGAGCAGGATGCCGTCGATGATCTTCACATAGCCGGTGCAGCGGCAGATGTTGTTGCGGATGGCGAAGGCGGCCTCCTCCCGGGTGGGCTCGGGATTCACGTCCAGCAGCCCCTTGGCGGAGATGACCATGCCCGGGATGCAGAAGCCGCACTGCACGGCTCCCGCCTCGCCGAAGGCGTAGGTATACACCGGCTTTTCCCAATCGGAAAGGCCCTCGACCGTAAGGATGGTCTTTCCCTCCAGCTTGTCCGTCGAGGGAACGCAGGCCTTCGTCGCCTTGCCGTCGATGAGGACATGGCAGGTGCCGCACGCGCCCTCGCTGCATCCGTCCTTGACGGAGATGAGGCGCAGCTCGTCGCGCAGGAAGCGGATGAGCTTTTGATTTTTCTCCGCCTGCACGGTCTGTCCGTTCACGGTAAATGTCGCCATAGCGGGGTCTCCCTTCCCAAACTTTTTGTTTGGACTGCTTATTATTTTTCATTTTTATTGTATCACATTCGTCCGAAATTGCAACAAAAAGACACGTGAGCGTGATACTATTTAGAAGATAGCGCCGCTCCGTGCCGAAAGATTGAATTATATGTAAATCTTCTCCCTCCTCGCTTGACAAAAGCTGGCTTTTCCACTATGATTTCCGTATCCTTTCCACGGCTGTGACGAGACGGGCTCGCCCCTCCGCGCAGCCGTCCCGTTCTATATTGGAGGGACGCTTATGAAAGAAGTCAAAACCCCGAAAAAGCCTCTGATCTTCTACTACGCCGTCGCCATGCTCGCGGTATTTCTCTTCAATTTCCTCGCCATGCCGTGGCTCGCGCAGCACCAGATCAAGGAGGTGGACTACAACACCTTTGTCGAAATGGTCGAGCAGGACAAGGTCGGCAAGGTCGAAATCCAGGAGCAGGACAACCGCATTCTCTTTACCGATAAGGACGAGTCTGTTATCTACAAGACTGCCATGGTGTCGGACGACGACCTCTCCGCCCGGCTTTTGGAGGCGGGCGTTTCCTTCAAGGGCGAGGAGATCAAGCAGACCTCGCTGCTCGTGGACATTCTCGGCTGGGTGCTCCCCATCCTGATCTTTATCGCCCTCGGGCAGTATATGTCCAAGAAGATGGCGGACAAGCTTGGCGGCAACTCGATGATGTTCGGCTTGGGTGGAAACAGCAACGTCAAGGTCTACGTCCAGTCCACTGAGGGCATCCACTTCTCCGATGTTGCGGGCGAGGACGAGGCCAAGGAAAACCTGCAGGAGGTCGTCAACTATCTGCACGACCCCAGCAAGTATCAGGAGATCGGCGCGTCCATGCCCAAGGGCATATTGCTCGTCGGCCCTCCGGGAACCGGCAAGACGATGCTCGCCAAGGCCGTCGCGGGCGAATCGAACGTTCCGTTCTTCTCCATCTCCGGCTCAGAGTTCGTGGAGATGTTCGTCGGCATGGGCGCGAGCAAGGTGCGCGACCTTTTCCGGCAGGCAAAGGAGAAGGCCCCCTGTATCGTGTTCATCGACGAGATCGACGCCATCGGCCAGAAGCGCAGCGGCGGCCAGTACGGCGGCAACGACGAGCGCGAGCAGACGCTCAACCAGCTTTTGACCGAAATGAACGGCTTTGAGAGCAACAACGGCGTCATCATCCTCGCCGCCACCAACCGTCCCGAATCCCTCGATCCCGCGCTCACGCGCCCGGGCCGCTTCGACCGCCGTGTGCCGGTCGAGCTTCCCGACCTCAAAGGGCCGCGAGGAAATTTTGAAGGTCCACGCGAAGAAGATCAAGGTCGCGGAAGACGTCGATCTTCAACAAGATCGCCCGCATGGCCTCCGGCGCCTCCGGCGCGGAGCTTGCGAACATCGTCAACGAGGCCGCGCTGCGCGCCGTGCGCGCAGGCCGCAGGTTCGCCACCGAGTCCGATCTGGAGGAGAGCATCGAGGTCGTCATCGCGGGCTATCAGAAGAAGAACGCCATCCTCACCGACCACGAAAAATGGATCGTCGCCTACCACGAGACCGGCCACGCGCTCGTCGCGGCGCTGCAAAGCCACTCCGCCCCTGTGCAGAAGATCACCATTATCCCCCGCACCTCGGGCGCGCTGGGCTACACGATGCAAGTCGAGGAGGGCAACCATTACCTGATGACACGCGAGGAAATGGAGAACAAGATCGCGACTCTCACCGGCGGCCGCGCCGCCGAGGAGGTCCGCTTTGGCTCCATCACCACGGGCGCTTCCAACGACATCGAGCAGGCGACCAAGCTCGCCCGCGCGATGATCACCCGCTACGGCATGAGCGAGGAATTCGACATGGTCGCGCTCGAGACGGTCACAAATCAGTACCTCGGCGGCGACGCCTCGCTCGCCTGCTCTGCTGAAACGCAGACGAAGATCGACGCGCTGGTGGTCGCGCTCGTCAAGCGCGAGCATGAAAAGGCCGTCAAGCTGCTCAACGATCATCGTTCCAAGCTCGATGAGCTCTCCAAGTACCTCTACGAGAAGGAGACCATCACCGGCGAGGAGTTCATGAAGATCCTGAATCTCGAAAAAGCACAGGATAAAACGCAGGATTAAGCAAAAAAGCCGCCCACTCGGGCGGCTTTTTCGGCGAAAAACTCATGGATTTCCTGTTGTTCTTCCCATCACGATGTGCTATACTGCCATCAGCAAGGAAAAGGAGGGATCACGATGGATCCTATTTATGAAATTGATCTGGACGTCTGTCCCCATTGCGGCGGCGTCGGCGCCATACAAGACGAACAGGGCTGGTGCGTCTATGTAGACTGCCTTGACTGCGGCTCGCACACCGTCCACGCCGCCTACGAAACGCCCGAGGAGCGCCTCGCGGCGGCCATGCAGGTCGCGCATCTGTGGAACATTGGCAAGGTGATTCACGCCGGCGTCGGCGACTGAGCCGCGCCCATTACCCCATAAAGACCTCGTCCGGCATCTCCGTGATCGCGGAGATGCCGCCGCTTTTTTCGGTGGAGCGTCCGGCGACGCGGCAGGCAAATTCCGTGATGCCGCGCAGCTCCGCCTCGTCCAGCGCCGCGGGAGCCTTGCCGCTTTGGAGCAGCCTCCACACCGCGCAGCCGCCGAAAATATCGCCCGCGCCCGTGGTGTCCGTGACTGTCAGGGCCCTTGAGCCCGTCCACATGGCCCTGCGCTCTCGGGCTTCGCAAACTCGCAGCCGTCCGCGCCGCAGGTCACAAAGACGAGCTGCGTGCCGAACCGCTCCCGAATGTACGCCGCGCCCTCGCGCGGCGAAAGGCCGAAGAGGAATCCCACCTCGTTGTCGCTGAGCTTCACAACGTCGGCCTGCCCGAGTCCCCAGAGCATCTGCTCCCGTGCGCCGTCAGGGCTTTTCCAGAGCGGTGGGCGCAGATTGGGGTCGAAGGTGATGAGCTTCCCGCATTCCTTTGCAAAGGCGACAGCGCCGCGTCGCGCCGCGCGCAGGCTCGTCGGTCAGAGAAAGCGTTCCGAAATGGAACGCTTTTGTTTTTTCGATGAGCGAAAGGTCCAATTCCTCGAAGCGGAGCTGCGTGTCCGCGCCCGGCTTGCGGGCAAAGGAAAAGGAGCGCTCGCCGCGCGCGTCGAGCGTCACGAATGCCAGCGTCGTGAAAGCATCCTCCGCCACGACAACGCCGCGCGTATCCACGCCGACCTCGCGTGCAGCGTCCCGGTGAGCATCGTGCCGAAGGCGTCCGCGCCCACCTTGCTCAAAAGCGCCGTCCTGCCGCCGAGCCGCGCGATGGCCGCGAGGAAATTGGCGGGCGCACCGCCGGGATGCGCCGCCATGAGCGGATAGCCGTCCGCTCCCGCCCCTGCGCCGTAAAGTCAATGAGCAACTCACCGAGCGCAACAACGTCATACTCCGTCCGTGTCATCCTCTGCCCTCCCCGCGCTCGCACAGCATAGCCGCAGCGCCTCCAGATAGCCCGGCAGCCCGTGCCCGCGGATGGTCGCGATGCAGGCTGCGCGCGGATGGGACACATGGCGGAAATCTCGCGGCTGTCCGGGTCGGAAACGTGGACCTCCACCGTCGGGATGCCGACCGCCTTCACCGCGTCAAGCAGCGCGACGCTCGTGTGCGTATAGGCGGCGGGGTTGATAATAATGCCGTCCACCCGGTCAAAAGTACGCCTGCTGGATGGCGTCCACCAGCGCGCCCTCGTGGTTGGATTGGAAGAATAAGACCTCCGCGCCCAGCCGTTCCGCCTCGCCCTCGATCATGCTCTTCAGGTCCTCGTAGGTCGCGTGGCCGTAGATTTCCGGCTGACGGATGCCGAGCATATTCATGTTGGGGCCGTTAATGACCAGAATTTTCACAAAAATCCCTCCAGATCGCCTGCGCGGTCTGCTCGACCGTGCCGCTGTTGTCGATCGCGGCGTCGCGGAACCGCTCGTAGAGCGGCGCGCGCTCCGCCCACATCGCCGCAAGGTCCGCCCCCTGCGAGAGCGGACGGCCGTCGGTCGGCAGCAGCTCCAGCGGACGCAGAAGCTGATAGATACGGCCGTTCTGATGAAGCGCGGCGTAATTCTCCAGTGTTTTCACCACGCCGCCGCCCGTGAGCAAAAGCTTCCCGCTCAGCGCGCCGCACGCCGCCGTCACCTCACGCTCGAGTGCACGGAAGGCGGCTTCGCCGCCCTTGGCGAAGATCTTGGGAATGGAGCAGCCTGCCTTCTCCCGCGATGCGCGCGTCGATGTCGATGGCCTCGCGGCCCGTCAGCGCGGCAAGCGCCGCGCCGACCGCGGACTTGCCGCTGCCCGGCATTCCGATGAGCACGAGGTTCGTCATTTCCCGCCGCAGCTGTGCGAGAATGTGCTCGTTCTCACAGTCGGCGATGGGCCTGTCAAAGAAATGTTCCTCCGCCGCCTTGGCCTGCGCCACCAGCATCGGAAGGCCGTCCGAGCACGGGATGCCCAACTCCTCCGCCTGCAGCAGCAGCGCCGTGCGGCGAGGATTGTAGATCAGATCGAGCACGCCCGCGCAGGCGGGAAAGGCGGTCAGATCGACCGCCGCCGCACCGTTGTTCGGATACATCCCGACCGGTGTGGTGTTGACGATCCGCTCCGCGTCGGCGTGGTGGCCGAGGTTCGTATAGTTGTTCTCTCCCGAGCGGGAGATGACGACCACCTCGCGCGCGCCGAGCTTTTTCGCGCACGCGGCTGCCGTGCGCGAAGCACCGCCGCTGCCGAGCACAAGCGTCTTTCTGCCCCGCAAAGCCGATGCCCGCGCGCTGTGCCATGAAGCAGAAGCCCGTGGCGTCGGTGTTATAGCCATAGAGCTTCCCGTCCGCGCGGCGCACAAGTGTGTTGACGCTGCCAATGGCCTCCGCCATCGGGTCGAGCACATCGCAGTACGCCATCACATCGCGCTTGTAGGGAATGGTGACGTTCAGCCCGCCGATTTCCTCCCTCGCGAGGAACGCGCCCAGCTCCTCCGGCTCCAGCTCGATGAGGCGATAGTCCGCACAGCCGAGCGCGGCGTGAATGGGCGCCGACCAGCTGTGACCGAGCTTTCGGCCCAGAAGTCCGTAAACCTTCTCCCCCATCGTTCACACCTCGGCGTAGTTTCCGAGGAATACAAACTCCGCGCAGCTGCGCTCCATTTCCTCAAGCATAGCAAGCACGCTCGGGTCCTGCACGCTTGCCTCCAGCTCAAGGAAGAACACAAACTCAAAATCGCTCCCCGCCATGGGGCAGGATTCGAGCTTAGTCATGTTGATGTCCAGCGCCGCGAGCTTGGAGAGGATCTCATAGAGCGCGCCGGGCTTATTCTCGAACGAAAGGATAAGGCTGATGCGGTTCGCGCCGGCGTAGATGACGGGGTCCTTCGCCACGCAGAAAAAGCGGGTGTAATTATTCTCGCTGTCCTGAATTTTGTCGCTCACACATTCAAGGCCGTAAGCGCGGCGCAGGGATGCGAGGGAGATGGCGGCCGCGTGACGGCTGCCGCTCTCGGCGACCAGCTTCGCCGCCTCCGCCGTGTTGCCGCAGGGGATCACCCGCACGCCGGAAAGGCTGCTGAGAAACCTGCTGCACTGACCGATGGCCTGCTGATGGGAGTAGATCTCTGTAATGTCCTCTAACTTTACACCAGGCATGGCCAAAAGCTCATGACGGATGCAGAGTCTCGTGGAGCGCACCACGGAGAGCTGATGCTGCTGAAGCAGCGAGTAGACCGCGCGCACCGAGCCGTTGGAGCTGTTTTCAATGGGCAGCACGCCGAATTTGCACAGGCCGGACTCCACCGCAGACACCACCGCGTCAAAGGTCTTGACATACAGGATGCTGCCGCGCGGCAGCAGGCGGTCGCAGGCGACCTGCGAGTTCGCGCCCTCCACGCCCTGACAGGCGACAAGACCCGTCTGTGGGAAGACCGGGCCGCCCGCGGCGAGGGACTTTTCCACCCGCTCAGCCACTCTGGTCGGCAGGTCCACCAGCTCCGCCTGCCGCGAGCGCGCCAGCTCAAAGAGCGTGGAGTAGAGGTGATAGGCGTAGCGCTCCTTGTCACCGGCCTTGGCTGTTACCTTGGCAAGAATTTCGCGCTCGCGCTGCTTGTTCAGAATGGGCAGATGGTGCTCGTTCTTGTAGGCCGCGACCTCCTCGGCCAGCTCCATACGCTCAAGAAAGAGCTTCAAGAGCTGATCGTCTACGGCGTCGATGCGGGTGCGGATCTCAGAAAGTTCCATGATGTTCCTCCAACAGTAAGTCTAAGAGCACGCAGGCCGTCACCGCCTCGACGACGGGCACGGCGCGGTGCGCGATGCAGGGGTCGTGACGGCCCCGGATAGTCAGCTCGGTGTTTTCCATCCGCGCGAGCGAGACCGTTTTCTGCGGTCTGCCGATGGACGGCGTCGGCTTGATGCCGACGCGCAGCGTGAGCGGCATACCGGTGGTGATGCCGCCGAGGATGCCGCCGGCGCGGTTCGTCTCCGTGACGATGCGGCCGTCCTCCACGCGGAAGGCGTCGTTGTTTTCGCTTCCGCGCAGGCGCGAAGCGCCGAAGCCCGCGCCGAACTCCACGCCCTTGACGGCGGGGATGCCGAACAGCGCCGAGGCAAGGCGGTTTTCCATGCCGTCGAACATTGGATCGCCGAGACCGGCAGGCAGCCCGATGGCGGCACATTCCACGATGCCGCCGGCGGAGTCCTGCGCCTCACGCGCCGACAAAATAAGACGCTGCATCCGCTCGCCCGCCGCGTCGGAAATGGTCGGGAACGGCTTCGCCGCCACGGTGCGGAACAGCTCGTCGGTCGGGTAGAGCGGGAAGGCCTCGTCGTCCTCCGCTCCCACGGCGGCAAGGTGCGCGCCGATAAACACGCCGCGCCGCGCCAGGATCTGCTTGGCGATGCCGCCGGCGATGCACAGCGGCGCCGTCAAGCGGCCGGAAAAATGCCCGCCGCCGCGCATATCCGCCTGCCCGCCCCATTTGACCCACGCGGTATAATCCGCGTGCGAGGGGCGCGGCTTGTCGGCCAGCTCCGCGTAATCCGAGGAGTGCTGGTTGCTGTTGTAAATGACCGCGCACAGCGGCGAGCCGCAGGTCACGCCGTCACGCAGACCGGAGAGAAACTCCGGCACATCGGCTCTCCTTCCGCGCGGTCGAAAGCGGGCTTTTTCCCGGCCTGCGCCGATCCAGAAAGGCTTGCAGCTCCGCAAGATCAATGCGCTCGCCCGCAGGCAGGCCGTCGACGGTCACGCCGATCGCGGCTCCGTGGGACTGTCCGAACACTCCGACGCGCAGCGTTCTTCCGAATTCAGAGGACATCGAAGCTACCTCCCAGTCGTTTGTATTCCTCCCAGAAGGAGGGATAGGATTTCCGCACCGCCTCCGCGCCTGTAACGGTGACCGGAGCCGCCGCGGCGGTCGCGGCGACTGCCGCCGCCATGACGATGCGATGGTCGTTCGCGCCGTCCACCGTGCCGCCGGAAAAGGACGGCACGCCGCGGACGGTCAGACTGTCCGCCGTTCCTCTGCCGGAACGCCGAGCGCACGCAGCAGCGCGGCGGTCGTGGACAGGCGGTCGCTCTCCTTCATGCGGAGTCGGGCCGCGTTGACAAAATGCGTCGTGCCATTCCGCCGCGCGGCCATCACCGCCAGCGGCGGCAGCAGATCGGGGCAGTCGGACACGTCCACGCTCTGCTCCCCCGCCGGCTTGAATCGCTCATAGAGCGCGGCGACTACGCGGTCGCCCTGCGCGGAGGCTTCGTTCAATCCGCGCAGCTCAACGCGGTTTCCAAGAAAACGCGCCGCGTACCAGAAGCCCGCCTGCGACCAGTCGGCCTCCACCGCCGCGTCAAAGGAGCGGTAGACCGACGGCGGCACGGCAAAGCGTTCCGCTTCTCCGTCTATCCTCACGCCGGCCCGCGCGAGCGCGTCGCGCGTCATGGCGACATAGTTGCGGCTCTCGAGCCGCGTGGTCGATACCAGCGTCGAGCCGCCGCCGAGCAGCGGCAGCGCGAAAAGCAGCCCCGTGAAAAACTGACTTGAGACGTTGCCCGCCAGCCGGTACTCTCCCGGCGTCAGCGTACCGCGCACGGTAAGCGCACCGGCGGTCTGTTCATAGGAAATGCCTTTTTCGTCAAAGAGGTCAAAATACGGCTTCTGCGGGCGCTCCATCAGCCGCCCGCGGCCGGTGAACATGCCCCCGCCCGCGACCGCCAGCGCGATGGGAATGAGGAAGCGCAGCGTCGAGCCGGACTCGCCGCAGTCAAAGCGCGGAAGCTCCGGAAAGGGTTTTCTCTTGCCTCTAATGCCGGTCACGCGGAGGGTCCCCTCGTCTGCCTGCTCCCAGCTTGCGCCGAGCGCCGCCATGCAGCGCAGCGTCGCCTCGATGTCCTGCGAGAGCGCGACATTCTTGACCGTGCTCACACCGTCCGCGAGCGCGGCGGCCAGCAGCAGGCGGTGCGCCATCGACTTGCTCGGCGGCGGCGTGACCGCGCCCGCGAGGGTGTGCGGTCGGATACGAACATCCATCCTCATTCCCCCAGTCCGGCGGCGATGATGGGCAGAAGCTCCGTCACCGGGATCCTTTTCAGCTCGCAATCGCCGATGGCCTTCGGCACAACGATGGTGATGCTGTCCCCGCTGCGCTTTTTGTCCGCCAGCGCGGCTTTCGCCAGCGCCTCGGCGGGATAGTCCGTGCCGGTCGGCAGGCCGTTCTTCTCCAGACACGCCGCGATGCGCGCGGACACCCCCGGCTCGGCCCAGCCGAGCCGCTCGGAGGCGCGCGCCATGACGGCAAGACCCGCCGCGACCGCGTGGCCGTGCGGAATGGCATAGCCGCTGCACTTTTCGATGGCATGGCCGACGGTGTGGCCGAGGTTCAGCTTGCGCCGCTCGCCCTCGCTCCTTCTCGTCGCGCTCGACCACGCCCGCCTTGTAGCGGATGCAGCGGGCAATGACCTCGGCGGGCGCGTCGGTAAGCGTGCCGTCCTCAAAGAGAGAGAACAGCGTCTCGCCGCTCAGCACACCGGTCTTGATGGCCTCCGCCGCGCCGTCGGCAAAGACGGCGACGGGCAGGGATCTCAGACAGTCCGTATCGCACAGCACGGCAGCGGGCTGCAAAAACGCGCCCGCAAGGTTCTTTCCCGCCGCAAGGTCAATGGCCGTCTTGCCGCCGACGGAGGAATCCACAGCGGAGAGCAGCGTGGTCGGCAGCTGGACATAGCGGATGCCGCGCAGGTACGAGGCCGCGGCGAAGCCCGCCATGTCGCCGGTCACGCCGCCGCCGAGCGCCGCCACGCAGTCCGTGCGCGTGAGCTGAGACTCGGCCAGAAACTCCAGAATGGCGGAGAGCGTCGTGAAATTCTTATGCGCCTCCCCCGCCGGGAACACATAAGAGCAGACGCCAAAGCCCGCGTCGCGCAGGCTCGCGCAAACCGTCTCAAGATAAAGCGGAGCCACATTGCTGTCGGCGGCGACCGCGATGCGGCAGCCGCCCAGCACGGTCTTCAGCCGTGCGCCGCAGTCCCGCAGCAGTCCCGCGCCGATGGTGACCTCGTAGGCCGGCGCGGTATGGACTTCAATGGTCTGAACAGAGGACATAGGTCTTCCCTCCCCGTCGATCTTCGTTGATTTTCAGTTGCCGCCCGCGGTGGCCTTCTTCTCGCGGCCATCGCGCAGCAGCGCGCGCAGGTGCTCGGCGTCCTTGCTTTTCAGCGCGTCGGCATACTCCTGCAAATGTCCGATGAGGATATCCAGCTCGTCCGTCAGATAGTCCGCGTCGTCCAGAAACAGCTCCGTCCACATATCCTCGTCGAGCCGCGCCACGCGCGTCATATCCTGAAAGCTGCCGGCGGAGAAGCCGCGGCGCTTCTGCGCCTCGGGCGACTTGACGTAGGCGCTCGAGACGATGTGCGCGAGCTGCGAGGTAAAGGCGATGATGCGGTCATGCTCCTCGGGATCGGAGAAGGTCAGGCTCGCAAAGCCGATATCGAGGAACACTTGAGCGTTTCAAGCAGCTGCATATCCGTGCGCTTGTCCGGCGTAAGGATCATGGACGCGCCCACATACAGGCTGTCCGTCGCGGCGGTAAAGCCGCCGCGCTCGCGGCCCGCCATCGGATGTCCGCCGATGTAGGCGAAGCCGTACTGCTCGGCGACAGGCGCGAGTTCGCGCACCACCGCGCGCTTCACGCCGCACAGGTCCACAAGGATCGTGTCCCGGCGGATACCCTCCGCGTGCTCCTTCACCCATATTACCGCGGCGGCGGGGCGGATGGCGACCAGCACAAGGTCGCAATCCTTCAAATTTTCTGCCGTCAGCGGCGCGTCGATGGCGCCGCACATACGCGCCATCATCATGGTCTCCTGATCGAGGTCGCAGCCGAACACGGTGTGCGCGGTGCGCGCCTTGATGCTCTTGGCCATCGAGCCTCCGATGAGGCCGAGGCCGACAATGCCGACTGTCATAGTCTTACTCCTCCTCAATTCCGGC
>VOFK01003077.1_pt1 | contig 18142 bp, 20 predicted proteins | sample 5384121 | NCBI WGS metagenome assembly VOFK01 (sample SAMN12384730, study PRJNA508395) | human gut metagenome | isolation source: healthy gut J | host: Homo sapiens
ACTCAACGTCCTCGCCGACGGCGCGACACGATACGGCGCTCTCGGCGGCCGACATCGAGGCATCGACGGATCTGAGCATCACCGAACCTTTGACACAGGTCGTCATCAACGCGAAACGCGTCAAATCGGACAACGGCAAGCTCTCTTTCGACGACGTGGAGATCACGATGGGAGACCAGGACCGTCTGCCACCACCACGAAATTGACCGCCATGCAGAAGAGCCTCACCGTCGATTCCGACATGCTCGCCGTGGATGACTCGGGCGGCGTGTGGAACAGCGGCGGCACCTCGACCGTCAGCGACACGGACCGCGCCAACGTCGCGCAATGGCTCGAATCGCACGACCTGCGCATGGTCCCGGAGACTGTGACGTTCAACAGCACTCGACTCGACCCGGCACGCCTCCCGTGGCTGTACAAGGCAAGCCCATCCGGCCCGTTCATCATCGTCAAGGCCAAGGCGTCGGCCCTGACCGGTTCAGACGGCCGACCGGCCTTCACCGGCCCCGTCACGACCATCGGCGGGACGCTTCTCTCATACCGGTGGCGCAACGGCAAACCGACGCTCATCCAGGAAGCGACGCTGGCCGCGCTCCGGCCGCTGCTGACGAAACCACTCACATGGGCCGACCTGCCATCCATCAGCTGGCAGCAGCTCGACCTGCACATCTGCGACCTCTCGATGATCCAGATCATCGACTACTTCTTCGACCATCGACGAAAAGGAAGGAACACAATGACAGCAACAACACCCATCTACGGGCTCTCATATCCGGAAGGCTCCGACCTCGTATCAACCGCGTCGGCCTCGTTCAAAAAGCATGGCCACCACTTTTGAAAAAGCGCTCGATGAAGTGGACAAACGCAGCTCGCCCGAAGGCGTCAAACCTGTGGTGGCCACGGATCTCGAAACACTCGTCAAGACCAACGGAGTGCAGGGGCAATCCGGCATCGTCACCAACGCCGGGCAGTCGCAGGGGTCTCTACTACCTGTTCGGCGACCGCTGGGTCCCGGTCGAGGCGCGAGCGAAACGCCGATGGTACGGGAATTTCACCCGATCGGACGGCCAGCTACAGATCAACCCCAGCGGCGACACCGGACTGACCATCACCAAGAAATCGGGTAGCGACGACATCACGGTATCCAATAACGCGAAGGGCTCGTACCTGCGTTCTGCCGGCGGGACTGTGGCTGGTCAAGGCACAGCTGCAGTTCTCCGGTATCCATGACCAGACATGGGTCCGGATGCTCATGACGACGATTAACGGGGCGTCCAATCTGATGCCATCGATCAGCGAGAAATCCACCAGCGGCAACGCGTACGACGGCATCAGCGTGTTGACCGTAGTCGCCTCGGACGGCGAAAGCGGAGCTGTACAGCCGATCCTCGGATCCAACGCGGCCGGCATCATGCGACTGCCCGGAGAAATCGGCGTCATCGAACTCTAGGAAGAAAGGAAGGAAGAAATCATGGATAGGACCGAAATCGCCGCGCTGGTCATCACCTGCGTGCTGATCGTCATGGACTATCTGACAGGTCTGGCTAAGTCCATCGTGAACAAGGACATCGACAGTACCAAGATGCGCGACGGACTGTGGCACAAGGCAGCGTACGTGGCCGTCATCGTACTCGCCGAGATCATCGAGCACGGACAGGAGGCCGTGGACCTGGGATTCGCGGTGCCTCTGATCGTGCCCACATGCGTGTACACATCGTGCTGACCGAAACCGCATCAATCCTGGAGAACCTCAGTCAGATCAACCCGGAGCTAGCCGTCTCGCCCGTCATGCAGCTGTTCCGTAGCACCAAGGACACGACCAGGAACGGCGCGAAAAAGCGGCAAAGGGGGCCGAGTGATGGAGGGAATCATCTGGAAAAGGCTCGCCCAACCACTACAACGGCAGGGAACGGCTACAGCGTGACACACATCACCCTGCACATCATGGTCGGCTACCTCGCCGGCACCGATTCCACGTTCGCCGTCACCGCCAGCCAAGCCTCAGCTCACTACGGCATCGGCGCGGACGGCACCATCCACCAATACGTTTCAGAACGAGACGGCAGTTACTCGGACGCGAACTATACGAGCAACAACAGCTGCATCAGTATCGAGCACGAGGGCGGCATGGCCCAGGGCGCGGTCTGCACCCAGGCATGCATCGACGCCAGCGCACGCCTGTGCGCGGACATCGCCCACCGCTACGGCTGGGACCACCTGTGGCACGACGGCACCAGGGGCAACATATGGCTGCACCGGGAGATACCCGGCACGGACCACGCCGGATGCCCCGACCTCGCGCCCAACGGCCTGCCCTACCAGCAGGTCATCGACAAGGCAAACGCCATACTGAAAGGAGAAAACATGTCAGTCGCAGAAGTCACCGAGGGACTCTACCAGGCCAAGGGCAACGACGGACGCAACATTTTCGATTCGGTCATCCAGACCAGGAACGAGCTCAAGGACCGCGCCGCCGACGCCCTCTACACAGCCAAGGGCAACGACGGGAGGAACCTGTTCGACGGGGTAATCCAGGCACGCTGGGACATCGCCGAACTCAAGACCATGCTCACCGCGCAGACCGCCGCGATCGAAGCGCTCAGCCAAGCCATGGGCGCCGACCCCGACCAGATCGCGGAAGCTGTCAAGCACGCCGTAGCCGACAAGCTCGACAGCTTGCACATCACCATCAAAGCCGAGGATTAGCCTGCAATCCGGACGGCCGCCGTGGCTTCTCTCAGACGGCCGTCCGGCATTGCAACGTAATGCTCCGTGGTCTCGACCGACTCATGCCCCAACAGTTCCGCGACCACGAACAGGTCGTGTGTGGCGGCGTAGGCCGTGGTGGCGAACCGGTGGCGCAGCGTGTGCGCGGCGTATCCGTCCGGCAGCAGATGACTGATGTGGTCACCGATATAGGACTCTTCCACATGTCCGCCGAACCGGCCGGGAAACAGGTATCCGTTCGCGTCCATGACGATGGCGGCCAGATCGTCCGGCAACGGCACGATACGTTGTTTATCGCCTTTGCCACGCACGATAAGCGAATGGCCGGCACTGTCAGCCACGACGTCATCGCTATGGACACGGGCAATCTCTCCGCGCCGCAGCCCGCACTCGGCTCCGAACCGGATCATGAGCTTTTCCGCTGCCGTGGCCTTCTCCATCGCAGCCGTGATGTATTTGTCCGGGCATGGCCGGGGATGCGCGTGTGGCTTCTTCACGCGTGGCACATCCAGACTCGGGTCGTCGCTTCTCCTGCAGCTTTTGTGCAGCCAACGGAAAAACGACGAAATGGTGTTCCGGTACGCCTTGCGGGTCTCCGGTTTCCATTGTTGTCGCGCAAAGACCTGCACAATCTGCTCCGTGGTCACGTCTTCGGGACCTGATGGCATGAACAGCGCCGCGAGATGCACCATCTTGTATCGACGGCTTTTGATTGTCTGTGCTGATAGGCCGGCCGCCCTAAGGGTGTCAGTCCACCCTTCGATGCTTTTGCGCCATGGGACCGGTGCGCTGATCTTGTTCCTCATGATCCATCATGGGCATCCTGATCTTCACGCGGCTAAACTGAGCTTGGATAAGCTCCAGAAGCCTCATGGATTTGAACCTTGGACCTCTGGTATCCCCCAGAGGTCCAGGTTCAAATCCATGCCCCGCTACCAATTGAAACCGGAAACCTTTTGGTTTCCGGTTTTTGTTTTCCCCAGGACGTTTCGCTCCTTTTATATAAAGTCCCCATACATATCGAACGCAACCGGCACACACAACGTATGGTCATGCCGCTGTAGCCTTCATAATCGAACATAATCGCAAACCATGTATTAAAACGCTTTACCAAAAGTATTTGAAGAAAGTACTTGTAGCCGCATCGCCGTAATCGTTACGAAAAAGGGAAATCACAAAAAGAACACAACTACCTCTATAATCGGCTATATGAATGAAGCAACATCATCAAGCGCGACACCGCGCACAAAGGCAACAGCAAAGACAACAGCCAAGGCAGCGGCCACAAAGACAACGAGGACAGCCGCGAAATCAACCGCAAAGACGACAACCAAAAAACCAACCACCAAGCGCACTTCCAAGCCGAAAACCGCAACGAAGCGAACCGTCGGCGAAACTCCAGCACCTATCATCAACCGCACCAGCCCGGAACAGTTCGGCCGCGTAAACGTTCTTGGCATCACTCCGTCCGCCGAAAACGGCCTGTACCCGGCTCGCGTGGAGCTTGGCGAGGCATTCAAGGTCACCGCGCAGGTGTTCATCGAAGGCCGCACCAAGGCCGGTGCCACCGTGTCCGTGCGCAACACGCGCGGCACCGAGAAGGCCCGCTTCCCCATGACCTGCACCAACCCCGGCCTGGACCGCTGGGAAGCGATGGTCAAGATCGGCGACCACAGCGACCTGAAGCCGTGGGAAGATGGCTATGCCGACGTCAAGAAGCAGCTCGGCGAATGGCACATCGTGGTCGAAGGCTGGGAAGATACGTACGCTTCCTGGCTGCACGACGCGCAAATCAAGGTCGAGGTCGGCGACGATGTGGAGAACGCGCTGGAATCCGGCGCGCAGCTGCTGGAACGTTGGGCTGGCGCACGCGATTCCAAGCTGACCGCCGACGACAAGAAGACGCTGCGCGAAGCCGCGAAGACCGTTGCCGACAAGTCGCTCGACGCGACCGCGCGTCTTGCCGCAGCGACCACCGACGCAATCGCAAGCCTGCATGAAACCAATCCGCTGCGCGACGGCCTGAGCGCGTCGAATCCGCAGCGCTTCCGCGTGGAGCGTCCGAAGTCGAGCTTCGCCGCATGGTACCAGTTCTTCCCGCGTTCCGAAGGCGCGTATTTCGACGCCGACGGCAAGATCGTGCAGGGCACGCTGAAGACGGCGCTGTCCGGCCTCGACCGCGCGAAGGCCGAAGGCTTCGACATCGTCTACCTGCCGCCGGTCTTCCCGATTGGCGTGACCAACCGCAAGGGCCGCAACAACACGCTGATTGCCGGACCGCACGATCCGGGCTCCCCGTTCGGCATCGGCTCCGAGCTGGGCGGCCACGACACCGTCGACCCGCTGCTCGGCACCATGGACGATTTCAAGGCGTTCTGCGCGCACGCGCATGAGCTGGGGCTGGAAGTGGCACTCGACTTCGCGCTGCAGTGCTCGCCTGACCACCCGTGGGTCAAGCAGCATCCGAACTGGTTCCGCACCAAGCCGGACGGAACGATCGCATTCGCCGAGAATCCGCCGAAGAAGTACCAGGACATCTACCCGATCGACTTCAACGCCGACATGGAAGGCATCGAAGCGGAAACCGAACGCATCATGAATCTGTGGATCGAGGCGGGCGTCACCATCTTCCGCATCGATAACCCGCACACCAAGCCGGTGCGTTTCTGGCAGGACGTGATTGCCGCCGTGACCAAGAAGCACCCGGAGACGCTGTTCCTGGCCGAGGCATTCACCCGCCCGGGCATGATGCGCGCCCTGAGCTATGCCGGCTTCACGCAGTCGCACTGCTACTTCCCGTGGCGCAACACCAAGGAGGAGCTTGAGGAGTATTTGGAGGAGACCAACGGCGACGGTGGTTTCTACCAGCACAACACCTTCTGGCCGTCCACGCCGGACATCATGACCGCCTACCTGCGCGACAACGGTATCGCCGGTCACGCGGTGCGCGCGGTGCTCGCCGCGATGGGCTCTCCGAGCTGGGGCATCTACAACGGCTATGAGCTCATCGAGAACAAGCAGCGTCCGGGATTCGAAGAGCAGATCGACAACGAGAAGTACGAAGTCAAGGTGCGCGATTGGGACGAGGCCGACAAGTACGGCATCTCCGAGCTGCTCACCTCGCTCAACAAAATCCGTTCCGAGCATCCGGCATGCCGCAGCTACCACAACCTGCACGTCCTGCCGAGCGACGATGCGGGCGTGGTGGCGTTCCTGCGCCAGACCCCGGCCGAGCTTACCGGTACCGGCAAGCCGGATACGGTGATCGTGGTGGTGAACCTCGACGGCCACAACACGCACCAGTCCATCGTGCACATCGAACTGCCCGACTTCGGTTTCGCCACCGACAAGCCGCTCAAGGTGCGCGACGAGCTGACCGGACGCGAGTTCGAGAGTGGAGCTGGGGACAACACCGTCTACGTCTCGCTGGCACCGTGGGCCGACGTGGCGCACGTGCTGACGGTGGTCGAGGACTGAGTGAGTTTGGGTGCTAGGCACTCTGCCTAGCACCCAGCCAGCACAAAACACATAGATCAAGGGCGGGTTGAAGACGTTTCTCACGTTTTCAACCCGGCTTTGTGCACTCCGTAGGTGGTTTTTTGATTCCGTAGGTGCTCTCCGGTCAATCCACGCAAACAGAATGGCTGAAATCAAGCCTTTTTGCCGCAGGGATACCAGAGCCAACCACCTACGGAAGAGCAAAACCACCTACGGAATTGTTCTTCCAACGTTCCAAGGCAGGATAGTCAATCACAATCGGCCAAAAAGATGTTGACCAGCGAGCGCATCACGCCTTATCTCCCCAGCACTGAGCACCATTCATATAGGTATCCGGAAAATGGTGCCGACATGGCGTGAAAGCGGGTATCCTAAGTAACGAACTACTACTGATCATATCGATCAAGGAGAAAACAATGGCAGAAACCTTCAACGTCGTGGTGGAAATTCCGCGCGGCTCCAAGAACAAGTACGAAGTGGATCACGAGACCGGCCGCGTGTTCCTGGACCGCACCCTGTTCACTTCCATGGGTTACCCGGATGACTACGGCTACATCGACGGCACCCTGGGCGAGGACGGCGATCCGCTGGACGCTCTCGTGATGATTCCGAACCCGTGTCCCCGGGCTGCGTGGTCGAGTGCCGCGCCGTGGGCCTGTACCACATGGTCGACGAGGCCGGCGGCGACGACAAGGTGCTGTGCGTGCCCGCCGACGTTCGTTTCGATGACATCAAGGACATCGACGACGTCAACGAGTACCACAAGGCCGAAATCAAGCACTTCTTCGAGCAGTACAAAGGCTCTGGAGCCGGGCAAGGAAGTCCTGCCGGGCGATTACTGGACTGGCGCCGCCAAGGCCGAGGAGGAAATCGTCGCAGCCCGCAAGCGCCTCGCTGATAGCGAGAAGTGATCGCTTCTCCCCTTTTTATGTCCAAAGCCCACTGCCCCCGGCAGTGGGCTTTTCCTCTTTTCCAGCCAGTGGAGGCCAGGTGCCGTTGCGGGGAGTCCAACGGACCAAAGCGTCCGATTTCTTCGTACCGCGGTATAGTGGTCTCTTGTAATTTTCGGCATGCGAACAGTATTCGCTGAATTCAAAGCCCGCTGGACGTCACATATCACATCCGCGTGCGGCAGTTCTGTGTCGGTACTCCTAGGCGTAGGCGGAACGCAATCCGTCGAGGCCCATCCCGTGGGGAGACCGGCGGGATGAACCTTTTCACCAGCTATGCTCATTCAGATTCTGCTTATTGGCGTGTCCGTGTCCATGGACGCGTTCGCTGTCTCCATTGGCAAAGGCCTGACCGTCAAGAAGCTTCGCGGCGTCGATGCGTTCAAAACCGCCCTGTGGTTCGGCGGATTCCAGGCGCTTTTCCCTCTGTTCGGCTATTTCGCGGCCAGCACGTTCAGCAAATACGTGACCGCCGTGGACCATTGGATCATTTTTCGGCCTACTCGCTCTGATCGGCGGCAATATGGTACGCGAGGCGTTCGAAGAGGACGAGGAGAACGCCAAGGAAACCCCTGAATTCGATTGGAAGCACATGCTGCCGCTCGCCGTGGCCTGCAGCATCGACGCATTCGCGGTCGGCGTGAGCTTCGCATTCATGACGCTCAACATCTGGCTTTCGGTGATCATCATCGGCATCACCACCGGCCTGTTCTCCGCCGCCGGCCTGTATATCGGCCGCGTGTTCGGCTCACGTTGGCAGAAGCCGGCGCAGATCGCAGGCGGCGGCCTGCTGATCCTCATCGGCCTGAAAGTGCTGTTCGAACATCTCGGCTTCCTCGGCTGACGCTACAGCCCACAGCAGCGCACGCAGCGCAACGGAAAAGCCCGCAATCGCAATGATTACGGGCTTTTTAAATACGTGAATTATGGCGATTACGCAACCGCCAAATCGTCAGAACGTCACGACGGCGAGCGCGGCGATGCCTACCACGGCACCGGCGATCATGGCCGGCAGCAGCGCGATGCCGATCCACGGATCGCGCGCGGTCGGTTCGGGGTCGGCGTCGCGATGCCAGAAGTACGAGCAGACGGCGAGCGCCACGATCACCAGCATCACCACGACGAACGCGACCGTGCCCACCGTGTCCGTACCGAGCGCCTTCAGCACAGTCGGCAGGAAGCACCAGCCTGCGCTGGCGATCATCGCAACGCCTTCGACCACGCTGTGCGACAGCGAGCGGATGAGGTGCGTGCGGTTTTCGCGGGCCATCTGGCGTCCGAAGGAGATCACGATCAGCAGGATCAGCAGGCCGCCGACTCCGGCGATCCAGCCGTCCTCCATGGAGAAGTCCTTGCCGCCGGTCGCGTCGTCGGCGAAAATCGCCCGTCCGAGCGTCATCGTCGTGGCGCACACCACCGACAGCAGGCCGGCGATGACGGCGATCACGTGTCCGGCGGTGCCGGCGCGGAACGGGCTGAACACTACCAGCAGCGCGATCATCGCCAGCGATCCGATGATGGTGAACGGCACCACGGCGGGATTGGCGGAATCGCCGTATGCGATGCCGGGAACGAGCGCGAGCGCCACCAATACCACGTACGCGACGATCTGGATCGCCAATACTTTGCCGAAAGCGACCTTCGACGGGTTTTGCTGGGAAACGGCCTGCGGAGCGGTCATCTCGGACCCCCTTTTCATATTGTGGTCAATACGTATGCAATATGAATAAATGTAGCCGTATGTGTCCACATACTTCAGTTACAATCGATGAAACGCCGATAATACATTTTGCGTGTACAATCGCGGCATCAGTTTAGAACAAAAGGGAGCTGACGTGACGGATCTTACGCTTATGACGTTCGCTAGCGATCCAGCTACCGTTCTCCCCTCGTTGGCGCTGCTTTCCCCACCGCGTGCGCGTGTTGCCGATGGATGCGGCCAGCCTGGTGAAGATGCCGGAGAACACCATTCTGTTTCTTGATGCGCGTGACGACTTGGCCACCGCCAAAACGCTGTGCCGTCTGATTCACGCGTCGGGACTGTCCACGCCGATCGTGCTCATTCTCACCGAGGGCGGCTTCACCGTGGTGAATTCGCAGTGGGGCATCGCCGATGTGGTGGTGGCTACGGCGTCCCCCGCCGAGGTGGAGGGGCGTCTGCGCCTGGTTTCCGAACGTGGCAACGCGCCGGCCAGCACGGCCGCTAGCACCGGCGAGCAGGGCGTGCAGAACGAGGATGGTCTGATCCGTTCCGGCGATTTGGTGGTGGATACGAATGGCTATACGGCCAGTCTGCACGGCCATCCGATCGACTTGGCGTACAAGGAGTTCGAGCTGCTCAAGTATCTGGTGCAGCATCCGGGCCGCGTGTTCACGCGCGCGCAGCTGCTGCAGGAGGTGTGGGGCTACGACTATTACGGCGGCACCCGCACTGTGGACGTGCATATCCGTCGTCTGCGCGCCAAGCTGGGCGGCGAGTACGAGCATCTCATCGGCACCGTGCGCAACGTCGGCTATCGTTTCGATCCGCCGGAAGAGAATGAGCATGAGGCCGCGGCCAAGGATGCGGCTCACGGCGAGTCCGGCGAAAGCTGACTTTTTTCTTGCGATCATTCCGTTGATGTTCGACGGGTTTCGTTTGTTTTCATTGGCCTTTCGCTGATTTTCTGTTGTTTTTTGCTGATTTTCTGTTGTTTTTTGCTGATTTTCTGTTGTTTTTTGCTGATTTTCTGTCGTTTTTTCGATGGATTTTCGCTGTTTTTGCCGATTGCGACGTTTCCGCAGGTTTCCGCGTTCGTCCGCATGCGAGGGTAGGCTGGGAGGCATGCCTCGGGAATCGAAGAAGGCGCGGATCGCGCGCATGCATCAGGAATACGAGCAGTTGTGCGTGGAGATTCCCGATCCGAAATGCGCGTTGAACTTCAATTCTCCTTTCGAACTGCTGGTGGCTACGGTGTTGAGCGCGCAGACCACCGACAAGCGCGTGAACATGGTCACGCCGGAACTGTTCGGCGAATATCCCGGTCCGGCGGAGCTTGCCGCCGCGAATCCCGAGCACGTCGAGGACATCATCCGCACCATCGGCTTCTTCCGTACGAAAGCGCGCAATATCATCGGGCTGTCGCATGAGTTGTGCGTGCGATTCGGGGGCGAGGTGCCGGCCGATATGGCTTCGCTGGTCAGCCTGCCGGGCGTGGGCCGCAAAACCGCGAACGTGGTGTTGGGCAACGCGTTCGGCGTGCCCGGTTTTCCTGTGGACACGCATGTGATTCGTGTGACTGGGCGATTGCGGTGGCGGTCCGACTGGGCGAGCCCCTCCCCTGACCCGGTGGCCATCGAACGTGAGGTCACCGCCTGCTTCCCTCCCGAAGAATGGACCGATCTGTCTCACCGTTTGATATTGCATGGCCGTGCCATCTGCCATGCGCGAAAACCGGATTGCGCCGACTGCCCCCTCAACGACACGTGTCCGGGCGCGTTCGCCGCGTGATTCCGACGCATGCCAGCCGCCGCGCCGGCACTCCGTCGAATCGCACCCGGCCATCGGGCGTGTAGCACGCGTCAACTTAGACTCGGGTGCATGGATGAAAACGGGCGGAAACGTAATCTGAAAGCCGAGGCGACGCGCTGGCTGATCTTCTTCGGCGTCGCGATCGTGCTCAGTGTGCTGCTGTGGCTGGGACTGTCGCTGACAGGCCGCAAGAATCCCATCACATCCTTCGACACGCTCGTCTCCGACTCGTCGGTGACCGTCGGCATCGAAGGCGACGCGCCGAAATCGCTTGACATCCGCACCGAACAAGGCACCGCCGTGGAGCAAGCGCTGCTCGGCAACGTATACGAAACGCTGGTGTCACGCAGCGAAACCAACAAGCTGCAGCCGGGAATCGCCAGCTCCTGGCAGGCTTCCGACGACGGTCTCACGTACACGTTCACGTTGAACGGCGGCATGACGTTCGCCAATGGGCACAAACTCGACTCGTCCGACGTGGTCTGGTCGCTGCAGAACGCCGTCAACAACCATTACGTGGGAGCCGACCAGCTTGGTGATCTGAAGGAAATCACCAATCCCAATGCGAATACGGTGGTCATCACGCTCGCCAAGCCGAATCCGCGGCTGTTGCGCGCGCTGGCCGGCCGTGCAGGCGTCGTGTACGACGCGGAAAGCAAAACCAACTATGCGAAATCGGCGGTCGGATCGGGACCATTCACCGTGTCAACCGCGGACCAATCGCAAATCGTGCTGCAACGCAACGACTCGTATTGGGGCAAAAAGCCGCATCATCGCAAGTGACGCTCTACTACTACGCCAACGAGGAATCCATGGCCGATGCCATGAAAGCCGGCAAAATCAGCATGGCGCTGCCGCTGAGCGCTTCAACCGCCTCGGAACTGGGCAAAACCAACGGTATTACCGCGGACAGCGGCATCAGCTTCGACAAGGTGATGCTCGCGTTCAACAACGACAACAACAGCCCCTTCTCCGACGAGCAGATCCGCAAGATGACGCGATACGCCATCGATGCGAAGACCATCGCCAAGAACGCGCCCGACGCGTACGCGCCGCTGGGAGGGCCGATCAGCCCGCTGGAAGACGGGTATGAGGACCTGAGCGGACTGTACCTCTACAACCTCGAACAGGGGCAACGGATGCGCACGTATTTCGGAGTGAACTACATCGCGCCAATCGACATTCTGGTGCCGAAGGAATACGAAAGCATCGGCAACGACGTGAAAACCGCCATCGAAAACCTCAATATCAACACCAATCTGGAAGTGCTCGATTCCGCCGCGGACGTGACGGAACGCATGAACGCCGGCACCTATAACATCGCGCTGACCACCATGAGCAACGAAGGTGACGCAAGCGTCTTCGATAACGGCCAGTCCGTGTTCCATTTCGAGAACGGCGACGCGCAGCAGGCTTACGCCAATGCCATGGCCGCGACCAACGACAACGATTATCAGGCCCGCATGCGCGATTACGCGCGCGCTGTCAGCGAGAACGCGGCCAGCGACTGGCTGTACACACGCAAGAACTTCCTTGCCGTTTCCGATGGGCTGCAGGGGTATCCGAAGAATCTGACCGACCGTCTGCTGCCGTTGAACAGATTGACGCTGCACTGATTTTCCCACGTTTTTTTATGTGGATTTTCCGCGATTTGCCTGCGATTCCGGCATTCGGTTCGATAGGCGCTGATACGACGGCAGTTGTCACATTCGCTTTCTAGACTAGCGACTATGACTGAAAGCCAAGATAACACCATCAACGCGAACCTCACGCTACTGCCCGACAAGGTCGGCGTGGACGGTCTCGAAACAAGTGGCGCGGAGTCTGGGACGAGAGCGGAGTCTACAAGTTCCAGGGCACCCGCGACCGTAAGGCCGTTTATTCCATCGATACCCCGCCGCCCACCGTTTCGGGCCACCTGCACGTCGGCCACGTGTTCTCCCTACACGCACACCGATGTGATCGCACGTTTCAAGCGCATGAACGGCTACGACGTGTTCTACCCGATGGGCTGGGACGACAACGGCCTGCCGACCGAACGCCGTGTGCAGAACTATTACGGCGTGCGCGTGGATACGTCCCTGAAGTACGATCCGAATTTCGTGCCGCCGTTTGAAGGCACTGATGGCAAGAAGATTGACGCCAAGGATCAGGTGCCGATTTCCCGCAAGAACTTCATCGAACTGTGTGAAAAGCTCACCGCCCAGGACGAGAAGCAGTTCGAGGCGCTGTGGCGCTCCCTCGGCCTGTCCATCGACTGGTCGCAGACCTACCACACCATCGGCGAGCATCCGCAGCGCGTGGCCCAGAAAGCGTTCCTCCTGCGCAACCTGGCTCGCGGAGAGGCGTATCAGAAGGACGCCCCGGGCCTGTGGGACGACGTTCCAGACCGCAGTGGCGCAGGCCGAACTGGAATCGCGCGAATACCCGGGCTTCTACCACAAGTTGGCCTTCCGTTTCGAAGACGGCACCCCGATCTACATCGAGACCACCCGTCCGGAACTGCTGGCCGCCTGCGGCGCGCTGATCGCGCATCCGGACGACGAGCGTTACAAGCAGTATTTCGGCCAGTACGTCTACTCCCCGCTGTTCCATGTGAAGGTGCCGATTCTGGCGCATAAGGCGGCGGAAATGGACAAGGGCGCCGGCATCGCCATGTGCTGTACGTTCGGCGACGTGACCGACGTCGAATGGTGGCGCGATCTGAACCTGCCGCTGCGTTCCATCATCCAGCGCAACGGGCGCATCGTCATGGACACCCCGGATTGGATCGAAGACGAGGAAGGCAAGCGTATCTTCCAGGAGACCGCGGGCAAGACCACGTTCTCCGCACGTAAGGTCATCGTCGACGAGCTGCGCGCTGCCGGCGATCTGGACGGCGAGCCGACCCCGACCAAGCGTATGACGAACTTCTACGAGAAGGGCGACAAGCCGCTCGAGATCGTCACCTCCCGCCAGTGGTATTTGAAGAACGGCGGTACCGACGCCAAGCTGAACGCCGAGCTTATCGAGCGTGGCAAGGAACTCGAGTTCCACCCCGACTTCATGCGCGTGCGTTATGAGAACTGGGTGCACGGCCTGAACGGCGACTGGCTGATCTCCCGTCAGCGCTTCTTCGGCGTCCCGTTCCCGCTGTGGTACCCGGTGAAGGAGGATGGCACCCGGATTACGACCATCCGATCACCCCGAGCGAGGACCGTCTGCCGATCGACCCGACCGACGATGTGCCGGAAGGCTATACCGAGACCAGCGTGACGTGCCGGGTGGCTTCACCGCCGAGCCGGACATCATGGATACCTGGGCGACTTCCTCCCTCACTCCGCAGATCGTGACCCGCTGGGAGGAGCCGGGCGAGGAGAACCAGGCGATCTTCAACGCCACGTTCCCGATGGATCTACGTCCGCAGGGTCAGGACATCATTCGCACCTGGCTGTTCTCGACTGTGGATCGCGCGCACTTGGAGAACAAGTGCCTGCCGTGGGCCCATGCCACGCTGTCCGGCTGGATCCTCGATCCGGATCACAAGAAGATGTCGAAGTCCAAGGGCAACGTGGTCGTGCCGGACAAGCCGATCAAGCAGTTCGGCGCCGACGCGGTGCGTTACTGGGCCGCCGCCGCACGTCTGGGCCTGGACGCCACGTACGACGAAGGCCAGATGAAGATTGGCCGTCGACTGGCCATCAAGCTGCTGAACGCCACCAAGTTCGCGCTAGCCATCGGCCGTGAGGACGAGAACCATCACGTGGGCGCTCCGGCAGTCGCCGCATGGAACCCGGCCGACGTGACCGAGTCGATCGACCGTTCCGCGATGTCCAAGATGGCCGCCGTGGTCCGCGAAGCCACCGACGATCTCAACAACTACGAGCATTCCAAGGCTCTGGAAGTCATCGAGAACTACTTCTGGCAGTTCTGCGACGACTACATCGAGCTGGTCAAGAACCGCGCCTACGGCACCGCCGATTCCACCGGCAACGTGCCGAGCGAGGCCGCGGTGAAGTCCGCACGCACCACGCTGGGCCTGGGTCTTGATGCGTTCGCGCGCCTGCTGGCCCCGTACCTGCCGTACGCCACCGAAGAAGTGTGGAGCTGGATGCATGAGGGCGAGGGCTCCGTGCACCGCGCAGCATGGCCTGTGGCCGACGTGTACGCGGCCGCCGCCGGCGACGCATCCGCCGATCTGCTTGCTCATGCCGGTGAGGCTCTGGCCGCGCTGCGTGGTATCAAGTCGAAGGCCAAGGTTTCGATGAAGACCCCGATCTTGTCTGTGACGCTTGCCGTTGCCGACGATGTGCGCGGGTCCATCGAGGCCGCGCTGGGCGATATCGCCGAAGCTGGTCGCGTGACCGGACCGATCGTCGCCTTCACCGCACCGGCTGCCGCCGAGGGTGAGGACGAGGCCGCCGATGTGACGGTCGCCGAAAGCGAGCTAGGCGAACCGCCGGCCAAGAAACCGAAGAAGTGAGTCTCTGAGGTGAGCCGCCAGCGGCTTTTGTAGCGCAGCCGCTCACTTCACCCACATACGAGGGGCCTTTCCTTTGCATGAAGGAGAGGCCCCTCGTATATCACTGTCTGCAACTAACCGTGCCCCCCTTTTGCTCATATTCAGTCAAAATCGCGGGAAAAATGCTTTCGTGAGCGAAAAGGGGTATAAATCGCAGGCAAAACGGTCGAAATCATATCCCCTTTTGCTCACGTCCGTGCAGAATCGCCCTAAATCGCAAGACGTGCGCGCATAGAACCGTCCTTATCCCGTTCTCGGCTGTTCTCAGCGTACATTCCTGCCCCTGCGCACAAACCCGTACGCGAAAAAATGGTTTTTATGGGCGTAATCTCAACGCATGCACAAGCGGAGGCGGAAATCGCAATCAAAACCCCGAAACGTACCACGTAAGCGACGGAGCACTATCGGATTTAGTGCATCGCACCAACCGCGTGCTCTACAGCACCGGAACGGACAGGAGGTACTGCGGGCCAGCGGACGAATTTCCGGAACCGTTCCCACCCAATCCGGCCTGCAGCGCATCGTCGAAAACTTCCGCAGCGGCGGCCAATTCGACCGTCTCGTCAATCAAATCGCCATTATCCGGCGTGAAACCGGTTTTCGCCAAGCCATAGCCGGTAATTGGTAGCGAGCTGGCGGACGAATCCGCCGAACCGTCGGACGAATCGCCACCGCTGTTCTTCGAAGAGCCGTCCACTCCCCCGACTTTCGCCACATTCTTCGACGTGGTGTCCGCTGCGGCGCCGAACGACGGACGTAGTCCGCCCGCGTAGCTCATCACATCATCCATGCTGATGGCGTTCTTGTCATCGACCAAACTGGTCGAATCGGCGGTGTTGTTCTTCGCCTGCGCGCGTTCGGCCTTGCGTTGCGCACGGGACCGCCGTTTCTCGGCTTTCGCGCACAACGATTGGCTGGCGGAGGCGGAACGCAACGTGTCCAGCACAGAAGCGTCATCGGCAGCGCCCGATTCGGACGTGTCGTCATCCGAATCCAGCTGGTCGGCGAATCGCAGCACGATCTGGTGGAATGCGCTGGCCTGTCGGTGTGCTCGCTGGCGTCCGCCAACGCGGTCATCGCCGCGGACACCTTGTCGGACGCGGTTTTGAGCTTCTCATTGTCTTTGATGCCGGCACGCACGTCGGCGATCGCCTGGGTTTCGTAGCTGCCAGCCGTGCCTGCGGTGGCGCCCAGTTCCTTAAGCCGAGCCGTGTATGCGTCGGTGAAATCCATCGAATACGGGATCATGGCCGCGGACAGCTGCGATTGGCCGGCACTGTAGTCTTTGGAGCCGCGCTGTTGTTCCTCGCCGGCGCGCTTGGTGGCTCGTTCACACCAAGCCGGATGTGCCACGCTGTTCGATGGTGCGAAATCACCTCGTCGACGGCGTCGGCCGCGCCGATATGCCGGTATGCGGCGCTCACGTCGTTGACGGCGTTGGCCAGGTCTGCCACGGATTTAGCTACGGAGGTATCGCCGTTCAGTTCGGACGCGGTGCCGAGAATGGCGGGAAGCTGTGTGGCGTTGCCGATCGAACCGGACAGATGCGTGGTGTATGAGCCCACGTACGCGTCGATGTAGCCGTCGAACGCCTGATCGTGCGCTTTGGAACGTACGGCGATGGTCTGTTTGGCAAGCGCTTTCTCGTTGTCTCTGAGCTGTTCCAGTTGGGCGATGAGCTTGCGGTTGCGTTGCGAGCCGACGTTGGTCAGACCGTCCACCAAGGTGGTTGCGCGCTTGGTCAGGGTCAGGCAGTGATTGCTGAACGTTGCCTTCCACCGCGGCGATGGACAGTGAGCTCATGGTGAAGTGCTTCGCCGTCACGTAGGCGTTGAAGGTCAGGTCCTCGCCCGGTTTGCCGACCGCAGCCACCAGGGTCGAGGTGTTGTCGGATGAGACGAGCACGCCGTCATCGGCGGTCACGTCACTGCCGACGCGTCCGGGAATGGTGAAGGCGACGATTGGCGTCAGATTGGCGGTCACGTCGGGTTTCGTGGCATGCAGGGCGATGCGTATGCCGATCATGCCGGAAGCGCCGGAAACGTCGGAAACGCTTACGTCGGGCCCGTTGAGGGGGTGAAGGAGGCGGATATTTTCCACGGCAATGCGACAACGCCTTTGGGAACGCGTTTCGACGTGGAGGATCCGCTGTTGGTCAGGAAAAGGCGGCCTGGTTTGTCGATGGAGGTGTAGGCGCTCATCACGTCATCATGCGATGCATCGGCCGCGTACTGCCCATTCTGTTGCAAGGCCGATATCGCGTCGTTCACGCCGACTGCCGCGACGGGAGCGGCGGTGATGACGGCGACCGCGATCGCCGCGGCAAGCGGGCGTCGGGCACCGGATGGACGGTTCGCGGTGGCGTGGCGCATGCCGGACCTCTCAATCGCAATCGAAACAACTTTCCAAGGCATTTAATGTAGTGCCCGGCATGCCCGTCGGCAATGGACGTTCGCGCGGGCGCGCGCGGAAAACGGACGGCTCAGGCGAAAACGTCGAGTACGCCCGGGTCTCCCCCGTTTTTCGGCGATGCGCTTGTGGCGGCGCTTGGCTTCGGTCACCACGAATTCGCGGTACATTTCGGCGATTTCGGATCCAGTCCGGCTTCGTCGGCAATGCGATGCAGACGCTCGATCTGGGCATGTTCACGCTGGTAATCGGCCGGCGCGAAGCCCGCACGCGCCTTTGAGCACACCCACCTGCGACGTGTATTTGAACCGTTCCGCCAGCAGCGAGACGATGGCGGCGTCGACGTTGTCTATCGATTGGCGCAGCGAGGCGATTTTAGCCACCGGACATCGGCCACTTCGGGGTTGTTCTGCGCGGTGCGCGCGTCGATGATGGTTTCGGATTCGGTTTCTTCTTCTGGCCGAAGCCAGTCATGTTCGCTGTCGCTCATGGGTATAAGCCTACCGCGCACCCTACCGCGACATCTGCCGAACAGCGGTCACTTCG
>VOFK01003139.1_pt1 | contig 18134 bp, 26 predicted proteins | sample 5384121 | NCBI WGS metagenome assembly VOFK01 (sample SAMN12384730, study PRJNA508395) | human gut metagenome | isolation source: healthy gut J | host: Homo sapiens
CGTCTCGGTTCTAACCGATAGGGCAGAAGCACGAGTTGTGCTGACCGTGAGTAGTCTGGCCTACACCGCCAAAACCATGGCGTTTTACTACACCCTGGAAACCTTTACCCTTAGAAGTACCTACAACGTCAACAAAAGTTGCGTCATTGAACAGTTCTACGGTAACAGTGTCACCCAGATTCAACTCTGTTTCAAATTCTTTGAACTCAGCCAAGTGTTTCTTGGGAGTTACTCCAGCTTTCTTAAAGTGCCCCATCAAAGGCTTTGTAGTGTGCTTCTCCTTCTTGTCCTGGAAGCCCAGCTGAACAGCTTGATAGCCGTCCTTTTCTACAGTTTTCACTTGAGTAACAACACAAGGACCTGCTTCGATAACAGTGCATGGTACATTCTTACCCTCGGCACTGAAAACGGATGTCATTCCGATTTTTTTTCCTAATAATCCTGGCATTTCACTTAATTTTTAATACTTACACTTTGATTTCTACTTCCACACCACTCGGCAACTCCAACTTCATCAGAGCATCTACTGTCTTAGCTGTTGAGCTATAGATGTCAATCAGTCTCTTGTAAGAAGAGAGTTCGAATTGTTCACGCGACTTCTTGTTAACGAAAGTCGAACGGTTCACGGTAAAGATACGCTTGTGCGTAGGAAGAGGAATCGGACCGCTAACGATAGCGCCCGTTGTCTTCACCGTTCTTACAATCTTCTCAGCTGACTTGTCAACCAAGTTGTGGTCGTAAGATTTCAGTTTGATTCTAATTTTTTGACTCATTACTGTCTTTAATTATTAAATAGTTATATAAGATGAAGTTCCGCAGGCTAAGAGTCATTCGCTAGCCTACGGGACTTCAAGTTTTTTTTAGATTAAGTCAGTACGACCTTTTACTTCCTCCAATACTGCCTTGGCAATAGAGTTGGAAACCTGGGCGTGGTGAGAGTATACCATTGAAGAGGTTGCACGACCAGAAGTGATGGTACGCAACGCTGTTACGTAACCGAACATTTCTGCCAGCGGAACCATTGCCTTCACGATACGTGCACCGGAACGGCTGGATTCCATACCTTCCACCTGGCCACGACGCTTGTTCAAGTCACCGATAACGTCACCCATGTTCTCTTCCGGAGTAACAACTTCCAGCTTCATGATAGGCTCCATCAGCACCGGACCTGCCTTGGCACAAGCATTCTTATATGCCTGGATAGCACAGATTTCGAATGACAACTGGTCAGAGTCAACCGGGTGGAAAGAACCGTCAATCAAGGTTACTTTCAGTGAATCCAACGGATAACCTGCCAACACACCGTTCTTCATGGCAGTTGTGAAGCCCTTCTGTACAGACGGGATAAATTCCTTAGGAATATTACCACCCTTCACTTCATCAATAAACTGCAAGCCACCTTGTGTAAAGTCTTCGTCAACCGGGCCGATTGCCACAATGATATCGGCAAACTTACCACGACCACCGGACTGCTTCTTGTAAACTTCACGCAAGTTAACAGTCTTAGTGATAGCTTCCTTATAGTTAACCTGAGGCTTACCCTGGTTACATTCAACCTTGAACTCACGTTTCAGACGGTCGATAATAATATCCAAGTGAAGCTCACCCATACCGGAAATAATAGTCTGACCGGACTGCTCATCAGTCTTAACAGTAAATGTCGGGTCTTCTTCAGCCAGTTTAGCCAAGCCATTAGACAACTTGTCCAAATCTTTCTGAGTCTTAGGTTCAACTGCAATACCAATTACAGGATCAGGGAATTCCATTGATTCCAATACGATCGGTGCATCTTCATCACACAACGTATCACCTGTACGGATATCCTTGAAACCAACACCGGCACCAATATCACCAGCTCCAATCACCTCTACAGGATTCTGTTTGTTTGAGTGCATCTGGAACAAACGTGATACACGTTCTTTTTTACCCGAACGAGTGTTATAGATATATGAACCAGCCTCTACCTTACCAGAGTAAACGCGGAAGAAAGTCAAACGTCCGACATAGGGGTCAGTTGCAATCTTAAATGCCAAAGCTGATGTTTTTTCATCCTCGCTAGGTTTACGGTCTTCCTCTGCTCCTGTAGTCGGATTAGTACCTACAATAGCAGGTGTATCCAACGGAGAAGGCAAGAACGCACAAACATAGTCAAGCAATGTCTGAACTCCCTTATTCTTGAATGAAGAGCCGCAGAACATCGGAACGATATCCATTTTCAATGTACCTGCACGCAAAGCACGCAAGATTTCTTCTTCAGTGATTGTAGAAGGATCATCAAAGAATTTCTCCATTAAAGCATCGTCAAATTCAGCCACTTTTTCGAGCATTTTCTCTCTCCATTCATTAGCTTCATCAACCAAGTTCGCCGGAATTTCTTCTACGCTATAATCTGCACCCATTGTTTCATCGTGCCACAAAATAGCTTTCATTTTGATCAAATCAACAACTCCTTTGAAGCTCTCTTCAGCACCAATAGGAATTACCACAGGGCAAGCATTTGCGCCTAATACATCCTTCATCTGGCGAACAACTTCGAAAAAGTCAGCACCAGAACGGTCCATTTTATTAACGTAACCAATACGAGGCACATTGTATTTATCAGCCTGACGCCATACGGTTTCTGACTGAGGTTCAACACCACCAACCGCACAATAAGCTGCAACAGCTCCATCCAAGACACGTAAAGAACGTTCTACTTCAGCAGTAAAGTCAACGTGTCCCGGAGTGTCAATCAAGTTTATTTTATAAGTATTTCCCGCATATTTCCAACGAGTAGTAGTAGCAGCAGATGTAATAGTAATACCACGTTCCTGCTCCTGCTCCATCCAGTCCATTGTTGCTGCACCATCATGAACCTCACCAATTTTGTGGGTCAGACCGGTGTAGAACATACGTTCTGAAGTCGTTGTCTTACCAGCATCAATGTGAGCCATGATACCGATATTGCGGGTCAAATGCAAATCATGTTTAGCCATCTTCGTCCTTTACTTATTAATTATTACTTGATTAGAATCTAAAGTGAGCGAATGCACGGTTAGCTTCAGCCATACGGTGCATATCTTCTTTACGCTTATAAGCACCACCCTGTTCGTTGAAAGCGTCAATAATCTCAGCTGCCAGTTTATCTGCCATTGATTTACCACCGCGTTTACGAGCGAAAAGAATCAAGTTTTTCATTGAGATTGACTCTTTACGATCAGGACGAATTTCAGTAGGAACCTGGAAAGTAGCGCCACCTACACGACGAGACTTTACTTCAATCTGCGGAGTTACATTATCCAAAGCTTTCTTCCAGATTTCCAAAGCTGATTTTTCTTCATTAGGAAGTTTTGTTTTCACTGTTTCCAATGCTGCATAGAAGATCTCATAAGATGTATTCTTTTTTCCATCATACATCAAGTGATTTACGAATTTAGAAACCTTCTGATCATTAAATACCGGATCCGGAAGGATCACACGTTTTTTTGGTTTTGCTTTTCTCATTTTTTCTTAACAAAATAATGTTTTTGTTTGGGGCTGCACTTTTTCCGTTTACTTCAACGCTTCCTCTGAAGCATTTACTCAACCTTTATAGCTTATTCCAACAAACCAAAACTTAAATTAATATTCTTTGTTTCAGGAATTCAGTTACAATTTACTTCTTTCCTTTTCCTTTTGCAGGAGCTGCAGCTTGTCCTGCTTTAGGACGCTTCGCACCATATTTAGAACGTCTTTGTGTACGACCAGCTACGCCTGCTGTATCCAAAGTACCACGAACGATGTGATAACGTACACCCGGAAGGTCTTTCACACGACCACCACGAACCAACACGATTGAGTGTTCCTGCAAGTTATGACCTTCTCCCGGAATATAAGAGTTTACTTCCTTAGAGTTAGTCAGACGCACACGAGCAACTTTACGCATTGCTGAATTCGGCTTTTTCGGAGTAGTAGTATACACACGAACACAAACGCCACGTCTTTGAGGACATGAATCCAGTGCCGGAGATTTACTCTTCTCAACCAAAACCTCTCTTCCTTTTCTTACTAATTGTTGAATAGTAGGCATTTTAATTGTTTTTAGTTATATATTATTGTTTATATTAATTCAAAACTATACACTTTTGGGCTGCAAAGATACTAATAAGTTTTGAATAATCAATGCACTACAAGTTTTTTTTTGATTTTATGCTTCCCCCTTGATGTTGGGCAGCGGCGGGAGGGGCTGTTCGTCCGGCATGCGAATGGGGCCAAAAGCGCGTTCATATTTGCCTATGTTCTCTTCGAGCGCGCGCAGCAGGCGTTTGGCGTGTTCGGGCGCCAGCACGATGCGCGACTGCACTCCGGCTTTGGGCATCCCCGGCATCACCCGCAAAAATCCACGATAAACTCCGAGCTGGGTGGGTGATAATGGCAAGATTGGCATACGTGCCTTGCGCTACTTCCTCTTTCAGTTCAATCTGCAATTGTCCGTTATTATTCTCCTGATTTTCCATAATTGTTTATACATCATTATTATTTATATAGATAGGGGCAAATATACTTTTTTCATCGGGGAACACACAACATACTCCGGTAAAAAAAGCCACTGCCCCCCCATAAGCACAAAAAAGTTCCGCCCTGCAACCGGCCGGCCTGCAAGGGGAAATCTTTACAGCCGCAGTGTCGTCCACCGCCAGCCGCCTGTCGCAATTCTCCCGCATGCAGCGGCAAGTCAACGCTTTCGCCAGCTCCGCTTTTCAGCGAGAAGATTTCGGTGTGCATCTCCTTCACGCGTGCACTCAGCCCGAAGTAGTCCTGCAACACCTTTTCCAGCTGCCCGACGAGGAAGCCGTACTGTTCCCTCACCGATTTCGCTGAACTCTTTCATCTTCTCCACTTTCTTCTTGCTCCGTTTGGAAGGAACGGAGGAACGCCAGCAGGCATTCCAGCATTTTTTCAATAATCGCTTTCATCTTTCACTCCTTTCTTTTTGTTCATAACCACAGATGCGCATCATCCCAACGGGTCCTGCTCCTCGCCGCCGCCCGGCACGCTGCCGCCTGCATCTTCCTCTTCTTTCTGCCCGTTCAGGTAGGTTTGCAGATCCACGAACTCCATTGCGTCTTCGGCGCGTGTAGAGGCCAAATCGGGGCGCACGCCGGTCGAAGGGCGGAAGTTGATGCGCACTGTCCGTATCTTCTTTTTTGCCGTACAGTCCTTCTCCGTTTCCGAGCCCTCGGTACGCGCCGAGAGGCTGAACACCCCGAAATCGCGGATGTTCACCGAATGTCCGTTGTACAGGTTCTTGCGCATGCACTCCACGAAGTTGGCAATCACGCTGAGAATATCACCTTTGGAGAGCGAACTGTTCTTTCATCTGGTACGCAATCTTGTCGATGCCCACGCTCTGTCCCAAGGTGAGCAGTTGCGGGTAATACTTCGCCGCTGCCGTTTGGTCCGCCACATTCTTACGCAATGCTTTTTTAAATACAATAGCCATACTCTTGTCTCCCTTTTTTACTTTTTTTTAAGTGAATATTGTCTTTGGTTTCTCCACCATCCCGGCTACCGGTTCTGCCGGATTGGTGAAACAAAGATAACACCGAACGGAGGCAACACCGACCGCCGGGCGCCGCCGAACGTCGCCCATGTATCCGGATGTATTTATAAAGTCCTTAGATGCAAGAAGGGGCCATCCTCTTTCGGACAGCCCCCAAGCACAACTGATTGTCACAGATCACCACATCTGCTGCTACGAGACGGATGCACAAGCATCCGACCGCACATCGTTTATTCCAACTGGTTATTTTCATTTATTCATGCCAGGTGATATCTCCACAGTAACCAAATTCCCCGGCACCAACTTTTTGTAAATCCTTTCATTCTTCCCAAAAATTTTTTCTTTAGTATCTCCTTGCTTCAGAGTTATAGTTATATTGCCGCACGCTCCTCCTTGCCCGCTGCCAATCCCGGCTCCCTTTTCGGTTCCGGTCGAAGTTATCATTGCATTTTTAATGGTAATGTTGCCGCACGCCGATCCTGCACGCGAACCAATACCTGCCGGTTCACCTCCATTCGCTTGTGCTATAACCGTACAATCCTCAATATTAATATGCCAGCCACCGCTAGCGCTATATATCGTACCCTATTCCACATCCTAAACGCCCACCTATTGCCGTCAATTTCCCGGAACCTACAATCTTAATACTTCCACTTGTGCCACTATTTCCCAATTGAATACCCGAGGCACCAAAATCATTACTTTTTCAAGGTGTTTTTTTATTTACCACCCTAACAGTAGGGTTACCATTTTGAATATGTAATGCTATCCCGGCAGAACACATTTAAGCCATCAATATATATGGTTGGAGCGCCATTTGTAACAGTGATATTATTACCGGTAACCCCGGAACTTTGTGTAACATAATAAGTTCTGTCATCTCCAATAGATAGAGGACCTGTTGATAAATCCCACAATTCTTTTTCCTGCCTTATCTATAAAAAGAAACAACATTAAAAATCATATTGCTCCCCCGACAGCAAGCCACTGTCTGTATTAAACGTGGTCGCAAAAATCTCTTCCATCTTTCCTACCCGCCACCTTCAGTTGCGTCTGTCCCGGCACAATGCAAGCCTTCCACTTCCGCGCATTCTCTCCATATGCCTTGATTGAGGAACTCCCCGTAACGGCACTTGTATTCAGTGATTGATTGAGAATGGTTACATCCGTTACATCTTCATTGAATGTAAAGATCACTTTTGCCATGCGGTGAGCGAACCGCAGCCTCAGTGCGCTATTGCTGATTGTTCCGTCGGCTACAAAGGGCATCGCTCTTATAGTAATTATCGCTGCTGCTTTGGTCGGCTTCCACAAAGCGGTGGAATAGGCTCCGTCATCCTGGTAAGGATAATAGGCTTTTCACTGTCGAAGCAGAGTGCTCCCCCGCAATAGATTTTTTCGCCTACCGCCACCAATACCGAACCGCTTGCAGGGTATTTGTACTGCACGTTCTGATAGGCCGCACTGCCATCCACCGACACACCGATGTGGCAGCCGGGAGTGAATTTCGTATCGGTTTCTCCACCGTCGCCTGCTCCGGTAAACGTACTTCTGGACACCACGATGTCTACGGGAATATCCCCGTCGTCCTTGCCGGTGTCGTCCGGCAGGAACGGCTGCCCGTCGCGCGAACAGGCGGCAAGCAGCAGGAGTGCGAAACAGAAACTGAAAAATCTAAAGATTGCGGTTTTCATACATGCGTCTTTTTTTTATTGCAGGATTGCGTCAGAATCGTCACTGCCCCCCCGGTGTCCAAGGCGTAATATCGCTGCTGTCCACCACCAACTCCCGTTTCTTCACAGTGACAGTTACGGTATAGCATTTGCCTGCCGTCAGTTCCTTTTTCGACAGGATTTTTGGCACTCAGATAGCTGTCGTTGCCCGATGCAATCGTCAGAAAGACATCCGCAGAAGCCGTTTGGGGAGGAACGATTGCCACGAAAGACTGTTGGGTAGCAGTATTAGTAGTCTCCGTCTGGTTGGACAGGAGAAGGTCTACAACCGCGGCATCACCGGCAAGAGCCGCCACACCATTAGCCAGGCTGAACGCACCTTTGGCCTTCAGGCCTTTCAGCGTGAGGCTCCATTGTGCCCAAGTCCTTCACAGAACTGTCGTCGGCCTTTAGCACAATAATAATTTTCGTCATGGAATGTGCAAACTGGAAATTCACATTGGGGCTGTTCTTGCTTCCGACGGGTGCATTTCCACTCCCATCCTTATCCGCAAACAGGAAGTCGAACTTCACCTGTCCTGCAAGGCTCTGATCGGTGGCTTCGAAAGCGATTGTCCCTTCTTTTTCTTTCCTCCTGCGCCGTCCGTAATATCGGCATCCGCCGTATACGGATAGTACGCCATGAAGTTCACCGTAACATCTGCCTGATTTTTTGAAGCGGAAAGCGGTAGTACCGCCGTCCCAAGTGCCTGCCGGGGTACGGGTGTATTTCAGGTTGACCGCGTTGTTGCTCTGCTCCACACCGTCTATCATCACCCCATCCATTTCATCATTCAGCGAGAAGATACCGATGGCATCGTCCTCCGCCCATTGGTTGTCCGCCATACGTGTCTGCACGCGTCCGTCCAGATTGGTGGTGAATACTGCCGCCACGCCGTTGACGTTGTCTGTCGGCTCATTGTCGTTACTGCAAGCACCGAGCAACAGCCCCGCAGCCAAAATCATAAATACGTTCGCTTTCATTGTTATTCGCTATTTTAAAAATGTTATTATCCATCCGTCTGTCCGTTTCACACAGCATCCCCCCTCTTTCGCTTCCGGAGGGCACCCAGTCGGTGATGTCCGCATCGGGCAGCGCATCGTTCATCGCTCCAGCGTGGCGTCCAGCGTCATGGGGTCTGTTCCCCGGTTGAAGTCGGAGAGCGCCCCGGTCATGTCACGCGCCAGCGTCTGCCTCTGTCCGTCGGTGGCAATGAGCACGATGATGAACTCCTGCCGCACATCCGCAGCCGTACCCAGCAAGTTGAGCTCCGCCGTCAGCACATCGCCTTCGCGCACAAAGACAGGACGCACCGTAGCAGGATCGCCCTGCAGCTTCAAAGCAGCGATGTCCAATGCAGGGGCAATGCCGGTTATGGAGGCTTCGGTTCCTGCCAGAATGCCGGGGTTGCCGCCCGCCAGTTTCATCTTCAGCGTCAGGCGGCGGGTGAGCTGCTTCATCGGAAGAGTCACCGCAAGGGTGTCGTCCGCCGCAATGCCTATGGTTGCGGCATTGCCATAGAGCACTCCGGGTTGCGGAAGCAGCAGTGCCGTCCGGCAGGGGATGCCACGCCCACCCGGTTGTCCGCATCGCTCCATGCCTTCGGGCAGGTTGAATACGGAGAGCGTATAGCTGCCGGGAGCAAAGACCTGCGGACAGGGGAAATCGGCCGCGGGAACGCTCGTGTGGTAGTCCTGCACCTTCATGTAGTAGTTGCCGGCATAGCCGGTGTGCAGCAGCAAAGGCGCCTTCGGCGGGATGCGGCGTGTTGCAGAAAGTGTCGTCGCGCTCGCAGGCGGCAAACGCCACCCACAGGGCAAGCCACCCAAGACATGATTTTGAAAATATAGGGTTCTTCATAAGTTCATCGGTTACTGTTCGTTGTTTTCAGAAATCGTACAGCAGGGAAACGCCCAGCTGATTGATGCCCCAATAATCTTTCACGAGTTTTCCGCTTTTGTTGCGGAGGACGTTGACCGTCCCGATGCGGGTGTATTCGTCGTATTCGGCACGAGTATAGCCTGCGGCGGCATGGAAGTCGAAAGCCCAATGACGGGTGAGGGGCAGGCGGTAACCGCCCGTAATGCCTCCGCCCTGATAGTCGCCGGCCTTGCCCGTAGCATTCAGTTTGTAGTGGAAACCGCCCCGGTGGTACATGGCTCCCAGAAAGCCGCGGCGGCGGGTGCCGAGATAGCAGCGTGCTTCGGGGGAGACACGCCAGATTTTGTAGCGGCGTTGTTTCTCTTTCCAGCCCCAGTCGGCATAAGTGCCGTTCAGGAGAATGGCGATGTGGGCATCCGCCAAGCGATATTCCAAGCCGAAATCGGCGGTGAGGGTGGCAAGGCGCAAGAGGTTGGTGCGGAGCGCAAAGGCCGCCCCGAAGTCATGCCGTCCGTCTTTGTCCGGCTGCGAGCCAAGCGCCGACGCGCAGACAAGGGAGGCTGCCGGAACAACCGCCGTATCCGCAGCGCAATGAGTGGTATCTATGTCATGGGGCATATTCTCCGTTTCGGAAACCGCGTCTGCATCATCCGCCTGCTCCGAAGCCTGCGGTGCGGCGGGAAGCCTCAGACGCACTTCCACATAATCGCCTTCCTGCACATGGTTGACGGTGCGGAAGCATGCTTCGTGCAAACCGCCCCGCAGTATCATTTCGCTCTTCACGCGGTTGCTGCGCTCGCGGGCAGTCTTGCGGTCGGGGCAAAAACCCTCCACAAATACCGGAATGTTGCCCGAAAGGATGTCTTCCCGATGCATGCCTATCAAGACCATAAGGCGCTCCAACGCTTGCCCGTTCCCCTTGTAGGGTACGTAGAACATACCTTTGCCCCGAACAAAACGAAAACAATACAGAGAATCGTCAGCAAGAGCGCCACTCGCCCTACTTTCTACAAAGCATGCCATAAACAGCAGTATTACAGCGAGTTGTTTCATGTGGTCTGTTTTTTAAACGTTCGTTTAAAGAACACCCTTTCAGCATTCTGTCACGCATGCTGTCACCGGTTATTTGAAAAAGATTTTTTCACACTCCATAGACTGTTTAATCAATTGGTAATAAGGATTATAATTCTGTTTCAATAAATTATAATTAAAATATTTTGAATAAAATTTGCGGTTCTATCTTCATGTTCTTATCTTTGTGTTTTCAAACGAACGTTTAAAAAACACCCCACCCCATTTTTACCACTGCTCCTTCGACACCTCAAAGCAAAGGGGCATTGCTTCACCCATTCTTCGGGTTCAATCTCTCCGTTCCCGTTCAAGTCGGGGCTAAGGTCCCGATGTCCGCAGATGCGGCAGCCCGGATAGTCCAGCAGCAATGTGCGCACCAGCACGCGCAGCGAATGGCGCTGCCACCCTGTACGCGTATCGGCAGGCCTCCCTTTTTCGTCCAATCCGCCCTCATAGCAGATGCCGATGGAACGTGCGTTGCAGCCTCGTGCATGCGCCCCAATCCGCCCGACGGGGCGCATGGTTTTTATATCCCCGTTCTTGCGGATATAAAAGTGATAGCCGCATCCGTTGAATCCCCGGCGGCGGTGGGCCGCCTCAAGGTCGTGCTCCGTAAAACAACGGTCGGTACGCGTGGCCGAACAGTGAATCACAATCAAATCAATTTCTCTACAAGCCATAGTCTACTCTCTCCTGCTTTTTCTTAAGTTAAACATCTGTCATTTCCTCACCCTGCAAAGATAGGGCATGCCGCCCGCAAGGCAGACCGCCCCGCGTCGCCGAGCCTTATTTGTATTTATTCATACTTTAATCACACAAAAAAACTTGCATATCTCACTAATAATCAGTATATTTACATAAACTTAAAAGCATACAAAAACATGAAAGAAGAAATGGAAAAAGACGAAAGATTCATCATCCGCACCTACGAGAAAGCAGAACTTGCACACCTCTACAACCCCAACATGCCCCTCGTCTCCGCCATGCGGAAAGGCTGCGTGCGTGGATACGGCGCAACCGCCAAGCTCACCGACGCACTCACCGCAACCGGAGAGAACAAAGCGCGACCACTCCCTACACCCCCGGCAAGTGTCACTCATCGTGGCGGTGCTGGGCGAACCCTGAAACAAGCCTCTTTTCGATAAAAAATCACCACATAAAACTGAAACAGTTCATGACACAGCAAGTGAAACAGTTTACACGCTATCTCCCAGCCCCTTACAGACAAAACTGGAACAGCAGATGAAACACTTTGTGAAACCAATATAAAAAGAAATAACCAAAATAGATACAGGTCCATTTTCTTTGTGTTTTTTTTGATTCTCCCGAAAGCGCCGGATGCATAAAATCCCAACAAACCCGATTATCCCCGCAGGATACCGGAATTTCCCCTGAGGATGCAATCCGAATCCGCCCGCCGCATTTTTTTTCAAAAAAAAGAAAGAAGAGAACCCCCGTCCGGCGGAGCCTCTTCTTTCATTATCAAAATCAGTGATTGTATCAGCGTTATATATTACTCTTCCGCTTTTTCATCGACAGCATAGTCGAGCACCGTCTTCTTGTTGGCAAGCATGCGGTCGTACTCTTCTTTTGAACCGACAATAATCTTTTCATACTCGCGCTGGCCTGTACCGGCAGGAATCAGGTGACCGCAAATCACGTTCTCCTTCATACCTTCCAGACGGTCCACCTTGCCGTTGATGGCAGCCTTTCGTTGAGCACCTTCGTCGTCTCCTGGAAGGAAGCGGCCGACATGAAGGCCTCGAAGTCTGCAAAGCAGCGCGGGTGATACCCTGAAGAATCTGCGTAGAAGTGGCGGGAACCGCATCACGTACTGAAACGGGTTTCAAGTCACGGCGCTTCAGCATGGAGTTTTCATCGCGCAACTTGCGGGCAGTAACAATCTGTCCCGGTTGCAGGTTCTGAGAATCTCCGGCATCTACTACAACTTTCTTGCCCCAGATACGGTCGTTCTCTTCCATGAACTCCAGCTTGTCCACTACCTGTTGTTCCAAGAAGCGGGTATCGCCCGGCTCGTCGATTTCAACCTTACGCATCATCTGGCGAACGATGATTTCAAAGTGCTTGTCGTTGATCTTCACACCTTGCAGGCGGTATACATCCTGAACCTCATTCACGATATATTCCTGTACGGCCGTAGGACCTTTAATGGCAAGGATGTCGGCAGGCGTAGTGGCTCCGTCGGACAACGGAGTACCGGCACGCACGTAGTCGTTTTCCTGCACCAGTATCTGTCTTGGACAACGGCACGAGGTATTTCTTCACTTCCCCGGTCTTGGAGGTAACGATGATTTCACGGTTACCACGCTTCACCTTACCCATTGTCACCTCACCATCGATTTCAGAAACGACAGCAGGGTTAGACGGGTTACGCGCCTCGAACAGTTCTGTAACACGAGGAAGACCACCCGTGATATCACCTGCTTTACCAACGGCACGCGGAATCTTCACGATTACTTCGCCAGCTTTCACTTTCTGACCGTTTTCAATAATTACGTGACCACCTACCGGTAAGTTGTATGTACGAATCAGCTCGCCATCCTCTGTCATGATATGCGCAGTCGGAACCTTCGTCTTATCCTTGGACTCGATAATGATGATTTCACGCAAACCGGTGGACTCGTCAGACTCTACTTTATAAGTGATATTTTCGATTACGCCTTCAAACTCAATCTTACCCGTAGCTTCGGTGATGATGACCGCGTTGAACGGGTCCCAACGGGCAATGAAAGCTTTCCTTTTTCCACCACTTCACCGTCGCTGCATAGAGCGTTGAACCATAAGGTACATTATGAGTAGAAAGAACGATACCAGTATTCACATCTACAAAACGCACTTCGGCCAGACGACCTACTACCACCTTGCAGGTTCGCCCGCTTCGTCGATGATGTCTACCGTACGGAGTTCCTCAAATTCCAGACGGGAAGGATTCTTAGCCACGATGCTTGCGTTGGCAGCGATGTTGGCTGCCGTACCACCGGCGTGGAATGTACGCAATGTCAACTGTGTACCCGGCTCACCAATAGACTGAGCAGCGATCACGCCAACAGCTTCACCCTTCTGAACCATGCGGCTCGTTGCCAGGTTACGTCCGTAACATTTAGCACACACCCTTCTTAGCTTCACAGGTCAATACCGAACGGATTTCAACACTCTCGATCGGAGACTCCTGAATCTTCTGGCTACTGGCTTCGGTGATTTCCTCACCGCCCGCAACAAGCAGCTCGCTGTGTAGGATGAATAATATCATGTACGGAAACACGTCCTAAGATACGTTCGTACAAAGTAGCAATGGTGCCTCATCGTTGTTCTTCAGCTGTACAAACCAATCCACGAAGTGTGCCGCAGTCTTCTTCTGTAATAATCACATCATGAGACACGTCAACCAGACGACGAGTTAAATAACCGGCATCAGCAGTCTTCAACGCTGTATCCGCCAAACCTTTACGAGCACCATGGGTAGAGATAAAGTACTCCAACACCGAAAGCCCCTCTTTAAAGTTTGAAAGAATCGGGTTTTCAATAATCTGTCCGCCTTCTGCACCCGCCTTCTGCGGCTTTGCCATCAAACCACGCATACCAGAAAGCTGACGGATCTGTTCTTTAGAACCACGGGCACCAGAATCCAGCATCATATATACAGCATTGAATCCCTGATCATCACTCGAAATGGTCTTCATCAATATATTAGACAACTCGGAGTTAACATGTGTCCAAATATCAATTACCTGATTATAACGTTCATTGTTAGTAATGAAACCCATGTTATAGTTGTTGATAACCTGCTCTACTTCTTCGTAACCTCTCTGCACCAGCGCTTCTTTCTCCTCGGGAATAATGATATCTCCCAAGTTGAACGAAAGACCGCCTTTGAATGCCATCTGGTAACCTAAGTTCTTGATTCCGTCAAGGAAGTCGGCAGCCTTAGCCACACCACATACCTTAATTACATGGCTAATAATATCGCGAAGAGATTTCTTGGAGATAATTGTATTGATGTAACCCGCTTCAGGCGGTACAATTTCGTTAACAATAACACGACCTACCGACGTGTCGTGCATCATCTTGTCTACCACATTGCCGTTTTTCGTCAATGTCCTTAACGATGACGCTGATAGGTGCGTGAATGTCGCACTTGCCTTCGTTGTAGGCAATAACGCCTCTTCGGGTCCGTAGAAAGTAAGCCTTCGCCTTTCGCTCCCTTGCGTAACTTAGTGAATGTAGTACAAACCAAGAACCATATCCTGAGCAGGCACAGTAATAGGAGCACCATTTGCCGGATTCAAATATTATGAGATTGAAGCATCAACATTTGAGCCTCCAAAATTGCTTCATTGCTCAACGGCAAGTGAACAGCCATCTGGTCACCATCGAAGTCAGCATTGAAAGCCGTACATGCCAACGGGTGCAACTGAATAGCCTTACCTTCGATCATCTTAGGCTGGAATGCCTGAATACCCAGACGGTGCAATGTCGGCGCACGATTCAACAGTACTGGATGACCTTTCATTACATGTTCCAGAATATCCCAGATAACAGCTTCCTTGCGATCTACAATCTTCTTGGCACTCTTCACGGTCTTTACAATACCACGTTCAATCAACTTACGTATAATAAACGGCTTGTACAGTTCAGCTGCCATCAATTTAGGAATACCACATTCCCCCATTTTCAGTTCCGGACCTACAACGATAACCGAACGCGCAGAGTAGTCAACACGTTTACCCAACAAGTTCTGACGGAAACGTCCCTGCTTACCTTTCAAACTATCAGACAAAGATTTCAAAGGACGGTTAGCATCTGTCTTTACTGCACTTGACTTACGTGATTGTCGAACAACGAGTCAACCGCTTCCTGTAACATACGCTTTTCATTACGCAAAATTACTTCAGGAGCCTTTATCTCAATCAGTCTTTTCAGACGATTGTTACGAATAATTACGCGGCGATAAAGATCATTCAAGTCAGAAGTGGCAAAACGACCACCATCCAATGGAACCAACGGACGAAGTTCGGGAGGGATAACCGGTACAATACGTACAATCATCCATTCCGGCTTGTTACGTCCACGTGATGCACGGAACGATTCTACAACCTGGAGACGTTTCAATGCCTCATTCTTACGCTGTTGAGAAGCATCGTTGCCAGCACGGTGACGCAAATCATAAGACAATGCATCCAAATCTAGACGAGCCAGCAAGTCATAAATGGCTTCGGCACCCATCCTAGCTATGAACTTATTAGGATCTGAATCTTCTAGGAATTGATTGTCTTTCGGCAACTTCTCCATCAAATCCAAATATTCTTCTTCCGAGAGCAAGTCATATTCAGCAATCTCACCAGCCATCACACCAGCCTGGATTACCACATAACGCTCATAATAAATAATAGAATCAAGTTTCTTTGTAGGCAGTCCCAGCAAATAACCGATTTTATTAGGAAGTGAACGGAAATACCAAATGTGAGCTACCGGCACCACCAGCTGAATATGTCCCATACGCTCACGACGTACTTTCTTCTCTGTCACTTCCACACCACAACGGTCGCAGACAATACCTTTATAACGGATACGTTTGTACTTACCGCAATGGCATTCATAATCCTTGATAGGACCGAAAATGCGTTCACAGAACAAACCGTCACGCTCAGGCTTATACGTACGATAGTTGATAGTTTCAGGCTTTAAAACTTCACCACTCGAATTCTCAAGGATTTCTTCGGGAGAAGCCAACCCAATAGAGATCTTCGAGAAATTACTCTTTATCTTGTTATCTTTTCTAAAAGCCATACTTATTATATATAATTGAAAATTGAGAATTAAAAATTGAAAAATCAATGTTGATAAGTCGGGAATCGGAAAGAGACATTAGCTCTCAACCCCAATTCCAAATTTCAATTTATTCTAAGTTGATGCTTAAGCCCAAACCTCTCAACTCGTGCAGCAATACATTCAGTGATTCGGGGATACCCGGAGCTGGCATCGGCTCACCCTTAACGATTGCTTCGTAAGCCTTAGGAGCGTCCTACGACGTCATCGGATTTGATAGTCAAAATTTCCTGCAGGATGTGCGCAGCACCGAATGCTCAAGCGCCCAAACCTCCATTTCTCCAAAACGCTGGCCACCGAATTGTGCCTTACCACCCAACGGTTGTTGAGTAATCAAGTGAGTACGGACCAATAGAACGTGCATGCATCTTATCTTCAACCATGTGGCCCAGCTTCAACATATAGGTAACACCAACCGTAGCATGTTGGTCGAAAGCCTCACCTGTCCCCCCATCATACAACTTTGTTTTACCATAACGTGGCAAACCAGCCTTATCAGTCCACTCATTCAAGTCATCCAATGTAGCACCGTCAAAAATAGGAGTTGCAAACTTAACACCCAGATTCTTACCAGCACGACCTAATACAGCTTCGAATATCTGACCGATGTTCATACGAGAAGGCACACCCAGCGGATTCAATACAATATCTACCGGAGTACCGTCTGCCAAGAACGGCATGTCTTCCTGACGTACCACGCGTGAAACGATACCTTTGTTACCATGACGACCGGCCATCTTATCACCAACACCGATCTTACGCTTCTTGGCAATGTAGACCTTAGCCATCTGGATAATACCTGCAGGCAGCTCGTCACCGATAGTAATAGCGAATTTCTTACGCTTCAACTCTGCATCGAGCTCTTTATATTTCTTGATGAAGTTCATCACCAATGCACGTATCAGTCCGTTGGTGTGCTCGTCCTTTGTCCAGTTGCTCAACTGAATGGCAGTAAAGTCCATGTCGCTGAAATCGGAAGCGGAGAACTTGGCGCCCTTGCTGATAACTTCGGCTCCCATGTAGTCCTTCACGCCCTCCGACGTGTAACGTTCGGTGAGCTTCAGGAGCTTGTTCACCAATATCTTCTTCAGGTCTGCCACCTTGCCGTCGAACTCGTCGTCAATCTTCGGCAGCAACGCTTTGTCCGCCAATTTGGAACTACGGGTCTTGATGACGCGGGAGAACAGACGTTTACCGATAATCACACCCTTCAAAGAAGGAGATGCCTTCAAGGAAGCATCCTTCACATCGCCTGCCTTGTCACCGAAGATAGCACGAAGCAACTTCTCTTCCGGAGAAGGATCGGACTCTCCCTTCGGAGTGATCTTACCAATCAGGATGTCACCCGGCTCGATACGTGCACCCACGCGGACAATACCGTTCTCGTCGAGGTCTTTGGTGGCTTCTTCGCTTACGTTAGGAATATCGGAAGTCAACTCTTCCATACCGCGCTTCGTTTCACGAACTTCCAAAGAGTATTCCTCTACGTGTACGGAAGTCAAAAGGTCTTCGCGAACCACACGTTCGTTCAATACGATAGCGTCCTCATAGTTGTATCCCTTCCAAGGCATGTAGGCAACCAACAGGTTCTTACCCAAAGCGAGCTCGCCCTGTTCGGTTGAGTAACCCTCGGTAAGGATCTGCCCCTTCGTCACACGCTGACCTTTCTCGCAAATAGGACGGAGGTCGATTGTCATGTTCTGGTTGGTGCGACGCCATTTGGGAATAGTATATTCTTTCAGTGCAGATTCGAAGCTTACGAACTCTTCCTCTTCCGTACGATCGTACAGAATGCGGATAGTCGTAGCATCTACGAAGTCAACCACACCTTCGCCCTCGGCAGTAATCTGCGTACGAGAGTCACGTGCGAAGCTGACGTTCGATACCTGTACCTACAATCGGAGCTTCACTCTTCAACAAAGGAACTGCCTGACGCATCATGTTAGATCCCATCAACGCACGGTTAGCATCGTCATGTTCCAAGAACGGAATCAAAGATGCTGCAATTGAGGCAATCTGCTGGGGAGAAACGTCCATCAACTCTACTTCATCAGGAGCTACAACCGGATAATCAGCATCCTGACGGGAGCAATACATGGCA
>VOFK01003019.1_pt1 | contig 18132 bp, 29 predicted proteins | sample 5384121 | NCBI WGS metagenome assembly VOFK01 (sample SAMN12384730, study PRJNA508395) | human gut metagenome | isolation source: healthy gut J | host: Homo sapiens
GGGACAGATCGAGTCAAACTATATCAAGACAGAAGAGGCTGATATTAAGTTTGCCACCATTGAAAGTCTGAAAGCACTTTGAGGCAGAAACTACCAGCATTAAGTCTAAATACGCGGAATTTGAGAGTACCGTTACGGATGAACTGGCGGCTAACAAAGCGTTAATCAATGAGCTGGATGTAAAAAGATTAACGCCGCAGACGCTGATTTGAAATACGCAAGCATTGATTTCTCCAATATTGGCATAGCGGCTATGAAGAAATTCTATTCAGAATCTGGCTTGATTAAGAATGTAGTGGTCGGCGACCGTGACTATTACTGGCGAATTGGTCGGTGTAACTTATCAAAAGGTGATCTGATCGAGGGTAACACCATCAAGGCAGATAAGCTGGTCATTAAGGGGAAGATGGCCTTTACTACAAGCTTAATACCAACGGATCGAGTAATCTCTGAGCAGACTGACTATAACAGTTTGAACGGTACTGTTATCCAGGCCAAGAGTATCACAGCAGATAAAGTGGCGGTGACCGACTTGGTAGCTTTTTTGGTGCTGACATCGGTGGAAACCATATCGGACACGACTGCATATATTCGGAGCTAAGACTTCTGCGCTCAATACCACCAGAGGATTCTATCTCGGCTCAGATGGCCAGGTAGGATTTGGCGATACGAATGAGTATATTCAGTTCTATAAAGGCGATGACGGGAACTTTCACCTGAGAATTAGTGCTGGCGATATTTTTGTTTGGTAAGAGTAAGAAGACCTGTAGAGAGCGCAATTACTGAGATCGACACTAAGGTTAATAACGTTAAGTCCATTGTTGGAAACACATACACTTACCAGGTTGGTACTAGCATGACAGATGTTCCTACAGGGGAATGGCTAACTTCAATGCCTAACGTACCACAGGGACAGTATCTCTGGACAAAAAAAGACCACCTTATATTCAGACGCAACCACCTCCGTAGGCTATATCGCTACCAGGATGGGTGTTGATGGTGCTGGTGGAGCTACCGGACCGGCTGGACCGAAAAAAAAAAAAAAAAAAAGGAGAAAGGTGATACTGGACCCACAGGGGACCCGCAACAGGTCCAGAAAAAAGGAGAGAAAGGTGATACTGGTGCGGAGAGCAAGGACCCCAAGGGTAAAGGGTGATATGGGTGCCACTGGCCCAATCGGACCCAAGGACCCCCAGGGTAACCAGGGGCCGACCGGACCTCAGGGACCAACTGGTGCCACGGGACCGACCGGTGCCACTGGTGCTACGGGGCCTCAAGGTCCTAAAGGCGATGGACTTGACGTCAAAGACACTAGAAGCACAAATCAAACGCCGCTTTGGTATATACAAAATTTCCCGATGACCACAGTAAATGAGTTGAAATTAGCAAATACGATTGGTCTAACTGGTGAAAACTTCTGTCTTTTAATAACATGCGTGCCATGGCGAGATGCTTCCGGCGGATATCTAAGCAGACTGCAAAGATTGATGGTCGTGAATTATGGCGAATCGGTATTAGTGATACGCAATGGAGTACATGGAATGACGCATACACCCTTGCAAATTCTGTTGATATGGGTATAGCCGCTTGGTGTTATAACAACGATCGTACTTTTATATTAATGGCGGACGATTGTACGCTGGTTCGGTTACCGCTGTTCAAATGGCTGCTAATTCTATAACAACTGAAAAATTGCGGCTGGTTCGGTTACCGCTGATAAAATTGACGTTGTCAGTTTGTTTGCAAAAGACATCGAGGCATCCGGTTCTATATCTGGTGTTAAAAATAGTTGCTAGAGAGATTACTGCAAATCAGTCATACTCTATATTTAACGGCACAAACAGTCAGAAAATCTTATATTTTGATGGATCGTCTATCAAATTAGGAAAAATGGGAACTGGAACATCTATACAAGGTGGCGCCGGATTCGAGTTTTTGATAAGACGGTCACGATGTATGGTGATCTGAGTTTATACAGTGGCGATATTACCACTCCTGGCAATGTGCAGGGAAAAACAATAACTGCGACTGCAGACATGAATACTAATACCATATATGCATCTAATTGGTTTAGATCGCGCGGTACTACAGGATGGTATAGTGAGGATTATGGTGGTGGCTGGTATATGACGGATTCCGATTGGATTCGGGCATATAACGGAAGGTGTATATAACCACCAATGGCAATATGTCCATTGGTGGTTACATTCAGAGTAACAACATAATAAATACAACATATGAGTATCAGTCCAATAGAGATTCGGTAGACTGGCGCTTTGGTGCGGCAACAGGTACAGGTGATGAAAATTTCTTTAGCTTTTATAAAGCTAACAATGGAATGATTCCACTGGCAATTGATGGAAATTTCGGAAACATTTACGTTGGGTTCAATGTGGGAGGTTCGAGGTTCGAAGACTGCTGTAGGAGTTTATCTTGGCGCTGAAGTGGCTGGAAGTAGAGCTTTTATCTATCACGGAGATTCATACGCTGGGTCAATTTGGATTCAAACCAGACTTGATGGTTCATGGAAATGGTTTAGTCTCGGAAGAGCATGTAGTGCAGCTCTTTCTGATATTCGACTAAAAAGACGATATAAGAGACACCGAAGTACAAGACGCAACAAAAAGTTATTGAAGCAATGCAAATTCGTTCTTTTGAAAGAAAAGATTCTCATAAAAAAATACAAGATTGGCTTTATAGCAGACGAACTCGAACAGCTTGACCCCTAACCTTGTCGATGGAGGCGGAGAAGTTGACGGACATCCATATTATAAATCTGTCAATAATTTGCAGTTGCTTGCGTATGTTGTAAAAGCAATGCAAGAGCTGAGTTCTAAAGTGGATCGGCTCGAAAGAGAAAACGAAGAACTTAGAAGAAAACTTTATTCATAGGAGGATAATATCATGGCATTAACAACATCTAAATCTATCAACTTATCAGGACAGTCCGTTATCAACGGAGTAACAGTGGAGACCTACACCGCATCTTGCAGTGAGGCTAACCCAAAAACTATGTATATTCAGCAGTCTACCACTAACCAGGAGTTACGGAAAGAGAACCGTACGCAGTGCCGTAAAGACCGTGACGAGTTTCGAGGAGCTTGCATATGCTATGCAGGACGAGATGATAGCAAACAAAGGACAGGTTGACAGTACAGAAGAGTGATTGAGAAGAAAATAAATATGAGAATTAGAGCGAGACCATACTAGGTCTTATTTTTTTACAAAATTGCGCCGGCGCAATGCTGGAGAAAGGACATATATGGAAGTAATTATTTCTTCTACAATATCGGCAGCAGTAACGCTGATAGTGTGTCTGATCAACAATCATAGCCAGAATGAAAGACGAGGGCGCTCATGGAATACAAGCTGGAAGAGCTTACAAAAAAAGAGTGGATAAGCACAACAACACCATAGAGCGAACTTATAATCTGGAACAGAGGATGGCTGTATCAGAAGAACAGATTCGGGTAGAAAAATCATAGAATTGCAGATTTGGAACATGATCATAAGGAGGATTAACTGTATGAACATTAATGTAAATGAAATTATGAACTATGTAACCTATGCTCTGATCGCATTTGGCTTGATGGCCTTTGTGGTGTCTCTTATTGTGCAGGCAATAAAAGACCTACCGTGGTTCAAAAATTACCAACCAGTGCAGTTGCTCTTATCACATCCTTTATTGTATGCACTGCTACAATGGTTGCTTTTTGCGAATATTTTTAAAATTGTGATTGAATGGTACTATGTGTTTGCTGCAATTATTGCATCATTCGTGATTTATATGGTAGCAACTGGAGGCTGGGAAAGAGTAAAGACAATCTGGGATAAGACAAAAGTACAAAAAAAATGAGGGCGAGTGATCGCTCTCATTTTTTGTAAGGAGAACTTTAACATGAAATATTTTATCTGTGTAGGTCACGCGAACTATGGCGGTGGCGTCATATCATCTGCAGATGGTACCAGCAAGGGCGGTGTGAACGAATATAAGTACAACAAGGAACTGGCGCCCCTATGTGTGCAAATGGCTTAAGGCAGCAGGACATGAGGCAACCCTGTGTATTGCTCGGAAGGTCAGCTGCATTCACGAATGATGAAATCAAGTATTTCATTGAAGAAGAGCATAAACAGAACTATGATCTGTCAGTCCAGCTTCATCTGAATGCATTTAATGGAGAGGCATATGGCTGCGAAGCATACTGTTACAATGCAAAATGGACTGCCGGAAGCCCAGCGGATCAGCGCGAAGCTAGGCACTGTCTGGCATGACAGAGGAGCTGAAGAACGTCCCGGACTGTACTGGACCAGAAAGACCAAGGCAAAAAGCTGTCCTGGTAGAATCTTTTTCTTCTGTGATAACAAGGACGATTATGCCAAAGCGAAAAAAACTTGGTATGGATGCTCATGGCAAGCTGATTGCAGAGGGTATCCTGGGAAAAACAATCACAATTGCGTCGGCGCAACCAAAAAAGCAAAGTATTACATCCAGGCTGGAGCCTACGGAACAAAAAGAAAATGCAGATGTGATGGTGAAAGTGCTTAAGAAAAAAAAAGGATTTTCAGCAAGTATCCGCAAAGTAGCCGGCTCCGTCCCATACCGTGTCCAGGTCGGCACATACAGAACAAAGAAGGCTGCCAATAAGGTGGTAAAGAAACTGAAGGCAGCAGGCTTCACAGTCCTTGTAAAGAACCTGTGATGTCGAATGCTGTCGTACTATCTCGCACGATAGTGCGTGACAGATGAGAAAGAATCTGGTACATTAAATATATCCCTTAGATATGAGAAAAAGCCCTTGCTTTCCTGCAGCTGCTCGCAGAAAAGCAAGGGCTTTTTCTTCTTATTTTAATATAGCGAAAACAGAGTGTGGTAACATACGAAGAGATATGTAACATATGAGTAACTAACAAAAAGCTATAATAATGCTGTAAAATAAAGGCTTACAGTTTCTGTAGAGGAAGCTGCTAAGGCTGGCAAGTTCTAATAATTGAATAAACTATAATTGCTATATAGCAATAAAATTGGGGCACTCTGTACAAAATACAGGGTGCTCATTTTTTATCCAACAAAGTTAACATGCAGGCTCTGCCTGCGTCATGCCCACACAAACAATTTCGCGTGGGCAAAATGAGAGTGGGAAATTTGAATGCATATATATAATGATACAAGGGTCAAAAGGTCAAAAAGCCGTTCGTGCTTGCACGATAAGGCGTTTGAGCTTGGGACACGCCAAATATGAGAAAGTAGCGATTTACGTAGTAAATCAGCGGATTTCAAATATTTGGAGGATTGCGGGAGCAGCGTAGCTGCGGAGCAATCCGGGTATCAAATGAGTGGCAGAAGACCTTTTGACACTCATATCATATAATGTGGATGCTAAAATCTGACTTCTATTCACAGAAATTTTCACAAAACCCATCAAATCTCCCTCACAATTTCATCACAGATTTCAGGTATATTAATAATCAAACAAAGGCGATAACCTTTTTAATCGTATAGATCATATTTTCTTTTTTTTCATACTTGCCAGGACTTTTTGATAAGTCCTGGCCCCCTCCTTTTTTCTGGAACAAAATCAGCCCGACAGATTCCATTGACGAAAACATAATTCTATGGTAAAACTTTACTATGCCAATACATTACAGGAGGTTGACCCGAAATGGCAAAAGAAGCAAAGACAAATGCAATGCGAATGCTGGACAGACAGAAGGTAAAGTATGAAACACTTGCTCATGAATGTGACGAATTTATTGACGGAATCCATTGTGCAGACATTACAGGTGCACCATATGAACAGTCCTTTAAGACACTTGTTATGGAAGGGAAAAGCGGCGGATATTATGTATTTGTAGTCCCGATTGAGAAAGAAGTGGATCGTAAGGCAGCTGCCAAAGCAGTAGGAGAGAAGGCAGTTGATATGATCCATGTGAAAGATATTACGAAGATCACAGGCTATGTTCGCGTGGTGGCTGCAGCCCTATTGGAATGAAGAAACCTTTTCCCCACGGTTTTTGATGCTTCGGCAGGAAATTTTCAGGAAATTTATGTAAGCGGGGAGAATCGGCCCGACCTTGAAAGTGCCGGTAGCGGATCTTCTGAAAGTGACAGGCGGCAAACTGGCTGCAATCACAGCAGAAGAGTAAGAAACATGTATTTTACAGAAAACAAAGCGAAATATGCTAAAATATTTTAAATAAAGAAAACACTGCATGCTGCTATATGTCAAATGCCTTTTTCAAACACACTCTGGCACAGTCGGCAGTGCGAATCAGAAACAAATGATAAAGTGTTCTGATAAGGGTTCGGTAAGCAAAAGCCACCAGCAAATGTATTATATTAAGCTCGCCAGACGAGCAGCAAGGGAGGATTTATGAGAGAAGGAAAGAAGTTTAAGAAACTATTGATCGGGGTCGCAGCGGCTGCTATGACCATGCTTTGTACCTTGCCGGTATCAGCGGCAACTAAATCGTTTAAACCGATCACAGTAAAAGCAGGCAGATGTATTCATTTATTGAATACCAATATTCAGTCAAATGCGATTACGAATTACAGTTACCGCATTCAGCCGCAGAGTTCCGGCACCAGATATGATATTGTATATGCATATGGCGGAGAAGCAGAAGCTTTGAAGGGCGCCAGAACAGATTCCGGCCAGATCATTAACAACACATACATTAAGAGCAGCACCTCTTCCAATCGAGGGGAATGATCGCCTGCCTTAAGGTTACATCAGGTTCTGTGAAGCTTAGCGTGAAAATTACCTCACCGAATGCCAAGAGCAAGATTACAGCAGCATACCAGAGTTCCAGTCACAGTCCATTGAAGAACACAAGGACCATCAAGAAAGGTCAGTGGATCAAGATGACAAGAACCGGAAGCAATCTTTCTACCTTACCATTAATTGTTGCGGCTAAGAAGGGTACTAACATTAATCGTAGATTAAACACAACCTCTTATGAAAATTACAGCTTCAAGTCCAAGTATGTGGCATTCAGACGCTACACCAATAAGAAGGGCGGCAAACTCTATAAGAGAAAATATCTGACTACCAATGGAAGCACCAAGTATCATTTTTATGCTGATTCCACAGAGCTCTGCCGGAAGATCTTATACAGGTGTTCTGACCACGAAGAAAGGCAATGTAACTTATTACTATCCGTCTGATTATATCAAGGTAAGCGGATATGCAGGAAACAGTAAATAAACCCTGAACCCATTTTCAAACATGCTCTAGTAAAAGCAAACAGCAATATCTGCGAAAAAGCTCCTCCTGCCAGTTGATTTGACAGGAGGAGCTTTTTTAAGAATGTGTTTGGAAAATTTGCGTCGTATATCTTGCGGAAAGACTTTTTCAAACGCGTTTAATTATCTGAGCGTCTTCTTCAGTAATCTCAAAGACATGGCGCTTTTTAGCCATCTCATCACTTGCCAGATACTCGTCATAAGTGGTGATCTTGTCAATCATAGTACCATTTGGAAGGATTTCCATAATGCGGTTTGCGGTCGTCTGTACGAACTGATGATCATGAGAGGTGAAAAGAATTACCCCCGGGAACTTGATCAGACCGTTGTTCAGTGCGGTGATGGATTCCATGTCCAGATGGTTCGTGGGCTCGTCTAGAATCAGGCAGTTTGCACCGGAAATCATCATTTTGGAAAGAAGGCAGCGAACCTTCTCGCCACCGGAAAGTACGCGGACACGTTTCACACCATCCTCACCGGCAAACAGCATTCTTCCAAGAAATCCACGTACATAAAGTGGCATCCTTGATCTCAGAATACTGTGTCAACCAGTCTGTGATCGTAAGATCGTTATCGAATTCCTGAGTATTGTCTTTTGGGAAAATATGCCTGAGTGGTGGTGATTCCCCATTTATATTGCCCTCATCCGGTTCCATTTCTCCAGTAATGATCTTAAAGAAAGTGGTGATAGCCTGCTCGTTGGCGAACCTACAGAAAGCCACTTTATCTTCGCGGCCCAGTGTGAAGGAAATGTCGTCCAGCATTTTGACACCATCAATTGTCTTGGAAAGATTTTCAACCATAAGAACTTCATTTCCAATTTCACGGTTTGGGCGGAAGTCGATGTAGGGATATTTACGGCTGGAAGGACGCATGTCATCCAGCTGGATCTTCTCAAGGGCTCTCTTACGGGAGGTAGCCTGCTTGGACTTGGAAGCATTCGCACTGAATCTGGAGATAAATTCCTGTAATTCTTTGATCTTTTCTTCTTTTTTTCTTCTTGTTGGCTTCTTTCATCTGCTTGATCAGAAGCTGGCTGGATTCATACCAGAAATCATAGTTACCTGCGTACAGCTGAATTTTACCATAATCAATATCAGCAGTCTGTGTACATACCTTGTTCAGGAAGTAACGGTCATGGGATACTACGATAACGGTATTATCAAAATTGATCAGGAATTCTTCAAGCCACTCAATCGCGGGAAGATCCAGATGGTTGGTAGGCTCATCCAGCAGCAGAATGTCAGGATTTCCGAAAAGAGCCTGTGCAAGAAGAACCTTGACCTTCATACTACCGGTGGTCTGCCATCTGGGAATAGTGGAGATCGGTTTCAATTCCAAGTCCATTAAGAAGAGTTGCGGCATCAGACTCTGCTTCCCAGCCGTTCATTTCTGCAAACTCACCCTCCAGTTCACTTGCACGGATGCCATCTTCGTCTGTGAAATCTTCCTTTGCGTAAATGGCTTCCTTCTCTTTCATGATCTCATAGAGACGAAGGTTACCCATGATAACAGTATCCAGAACTGTATATGCATCATATTTGAAGTGATCCTGCTGTAAAAAAATGAGAGACGCTGTCCTGGTGTGATCACAATGTCGCCCTTGGTAGGCTCCAGCTGGCCGGAAAGAATCTTCAGAAATGTAGACTTTCCTGCACCGTTGGCGCCAATAAGTCCCGTAGCAGTTGCCCTCAGTAAATTTGATATTTACATCTTTCGAAAAGAGCTTTCTTTCCAACTCGCAAAAGTAATATTGTTTGCTGAAATCATATTTTCCTCCTATATTAAAACGTTATCCTTATAAATACACATATAATGATAAGTATAGCCGATTTTCATTTTATCGTAAACTGGCAAATTTGCAACAATTATTTCTTGTTTAAAGGCTCTTTTACAGCAGAAACATGGAGAAAACTTACAAAATCCAAAAACCTTGGACTTTACAAAAAAAAGCCGCTGTTATAATGGCTGAATATAATGCCAGAATGAATAAAAGCACCGGAAGTTTTTTTTCTAAAAGGTGGTGTACGGTGCTGCTTCCCCCTGGCATTCAACTGGAGGAAAAATTATGTCGAAGAAACAGATATATCTTACCGGTTTTATGGGAACCGGTAAAAAGTATGATCCCGAATTGCCTGCATGAGGTATGCGGTTTTGACAAAATTGAGATGGATGAGCAGATTGTTCGGGGAACAGGGAATGAGCATTCCAGAAATTTTTTGAAAAAAAAAAGGGGAAGAATATTTTCGGAATCTGGAGACCGAACTTGTAAAAAAATTTCTGCCATGGATAATATCGTAGTATCGTGTGGCGGAGGAACTGTAATGCGTCAGTGCAATGTAGAGATGAGATGAAGAAGAATGGAACGATTGTTCTTTTTTGACAGCAGAACCAGAGACTGTTTACGAAAGAGTGAAAGGCAGCCACAACAGACCTCTTCTGGAAAAAAAAAAATATGAATCCGGAATACATAAAAAGAATTGATGGAGGCAAGGCGTCCCAAGTATGAAGCTGCTGCAGACTTTGTTATAAAAACAGACAATCGGACAGCGGAAGAAATCTGCCTGGAAATAAATAAACGTCTAAAAACAGTCGATAACTAAAAATAGTGTGAAATTAATGTTAAAAAAAATTAAAAAACTATTGAAATAGAAGTTGAAAATTGCTATAATTTGAACATACTGGGAGGGGAAGAGAAGAAAAGGGACATAATATAAGAATCAGTATGATTTGTGTCCAGTAAGGAGAAGGTACAGACATGTTTATTACAAGAGAGTGCGATTACGCAGCAAGAGTTCTTTCGGGCACTGTCAGGGGAAACTCGCCTTAGCGTTAATGAAACCTGCGAGAAGGAATCCATTACCGCTCCTTTGCCTATAAGATACTAAAGAAACTTCAGTAAGCCGGTATTGTGAAAGGATATCGCGGAGTCCATGGTGGATATGCCATGAATAAATCACTTGGTGAACTGACTCTGTTTGACGTATATAAGGCTATTGACCCGATTTGTTCATTATAGAATGTATGGCTTCAAAGGTTATGAGTGTCCAACAGATGGAAAAGGAGATCATCTTCCTTGCTACATGCACAGGGAGCTCTGTGAGATTCAGCAGGGGGTGTGGGAAATGCTTAAGAGAAAATCCCTTCAGGAAGTTCTCATGCCGGAAATGTAATATGCTAAAAAGCTGGTCAGACTCCATAAAGGAGTATCTGGCTGGGAATGCCTTTTTTTATGCTTACTGGTAATCGGTTTTGTATGTGATAATATAAAAAATCAAAATAGACATCATTGGAAGATTATGCTATAATGTCATATGGACTTTTAGACACATTGTGTCTAGAAATATTATTTTCAACATACCTTTAAGGAGGAAAAACAAACTATGGCAAGAAAGATGAAAACCATGGATGGTAACCATGCAGCCGCTCATGCATCATACGCTTTTTTCTGATGTAGCTGCAATTTACCCGATCACCCCTTCATCTGTTATGGCTGAGGCTACAGACGAGTGGGCAACTCAGGGAAGAAAAAATATTCTTCGGACAGGAAGTACAGGTAACAGAGATGCAGTCTGAGGCAGGTGCAGCTGGTACTGTACACGGATCTCTTGGCAGCAGGTGCTCTTACTACTACCTTATACAGCATCCCAGGGTCTCTGTTAGTGATGATCCCGAACCTTTACAAGATTGCAGGTGAGCAGCTTCCGGGCGTAATCAACGTAATCTGCTCGTGCACTTGGCCCCACGCACTTTCCATCTTCGGTGATCACTCCGACGTTTATGCCTGTCGTCAGACCGGATGCGCAATGCTTTGCGAATCCAGCGTACAGGAAGTTATGGACCTGACACCGGTTGCTCATCTTGCAGCACTTGAAGGGAAAAAGTTCCGTTCATCAACTTCTTCGATGGATTCCGTACATCACATGAGATTCAGAAAATTGAAACATGGGATTATGAAGATCTGAAAGATCTGGCAGATATGGACGCAATCGATGCATTCAGAAACCATGCACTGAATCCGAATCACCCATGCCAGAGAGGTTCAGCTCAGAACCCGGATATCTTCTTCCAGGCAAGAGAAGCATGTAATCCGTACTATGACGCTCTTCCGGCAATCGTTCAGGAGTACATGGATAAAGTTAACGAGAAGATCGGTACGGACTACAAGCTCTTCAACTACTACGGAGCTCCGGATGCAGAGAAAGTTATCATCGCTATGGGATCTGTATGTGACACAATCGAAGAGACAATCGACTACCTAATGAGCAGGCCAAAAAAGTTGGTGTTGTTAAAGTTCGTCTTTATAGACCGTTCTGTGCACAGGCACTCTGATCGATGCTATTCCTGAGACAGTTAAACAGATCACATGTTCTTGACAGAACAAAAGAACCAGGAGCACTTGGAGAGCCACTATATCTTGATGTTGTTTCAGCTCTTAAAGAACAGCTAAATTCGACGCTGTTAAGATTCACCGGACGTTACGGACTTGGTTCTAAAAGATACAACACCGGCTCAGATCGTTGCTGTATTATGACAATACTGAGAAAAAGAAATTCACAATCGGTATCAACGATGATGTTACAAATCTTTCACTTGAAGATTGGTGCACCACTGGTTACAACACCAGAGGGAACAATCAACTGTAAGTTCTGGGGACTTGGAGCAGACGGTACAGTTGGAGCTAACAAGAACTCTATCAAGATCATTGGTGATAACACTGACATGTATGCACAGGCTTACTTCGACTATGATTCTAAGAAATCCGGCGGTGTTACAATGTCACACCTGCGTTTCGGTAAGAAGCCAATCAAATCCACTTACCTGATTCACAAGGCAAACTTTGTAGCATGCCATAACCCATCCTATGTGAATAAATACAACATGGTTCAGGAACTTGTAGATGGCGGTACATTCCTTCTTAACTGCTCATGGGATATGGAAGGTCTTGAGAAGCATTTACCGGGACAGGTAAAAGCTTACATTGCTGACCACGATATTAAGTTCTACACAATCGACGGTATCAAGATTGGTAAAGAAATCGGACTTGGCGGACGTATCAACACAATCCTTCAGTCTGCATTCTTTAAACTTACAGGAACATCATTCCAGAGGATCATGCAATCAACCTTATGAAAGCAGCTGCAAAGGCAACTTACGGACGATAAAGGTGATCAAGATCGTTCAGAAGAACTACGCAGCAATCGACGCTTAGTGCTAAGCAGGTTGTTGAGATTCGAAGGTTCCAGAGAGCTGGAAAGATGCAGAAGATGAAGGTCTTCATTGACTCACGCTAAGGGTGGACGAGAAGATGGAAGTTGTTATTTTCGTTAACAACATCCAGGCTAAGGTTAATGCGCAGGAAGGTAACACACTCCCTGTATCTGCATTCACTGAATATGTTGATGGATACTACACCGTCAGGAACATCTGCATATGAGAAACGTGGTATCGCAGTAGATGTTCCTGTTTGGAAGTCAGAGAACTGTATCCAGTGTAACCGTTGTGCATACGTTTGCCCACATGCAGTTATTCGTCCGGTAGCTCTTACAGCTGAAGAGGCTTGCAAATGCTCCAGAGGGAACTGAAAGACATTACCAATGACTGGTATGAAAGTGAGTATCAGTTTACAATGACTGTATCAGCTTATGACTGTACCGGATGTGGATCCTGTGTAAACGTTTGCCCGGGTAAGAAGGGTGAAAAAGGCACTTGGCTATGGAAAACATGGAAGCAAAATGGGAGAGCAGAAATACTTTCGATTACGGTACAGTAACTCTTCCGGTTAAAACCAGAGATGTTGTTGCTAAATTCAAAGAGACCACTGTATAAGGGTTCCCAGTTCAAACAGCCATTACTTGAGTTCTCCGGCGCATGTGCAGGTTGTGGCGAGACTCCGTATGCTAAACTGGTCACACAGCTGTTCGGTGACAGAATGTACATCGCCAATGCAACCGGATGCTCTTCTATCTGGGGCAACTCTTCACCATCTACTCCTTACACTGTAAACGCAAAAGGCCAGGGACCGGCATGGTATAACTCTCTGTTCGAGGACAATGCAGAATTTGGTTATGGTATGCTGTTAGCTCAGAAAGCTATCCGTGAAGGCCTGAAAGCAAAAAGTTGAAGATGTTGTAGTAACGGTGACAATGCAGATGTTAAAGCTGCTGGTCAGGAATGGCTGGATACTTTCGCATGCGGTGCTACCAAACGGTGCAGCAACAGAGAAACTGGTTGCAGCTCTTGAGGCTTTGCGGATGTGACAAGGCAAAAAGACATTCTTAAGCACAGAAAGACTTCCTGGCTAAGAAATCCCAGTGGATCTTCGGTGGAGACGGATGGGCTTACGATATCGGATTCGGCGGCGTAGACCATGTTCTCGCAAGTGGCGACGTGATATTAACATAATGGTATTCGATACAGAGGTTTATTCTAACACAGGTGGACAGGCTTCAAAGGCTACTACGACTGGTGCAACAGCTCAGTTCGCAGCAGGTGGAAAAGAAACTAAGAAGAAAGACCTTGCAGGCATCGCTATGAGCTATGGCTATGTATACGTAGCACAGATCGCCATGGGTGCTGACTTCAATCAGAGCGTAAAAGCTATCGCAGAAGCTGAAGCATATCCGGGACCGTCCCTCATCATCGCTTACGCTCCATGTATCAACCATGGTATTAAGAAAGGTATGGCAAAAAGCTCAGACAGAGGAAGAGCTTGCTGTTAAAGTGTGGATACTGGCACAACTTCCGCTTCAATCCAGCTGCTGAGGGAAGCAAGTTCAGCCTTGATTCCAAAGCACCGGATATGACAGATTATAGGGAATTCTCGAATGGCGAGGTTCGTTACAACTCCTTACAGCGTCAGAATCCCGAGAAAGCTGCCAGACTGTTCGCTAAGAACCAGTCGAGGCTAAGGCAAGATACAGTATCTGCAGAAGTTGATCACTCTGTACGGAACAGAGGAATAAGAATTACCGCGGCAAGTCCGCATTATAAATATATAATATAAACATGTAATATAAACATGTAATGTTTATTATGTCGTAGCGTAAAAAGTGAGGCCTGCGATACTGCCTAAAAAAGGGTGGTATCACAGGCTTTTTCTTGTAATGGATTAAATTCTGGGTGGCTACGGTGACTGACGTAGGCGCAGCAGATGAAAAATCAGACAAGTCAATATGGCGGTTACTTAATATTCGATGTACCCGATCGGTTCGAGTTACTGTCAGAAGTGCTAGTGCAAATAGGAAAGCATTCACGTATAATGAAAATAACAAAAACACGATAATAACAAGAAGGGAGATGTTTTTATGAACAAAAAAATGAGACTGTGGGTGGCTGGAACAGTTGGAGTCTTAATGACAGGCGATGAGCGTGAATGCTTATGCACTTGAAGAAAAGGATGTTATTGGAACCTGGTATGTAAAATGAGCTTTCCATGGGTGGAGACATTTTGTTTCATCCAGAGTAATGGGAATGGAAGTGACCGTGGATATTAAAGAAGGCGGTCAGATGGAAACCATAACGTCCTACAGTGGGGAAGAACCAGAGGCAGATCAATCAGAGTGGAAAATAGAAAACGATAAATTGTTGATGACTTATAGCGATCAAACGGTAGAATGTGAGTATGCTGATGGCAAAATAACGATAACTGCAGATGGAACGACAATGATCCAGCGGAAGCCTACTGCTATGATTTTTTCAATATATTATGATTGGGATGAGTATCAATCAGAGTATGATTATTCATTGGATATAAATATTGCCAGGGACTTGATTGCGCAAACAGACGAAGGTAGTTATTACCTTGGTCTTGGAATGTCTCTGTGGTATACAGGCACTGATGAGTACATTGAAGGAAGAAACTGTCCGGTATTTGTTCTGGGAACGGATCATGAGGATCATTTTACAAAAGAACATTATTATGCAGTAGGAGACAATGTGGTTTATTATTATGATCCGTCAGGTGACGCATGGCTTTTGCTGGGCGCAGGCTGACAGACGGATTTGGGTATATGCTGACAGAAGATTCATCGGGGCGTGCAGATTGCAGGAATGATTTTTTAAACAGGCTTTCGTATATAACAGAGATTGATTAATTGGGGAAAGAGGAAACAGACATGAATGATTTTTTAACAGAAAAGAATAAAAAACAGGGGTGTTAGGGAAAACTGAAGTGGGTTCTTTGTGGCTTCTGCATGCTTTTATACCCTGGGAGCTATTGGTGCATCGGAGAAGTATATTGGTGAAGGACGCTGGGAATGGCAGCAACGGAGATTATACTGGGATTGTTATTTTTTTGTATCCCACCTTCCGGGAAATCCAGAAAGCCTTGAAAAAGAAAAAGCCAGGGAAATTGCCTGCTGGTTTGAATCCTATGCTCAGAATACGGTCTCATTTGAGAAGTTTGAGACTGAGATGGGAAAAAGATGCTGTAAGGAAATTGGAAAAATGATTGCCAAAGGGTATATTCGAAATATTCAGATAGACAGAGAAAAAAAATTATATATTGATTACTGCACCAAACAGACGTGTGAATGAGAAGATTTATATTACAGTTACCTGTCCCAGCTGCGGTGCAAAGAATCAGATAATAAAAGGACGTCTGAGCAATTGTGAATATTGCGGACAGCGTCTCACTTCCGACAGCAGATGCGAATTTACACAAGGGGCTGCCTGTTTTCCGGCAGCCCCAATGTTAGATTGTCACTTGTTAAGTTGGTTGAACCGCTGTATACGGAACCGTACGGTGGCGTGATAGCACGGACGGTCGGCAGCTGTGGGAGCGTCATAGGCGCGGAACAGCTGACTTTCATATGTGTCTCCGGTAGGCGACATGTTCGTTTAGCGGCAAAGAAGAATATTTAAAAGCTGTGAAATTGTTCTGATTTAGCACATAAGGTGAGGCAACTTGTCTGGTTCATAGGAGCCAGCACAAAGTCACGATTCTGCATATCCGGATGGGGATGAAGATCTGCAGTATCATGTGAACAGTCATCATAAAAGAGAATATCCAGATCCAGAGTACGAGGACCCCAGTGCATAATACGTTCCCGGTTTGCCTCCTGTTCCAGCTGATGAAGACGTTCCAGCAATTCTTCCGGTGAAAGAAGGGTACGCATTTTCAAAACTCCATTCAGAAATTCATCCTGATCGGTAACACCATTATGTTCTGTTACAAGATAATCAGAAACGGCCTCTATCCGGCATCCTTTTTGTGTTTTTTTCAAACCACGTATCCCATTGTCGATGAACAGCTTTTTTTATCTCCCATATTAGAGCCAAAAGCAATGTATGCAGTATGCCATTTTCTTTGATTTCCACAGATACGGTTTTCAGTGGAAGACCAACAGGAGCCCAGGGCTTTTCAATTTTCAGTGTGATCTGTTCCAGACCGGAAGAGAGTCGAGCAGCATCTCTGCAAGATTTTCTGCAAGTGCTTCCAGAAGCTTAAAAGTATGTTTTCTGGTGAAATCTGTAATCATGTGGCTGACTTCTCCGTATTGATAGAAGCAGACAGATCATCCGTTAACCCGGCCTGACGTGTGTGGGTAAAAGAGGGTGGCAGAAATAACAAATTTTTGTCCAAGTACATTTTCTTCCGGATAGACACCATGGTTTGCAAAAACTTCCAGTTCTTTAATTTCTATTTTATCAAATCTGGTTTTTATCCATAACAGTTGTTCCTTTCTGTTGTCTATTTACAATTTTGAGGGAATTTGAACGCAGTCGCTTCTAGCGACTGCGTTCATGAGCAAGTAGCGAAAAGCGGATTGCGAATGTCCTCTTTACTCTCAATTACAACCCAAAATTGCTTCTGTCATCTGGATTACGCGTCTGTTTTCCTTGACATCATGAACACGCACAAAAGAACAGCCCTTCATCACACCACTACACTGGTAGCCAGTGTTCCCCTACACGCTGGTCTACAGGCAGATCAAGTGCCAGTCCGATCATCGACTTGCGTGAGGTGCCAAGAAGAACCGGAAAGCCCAGATTCTGAAAAAGCTCCAGGTGATTCATTGTTTCCAGATTCATTTCAAATGTTTTTCCAAATCCAACCCCTGATCGAGAATGATTTTCTTCTCATCTTTGATTCCTGCTTTTCTTGCAAGATTGACACATTCCTGTGTCTCAGAAAGCATATCGATGAGAAAATTGTTATATTGTATTGGACTTATTGTGCATCAGACAACAGGCCACATCATATTTTGCGATCACAGCTGCCATTTTCGGATCATATTTTAATCCCCAGATATCGTTAACCAGATCTGCACCGGCCCGAATCGCACTTTCTGCCACGCTGCTTTTGAAGGTATCTACAGAAATGGGAATGTCAAAAACGTTTTCTGACCGCTTCGATAACGGGCAAAACTCTCTGAGCTTCTTCCCTCTGCACTGACCGGCGTGTGTCGGGACGCGTAGACTCCCCGCCAATATCGATAATATCCGCACCATCCGCGATCATGGCTTCTGTATGCCGCAAAGCTTTCATCTAAATGATTCCATTTCCCGCCATCGGAAAGAATCGAGTAATATTAAAATTCCCATTATATAAGTGTGATTTTGTGTATCAAAAAAACGATTTCCAATTTTCATAAATAGAAACCATCCTTTCTGTTAGATTTTTTAGAAGGCTTAATATTCAATTGTCAGATTTTTTTTTTTCTCAGAAGGCCAGTAAACATTCTGGAAGTTGCTGAACATGAAAAACAATTTCTTGACTTTTTATCAGCCTTATATAGCAGCATAGCCAACACATTATCAGATCCATCCGTCCTGTGCTGACTGATCGCAGATAATATTTCCTCTTTTTTCCTGCTCTGTAAAATGCAGATCTGCCAGAATCTTTCCGGCTATTAGCAATACGTAACTGAACGAAGTGGGCTTGA
>VOFK01003324.1_pt1 | contig 18124 bp, 28 predicted proteins | sample 5384121 | NCBI WGS metagenome assembly VOFK01 (sample SAMN12384730, study PRJNA508395) | human gut metagenome | isolation source: healthy gut J | host: Homo sapiens
TCAAGTATGCTTCGTTCAAGTTGCGTATTGCTGAGCGATCAGGAAATCATAGATGAATTTGATAAAGCGCCAGAAGGAACGGTGTTGGTCGCACAAATTCAATCAGGTGGGACGGGGATTGAATATTCAATCCGCAAGCGTCGTTATTATATGCGAACCTCAATTTAAGCCATCGATTGAAAATCAAGCAATCTCACGAGCATATCGTATGGGGCAAACAAGAAAGGTGCTTGTATATAGACTGCTATGCGAAAATACAATTGATGAGAAAATAACGGACCTTTTGGAACAAAAAGCAAAAAATTTTCGATGCATTCGCCGATAAATCTGCTGCGGCACAAGAAAGCCTTTGAACTCGATAAAAAATCATTTGGCAATATTATTGACGAAGAAATCAAGCGCATTAATGCCAAAAACGAAAGTAGTAAGATTCGCGATAACGGCTTACAGAAAGCAGGCGATTTATGAGCGGCGACGACATCCGCTTCCGCCCCATCGGGCGCATCTATACGGACTTCCCTACAAAATTCGGTCTGCCCCGCCAGAGCGCGCCCGGTTCGGCGCTGACGGGGCGGGTCGTGTTCGAGCCGGAATACCGCGTGCGCGAAGCGTTCCGCGGGCTGGAGTCGGTTTCGCATATCTGGCTGCTCTGGCTGTTTTCGGCGCCGCCGCACGGAGGCTGGTCGCCGACGGTACGGCCGCCGCGTCTGGGCGGCAACCGGCGGATGGGCGTGTTCGCCACGCGGTCGCCCAACCGGCCGAATCCCATCGGCCTGACCTGCGTGAAGCTGGAGGCGGTCGAGCCGGACACGCGCGACGGGCCGGTGCTGTACGTTTCGGGCGTGGATATGCAAAGCGGCACGCCGCTGCTGGACGTCAAGCCCTACCTGCCCTATGCCGACGCGCGGCCGGACGCCTGCGGCGGGTTTGGCGAGACGGTGAAGGACAAGCGGCTGACGGTGGACTTCCCGCCCGCGCTGCTTGCGCGTCTCGCGCCGGACAAGCGCGCCGGCGCGGCGGAGCTTTTGGCGCAGGACCCGCGGCCGGGCTACCACGCCGACCCCGCGCGCGTCTACCGCATCGCCTACGCGGGCAAGGATATGCATTTCACGGTCGCCGACGGCGTTCTGACGGTGACCGATGTGACGGAAATCAACAACGACAGATAAAAAAGAGGAGTAAGCAAGCTATGGGCGGATTTTTTGGGGTCGCCTCCAAGAGCGACTGTGTATTTGATTTGTTTTTCGGGACGGACTACCACTCCCACCTTGGCACCAAAGCGCGGCGGGATGGTCGTCTACGGCAAGGACGGGTTCGAGCGCGCCATCCACAACATCGAGAACGCGCCGTTCCGCACCAAATTCGAGCATGACGTGGACGAGATGAAGGGCAATCTGGGCATCGGCTGCATATCCGACACCGAGCCGCAGCCGCTCATCGTGCGGTCTCACCTGGGCAATTTCGCCATCAGCACGGTCGGGCGCATCAACAACATCGACGAGTTGGTCAAGGAGGCGTTCACCAACGGGACGACGCACTTTCTGGAAATGAGCGGCGGCGACATCAACCCCACCGAACTGACGGCCGCGCTCATCAACCGGCGCGACTCGATCCCCGAGGGCATCCGCTACGCGCAGAGCGTCATCGACGGCTCGATGTCGATGCTCCTGCTCACGCCGGAGGGCATCTACGCCGCCCGCGACCGGCTGGGCCGCACGCCGGTCATCATCGGCTTTGCGCAAAAAGCGCCTACTGCGCGTCGTTTGAGTCGTTCGCCTATCTCAATCTGGGCTATGAGGACTGCCGCGAGCTGGGGCCGGGCGAGGTGGTGTTTCTCACCCCCGAATCGGTCGAAACTATCCTGCCGCCGGCGGAAAAAATGAAAATCTGCACCTTCCTGTGGGTGTATTTCGGCTACCCCTCCTCCACCTACGAGAAGATGAACGTGGAAAAGATGCGCTACAACTGCGGCGACATGCTCGCGCGCCGCGACAGCGTCGAGGCGGACAGCGTGGCCGGCGTCCCCGACTCGGGCACGGCGCATGCCATCGGCTACGCCAACCGCTCGGGCATCCCCTTCTCGCGCCCGTTCATCAAGTACACGCCCACCTGGCCGCGCTCGTTTATGCCCTCCAACCAGACGAAGCGGAAACCTCATCGCGCGGATGAAGCCTGATCCCCCGTGGATACGCTCATCCGCGGAAAGCGGCTGATCCTGATCGACGACTCGATCGTGCGCGGCACGCAGCTTCGCGAGACGACGGGTTCCTCTACCACAGCGGCGCGAAGGAGGTCCACATCCGTCCGGCCTGCCCGCCGCTGCTGTTCGGCTGCAAATACCTCAATTTCTCGCGCTCGACTTCGGATATGGATTTGATCACGCGCCGCGTGATCGCCTCGCTGGAGGGCGGCGACGGCGGGAAAAACCTCGCCGCCTACGCCGACCCCGATTCCCCGCAGTATGCGGAAATGATCGAATGCATCCGCCGCGAGCTGAAATTCACCTCGCTCAAATACCACCGTCTGGACGATATGCTGGCCGCCGCGGGCGGGGACCCCTGCCGCTTCTGCACCTACTGCTGGACGGGCAGGGAAGAATGATCTGCCGCGCCGTCGCGCCGGAGGAGCTCGAGCGCACGCTGTTCGCGGGCTTCGTCCGGCGGCAGGAGGTCAACCTCTGCTACCGGCGCGAGCATGGCCGCTGGGTCGTGCGCGCCGACCCGTTCATCGACGACTGGAGCGAGGACGACTACCGCTTCCTGCTCGAATGCCTGCATAACACGCTGCAAACCGGCGGCGCGCTGTTCGGCGTGTTCGACGGCGGCACGCTCAAGGGCTTCGCATCGGTCGAATCGCGGCCGATGGGTACGCGCGGGCAATACCGCGAACTGTCCTCCCTGCACGTCTCCGCCGAATGCCGTCGGCGCGGGCTGGGCCGCGTCCTGTTCGCGAAGGCCGCCGGCTGGGCGCGCGCGCTAGGGCGCCGAGAAGCTCTACATTTCGTCGCATTCCGCGCTGGAAACGCAGCGGTTCTACCGCGCGCTCGGCTGCACAGACGCCCTCGAGCCGGACGCCGCGCACACCGCGCGCGAGCCGTTCGACTGCCAGCTCGAATACAGGCTGTAAAGGAGAAAGACTGCCATGACCGAGGAAGAGAAGATTTTTGCGGGCAAGCTGTATTGCCCCGCCGACCCCGACCTGCGCGCACGCAAGCTGCGCGCGCACAACCTATGCACGCGCTACAACGCCGCGTTTGAGGACGACGCCGCGCAGCGCAGCGAAATCCTGCGCGCGCTGTTCGCCTCGCTGGGCGCGGACAGCTTTTTGCAGGGGCCGATCTACATCCACTACGGCTGCCACACGACCATCGGCGAGCGCTTCTTCGGCAACTTCAACCTGACCGTGCAGGACGACGCGCCCGTTGTCATCGGGGACGACTGCTGCTTCGGCCCCGGCGCGACGATCGTCACGCCGCTTCACCCGCTGCTCCCCGACGAGCGCAGGCTGCTCAAGCTGCCGGACGGCAGCGAAAAGCGCGTCTGCTACGCCAAGCCGGTGAAAATCGGCAGCAACTGCTGGTTCGGCGCGAACGTGACGGTCTGCCCGGGCGTGACGATCGGCGACAACTGCGTCATCGGCGCGGGCAGCGTGGTCACGCGCGACATCCCGCCCGACAGTCTGGCCGCCGGCGTACCCTGCCGCGTGCTTCGCGCCATCACCGAAGCCGACCGAATGGCGAACCGGCCCGAGCTGTTCTGAGGCCCGCGCCGCCCCCCGCCGCCGTCCCTGTTCCGAAACGCCTCCCAACAGGCGCGGCGGCAGCTTCGGCTCAAACGACACAGCCACGGCAGAAGCCGGCGGCGAACGAGGTTCGGCCGCCGGCTTTTTTCCGCCGCATACCAATGAATCGTTGACAGCACAACAAGGAATTGTTTGTTGCTTTTTGCGAAAAAAGTCTGCTATCCTATATCCACAGATCTGTAATACAATCGAGAGGAGCTATCCTTTATGAATCTGAAAATCGGGGCCGCAATCAAAGACCTGCGGACCCGGCGCGGGGTCACGCAGGAGCAGCTTTCCGTCTTTTTGGGCGTGACGCCTCAGGCGGTGTCGCGCTGGGAGGCCGGAAACGGCTATCCCGACATCGAGCTGCTGCCCGCCATCGCCGGCTTCTTTTCCGTCAGCACCGACGCGCTGCTCGGCTTGGACGTCAACGAGCGGGAAGCGCGGCGCAGAGAGATTCTGCTTGCCATTCAAGAGCAGTCCGAGACCGTCGGCGACAGCGCGGAGACGCTGCAGGCGGCCAGACGCTACGCCGCCGAGTTTCCGGCCGACGAACGCATACGAATGAACGTGGCCGACGTACTCTGCCGCCTGCATATGTGGGAGGACCGGCCCGACATGGATGCGCCCGAGGAAGCGGAAAAGCTGTATCTGACGCTGGCTGATACAACGCAGGACGATGCATTCCGCTGCGAGGTGCTCGAATCGCTCGCCGGACTGTACGCCGTCCGGGCTTCGGGATCCCGTTCCGACTGGAGCGCACGCTGCGCAGGCTGCCGACCATGAAATACAGCCGCGAGTCCGTCGCTTCGTCGCTGTCCCGTTACGGGAAGAACGATCCCGCGCCCGCACAGGAATATATCGAGATGCTGACCGCCTCGCTCGGAAGCGCCCTGGAGCAATATATCGTCCGGACGCTGCCGAACGACCCGCCGCATTGGGATGAAAAGGTGCGGATGCTCGAGGGCGTCCTTGCGCTGTACCGCTTCATATTCGGCGACGAGCCGGTGTACTACAATGCGAACGTAGCCTGTCTATACCGCATCATCGCCACCTATCGGGTCGCGCAGGGACGGCACGACGACGCGCTGGATTCGCTGGAGCGCATGTGCGCGCACTTACAGGCGGACAGCCGCGTCAAGGCCGGCGACAAATTCGCCTCGCCGTTTGTCAGCGAGATGGCCTGTCCGGAGCAGGTGCAGCCGTTCGGCCCGTTCCATGCGCACATCATACACAACAACGCGTGGTACGTCCTGCACAACAAGCTGCCGCAGGCGCGGTACGACCCCATTCGGGAAACGCCGCGCTTTGGCAAAATCGTCGAGGCGCTGACCGCCGTCGCCAAATAAAAAACGCGCCGTAAAGCGGGCTTGCCCGCTTTACGGCGCTTCCTTTTTCGCGCGCATACGCGCCCCCTGCGGAGCGAATCATATGCGTATAAATTGCATCCGCTTGACGAGCGTTCCCGCGGCGTCTCCGCGGTCGGAGACAGTCTGCAAATGCAGATAGCAGAGCCCGTTGGGCGCGTTCCCCTGCCTCGGCAGCCTGTATTCGGCGCCCGCCGGCGCGGACGACCGCTTCCCCCGCCGCCGTGTCGAAGCGCAGGTAGACGTCGGTGTAGCCGTCGCCCGCCGTATCGGACGCGTGCAGGACGCAGGTAAACTGCGCGTACCGCTCGACCGTCAGGTCGATGGGGGTTCATCAATGGTCCAGCAGCGAAAGCCGCAGTCCGGCGCTCCCCCGAACAGAAAGCGCGACATGCACCTCCCCGCAAAAAGGCCGCCGGAAAGTTCAGACGGCGCCCTGCGCGTTGCTGAGCAGGCGGTCGTCGTCCGTGTTTTTCAGCAGCAGCGCCTCGGTGTGGTCGCCCGACGGGTCAGGGACGGGCACGGCGCCGTTGGTGCGGTTCCACGCGCAATGGCCCGTGAAGCCGCGGAAGCCGCCGCTGACGCTCCGCAAATACACCTGCGTGGACAGCGCGCCGAGGCCGCAGCGGAAGTCCTCCGCGCGGTCGGTTTCATACAGCCAGTCGACGTCGAACAGGATCAGCCGCCGGACGTTTCGCATGCTGCCGACCTGCACGAGCACCTTATGCATGGGCAGCTCCAGCGCCTGAAACTGGTGGACGCTTTTGTCGCGGCCGCTGGCGTTCGAGCCGCTGCTGCGGAAATCGCAGGTATTGCGCAGGCTGTTCAGGTTCAGCTCGCGGAAGCCGAACCAGCTTTTTTCCGTCGTCCTCGGAGACGGCGACACAGTTGGCGTCGCGGTTCGTGAAAACGTCCTCCCAGACGCCGCGCTTTTCGTCCTCGGACAGCGGCGGCCAGACGTCGTCCTTCGCCTGCTCCGGCAGCGGACGGGTGTTGTTGAAGAAAAAGAGGATGCGGCCGTCGGCGAGGCGGAGCAGGTGCGGATTGGTCAGCGTGGAATGGAAGGCCGTCGCGCCGGCCGGCTCCAGCTCGCCGTGGTCGTCGGAATAGGACACATAGTGGTAATCGGTCGAGGTGCGCAGCATCGCCATCAGGCGGCCGTCGTTCAGTTCCAGCACGGCGGGCTCGACGCCGCTGTTTTCCCACCGCGGCCCCTGATGCGGCGGCGCCGTTACGAAGCGGTCGGCGGGCGGAAGCTCGCGCATACGCCAGCTTTCGCCGTCGTCGTCCGAGAGGAAAACCGCGCTGTGGCCGCAATAATCGGCGGCGAGCAGCCAGCGCCGGACCGAACGCAGCGCGAGCGGCAGGCGATACGGGACGCAGCCCGTCCCGACAGGCACGACCCGATAGTCTATACAGCCGCAGCCGCCGGCGTCGGAAATGCGCATCCACACGCGCTGCCCGTCGCGGAACGGGGACAGCCAGCGCTCGGAATACGGGCTCTTGACCGACGCGCCCATCGCGTCGGGGTCGGCCCGATGCAGCTTCCACGACAGGCCGCAGTCGCGCGAGGCGAGATAAACGGTCTCCCGCCGGACCGTCGGGCGAGGCCGACTGCGGGCGGCGGCCGTAGCTGCGCAGCTCGCCGTCCGCCGTCACAAGGGAGCAGAAGGCGTCCTCGGGCGGGGCGGCGACCTCCGTCGGCGCGTAGATTTCACGCAGAAAGGCGCTGTCCTCTGCGGACAGCGCCGCGAATCGGGACTCGATTTCCGATTTTTGAGCATACATAAAAATTCTCCTTCCGCCGCGCTGCGGCGTACATACGGCGTACATACGACATGCAATACGGATGAAATGCAGCGCCGGCGACGGCGCCCGATTCCCCTGCCCCGGGGCTGCATTCGGCGGTGCGGCGAAAGATGCGGTGGAAAACGCCCGCTTCCCTGCGGCTTTGCCGTATGCGATTCGGCTGTGCCTCCGGGGGCTACGTTTTATATAGCACAATCGACGCGCCCTGTCAAGTCCGGCGCGCAAAAAAAGCCCGCCGCGTTTTCTGCGGCGGGCCATTGCCCGTTTACGGTATTCCTTCTATCGCGGCCGCTGCCCCTCAGCGCAGCCACAGATAAGCGATCATAAACAGCGCGGCGACGCAGAGCATCACGCCCAGCGCGACGGGCAGCATCACAGCGAGCGCGCCTTTGATCATCGCGCGGCGCTCGCGCGGGGTGATGTTCAGCTCGCGCAGCTTTTTGCCGCTCGGCCTCATGCGCGTCGTGCTTCGGGCGATACCACTTAAAGCCCTCGACGTTCATATCGGCGATCGTGCGGCCGTCGTCCTCGGGCGGTCTCTTTTTCGGGTCGGCCACTTAGGCGTTCACTCCTGCGGATACAGATGGCAGGCCACGCTGTGCCCGGGCTCGTATTCACGGAACACCGGCGCCTTTTCGCGGCAGATCTGCTTACACTCGGGACAGCGGGTGCAGAATTTGCAGCCCTTCGGCGGGTTGGAGGGGGGACGGGAGGTCGCCCTGCAGGATGGTGCGGTTCATCTTCACCGTCGGGTCGGGCATCGGCACGGCGGAGAGCAGCGCGCGGGTATAGGGATGCATCGGGTTTGCAAAAATCTGCTTCTTTTCGCCCAGCTCGACGATGTTGCCGAGGTACATCACGCCGACGCGGTGCGAGATATGCTCGACGACCGAGAGGTCGTGCGAGATGAAGAGGTAGGAGAAGCCGAACTTCTCCTGAAAGTCGGTCAGCAGGTTGATGATCTGCGCCTGCACCGAGACGTCCAGCGCGCTGACCGGCTCGTCACAGACGATGAAATCGGGCTTGAGCGCCAGCGCGCGGGCGATGCAGATGCGCTTCGCCGCTGGCCGCCGGAAAACTCGTGCGGATAGCGGTCGTAATAATGCCGCTGCAAACCGCAGTTCTGCATAACCTCCAGAATATAATCCCTGAAATTCGTTCTTGGGTACGATTTGTGCGTTTTAACCGCTTCGCCGATGATCGAGCCGACCGGCATACGCGGGCTGAGGCTGGAATAGGGGTCCTGAAAGATGATCTGCATCTGCGGACGCATCCGGCGCAGCTCGCGCTTGGAAACGGTGGCCAGATCCAGTCCCCTTGAACAGCACCTGCCCGCCCGTGACCTCGTGCAGACGGAGGATGGTGCGGCCGACGGTCGTCTTGCCGCAGCCCGACTCGCCGACAAGGCCGAGGGTGGTGCCCTTTTCGATGGTGAACGAGACGTCGTCCACCGCCTTGAGGAACGCGTTCGGCTTGCCGAAAAAGGTTTTGCCGACGGGGAAATATTTCTTGAGGTTTTTGACCTCCAGACACAGGTTGTTTTCCATCGGTCAATCACCCGCCTTCCTAACGTTTTCGAGCCAGCAGGCCCATAGTGCGTATCGCTGTACCGGCGCAGGCAGGGGATATTCCCCGGCGCACTCGTGGACGCGCATCTCACAGCGATCCCGGAAATAACAGTAGTTCGGCAGGTTGATCGGATTCGGCACCTGCCCGGGGATGCTGTAAAGCCGCTCCTCGGTCTTCCGACGACGGGCTTGCTTTTCATCAGGCCGATGGTGTCCGGATGCTTGGGGTCGAGGAAAATTTCCTGCACCGTCCCTTTTCGATGATGCGGCCGGCGTACATCACGACGACGTAGTCCGCCATCTCCGCGACGACGCCGAGGTCGTGCGTGATGAGCATAATGCTGCCGCCGTTGATTCTGGCGCGCACCTCGCGCAGCAGATCGAGGACCTGCGCCTGAATGGTAACGTCCAGCGCCGTCGTCGGCTCGTCGGCGATGATGAGCTTGGGGTTGCAGGCGAGCGCCATCGCAATCATCACGCGCTGCCGCATACCGCCGGACAGCTCGTGCGGATAGCACTTATACACCTCCGCCGCGCGCGCGATGCCGACGAGGTCGAGCATTTCGATGGACTTTTCCTTCGCCTGCTGCTTATCGAAGCCCAGATGCAGGGCCGAGACCTCGTCTAATTGGTTTCCGATGGTAAAAATCGGATTCAGGCTCGTCATCGGCTCCTGAAAGATCATCGTGATGTCCTTGCCGCGGATTTTGCGCATCGCCTCGGTCGGCATTTTTGCGACGTTGTAGGCTTTGTCGCCCGCGTTGTAGCGGATTTCGCCCGCGGTAATCTGCCCCTGCGGCGCCTGCACGAGCTGCATCAGCGACAGCGAGGTGACGCTCTTGCCGCAGCCCGACTCGCCCACGACGCAGACGGTACTGCCGCGCGGGATGTCGAAGCTGACGCCGTCGACCGCCTTGACCACGCCCGCGTCGGTATAGAAATAGGTGTGCAGGTTATCGAACTCAACGATATTTTTTCGGATCGTGCATCTGCGTCAGATACTCGGATTCCTTCACGTTTTTGCGCGCCTTGAGCGCCTCAAAATGCTTCATCGCGCGGCGGTTTTCCTTTGGCGATGGCGCGTTCCTCCGCGCGCGGGTGAGCGTATATTTTTGTTTCTGCTTAACGTCTTTTTCCTTCCGCATAACGCACTACCTCTTCATTTTCGGGTCGAACGCGTCGCGCAGACCATCGCCGACAAAGTTGAACGCGAGGACGGCCAGCACGATCAGCACGCCGGGCGCAATCCACAGATTCGGGTAGTAGGACAAAATCTCCTGCCCGCCGTTGGCCGGCGACGCCATGGAAATCATACTGCCCCCAAGCGGCCAGCGGGTACTGCACGCCGAGGCCGAGGTACGAAAGGGTGGATTCATACAGGATGATCGAGCCGAGACCGAGCGTCATCGAGACGATGAGCTGCGGCATCACGTTCGGAATCAGGTGCCGGAAAATCTTGCTGAACGAGGAGATGCCCGTCGCCTCCGCCGGCAGTCATATATTCCTGCTCACGCAGATAGAGAATCTGTCCGCGCACCAGACGCGCCGTGCCCGACCAGCCGAACACGGTGAGAATGCCCATCAGCCAGTAAATCCGCGCGTCGGCGCTGATGGAGGGATGGCCTTGATGAGCTGCGAGGAACTCAGCAGAATCGGCATACCCGGCAGGCAGATGAAGACGTCGACCACGCGCATAATGACCATATCGACCCAGCCGCCGAAGAAGCCGGCCAGACCGCCGAAGATGACGCCGAGCAGCGTCTCCAGAAAGACGACGAGGAACGCCAGCGTCAGCGACACGCGGCCGCCGTACATCAAACGGACAAGCACGTCCATACGGTTGCTGTCGGTGCCGAGCGGATGCTCAGACGACGGCGGCGCCCTTATCGGTGGCGGTGCCTTCGGTCACGTCGTACAGCTCGTACGTCTCCCCGTCCGCGCCGGTGAAGGTCTCGCGGGCGGACATCTTGACGGTGCGTTCGATATAAAACGTCTGGTTCTCCGCATAGGGGGACAAACAGCGGGCCGACAAAGCTGAACAGGAACAGCAGCACGATGATCGTCAAGCCGACGATCGAAAGGCGGCTGCGGAAGAAGCGCTTGAAGACCAAACGCATCGGGGAGGACCTTTACGCTGTCGTGAAGGCTCTCGCCGGCAATTCATCGGTTTCCATATTGGAAAACGTTCTTGTTTTCGTCCATGAGGCTGCGCTCCCCTCCTTCTACTTGATCTTGACGCGAGGATCGACGACGATATACAGCAGGTCGGACAGCAGGATACCGAACACCGTCAGCACCGCGATGAACATATTTGTAGCCCATCACGAACGGGATGTCGGCCTGCACGACCGCCTTATACGCCACATAGCCGATGCCGTCGAGCGCGAACACGCTTTTCGGTGATCATCGCGCCGCCGAACAGGCTGGGGATGATGCCCGCGACCATCGTCACGAGCGGAATGAGCGTGTTGCGGAACGCATGCTTATAAATGACGGTATGCGTTTCAGACAAGCCCTTGGGCGCGCGGTGCGGATATACTCGGAGTTCATCACCTCGAGCATATTCGTGCGGGTGTAGCGCATCATACCGCCGATGGAGAGGATGACGAGCGTAATCATCGGCAGCACGAGGTGCTTGCAGAGGTCCACGAACGCCGGCCAGCCGGTGAGAATCTGGGTCGCGTCCCGCAGCCCCATCAGCGGGCAGCCAGCCCAGCTCGATGGAGAACACGCGCATCAGCAGCGCGCCGAGGAAGAAGGACGGCAGGGATATGCCCATCGCCAGCACCGTGACGGTATAGTCGGCGACGCCCCGTACTGCCCGCGTAAATGCCCAGCGGGATGAAATTATGATCTGGAAGAACAGCGCCACAAAGGAGATGCCGAACGAGATCCACATATACTTGGAAATGACCTGCGCCACCGGCTGTCCATAAATAAACGAAATGCCCAGATCGCCCTTCAGGAGGTTCCAGAGCCACTCGAAGTAGCCCTTAACCAGCCCGCCGAACGACGAGGTCGCCTATGCCGTACAGCTCTTTCATCCGCTGCGTCCTCCTGCGTCAGCAGGCCCCTGCTGGACCTGCGCCGCCGTCTGGTTGTCGATATAGTCGGCGGGCATATTGCGCACGAGGAAGTAGATGATGATTGAGGTGCCGAAGAGTATGAGGATCGCCAACAGGATCCGCTTGATGATATATTTTGCCATCTTCGCTGTCTCTCCCTGAAAAAAATGGATGATGAACGCCGCCGGAAGCGCGTCCTATGCCAAGCGACGGCGCAGCCTTCCGGAAACGCCGGCGTTCATCATCCATTTTTTATTTTCTCAAGCCTGTCCCCGCAGAAACGGGGATGCCCGCATGGGAGCAGCCGTCGCTGCCCCCATGCGGCGCAATGCATTATCGGGATATAAGGAAATCTTACTTCATGCTTTGACGTTCCAGATTTCCGAGAGCGGCCCCTTTTGTACGGGGTGATGTTCTGGAAGAACGAGGTATCGTCGAGCACGCTGCTGTCGTACGCGTACATATTCTTGCGCTGGTAGGTCGGGATTTCCACGGCCATCTCCATCACCAGATCGCACGCCTCGGCATAAATCGGCTTGCGCTCCGCCACGTTGAGCGAGGTGCGGCCCTGATCGATCAGCTCGTTAAGCTTCTTAAGGGATTTCCTTCTCCTCGTCGCTGCCGTCGGTGTACTTATAGTCCAGGCCGTAGGATTTGGGCGGGCCGGCCGTGTTCTTGGCCGGGTCGGAGTAATAGACCTGGAACATATCCGGGTCGATGGTCGCCTGCCATGCGGCGGCCCAAACGGCGATGGTATCCGACTCCAGCTCGTTGAGCACGTTGGCGTTGACGTCGATGACGACCTCCACGCCGATCTTGGCCAGCGTGGTCTGCGCCTCGGTGAACACGGCGCCGGCCGGATGGTTGGCGGCGTCCGCCGGAAGCGTGAAGGTGAAAGGTGACCTTTGCCGTCCTTGTTGACGATCTTGCCGTCAACTTCCTTATAGTTGTCGGACATCAGGAACATTTCCTTCGACTTTTCGCCGGTGCCGTCGAAGGGATACATATCCTCCGCGCCCCTGCGGATACGCCCACGAAACCTTCGACATCGGGCGGTAGATGACCTCCGCCAGACCGCCGGGTAGGACTCGAGCGTCAGTTCGACGTTCATCGCATACGCAAGCGCTCTTCTGGCGTACAGGTCGGGGATGAGCTTGGCGTTCATACCGATGTAGCCGTAGCCGAGGTTATCGACGAGCACATAGCTGATGTTCGTGCCGGAGAGCTTGTTGATGGCCTCGGTGCTGGCCGACGGGTCGGAGAAGTGCACCTCGCCGTTCTGGAGGTTGTCGATTTCCGAGCCCTGCGTGATGGTCTTATAGCGGAGATACTTGATGTTCGGCGCGCCGAGCATAAAGCTGTCGTTCGCCACAAAGTAAACGATGCCGTCGGAATAGAACTTAGAGGAATCGGGTCGTCACCGCGCCGGTGCTGTCGCAGGGGACATACGGGCCGCGCCCATCGGGACGACGTTCTTTTTAATATGCTCCTGGAATTCGGTGCTGTTGAACTCCACGCCGAAGTTCTCCTTGCCGTCCGCCGCAGCGGTCAGCTCGGGCGTGGAGTAGTAGTGCATCGGCACAACCTGAATCGAAAAAATTCCAAATCGCCTTGGGGTCGACACCGTTGATGACGACGGTCAGTCTCTCGCGGGTGACGCCGTCGGTCTCGACCGTGTCGAGCGTGATGCCGGAGATGGATTTCACCGTGCCCTTGTTCTCTTCCAGATACGCGGCGGCGATTTCCTTCTTCAGCGCGGCGGCAAGCTGGCTGACGCCGTCCTCGGTATCGGTGACGACGTCGTAGCCGTACCCCTCGTCATACTCGGCGATGGTCATATTCGCCTGCGTGTAAGCATAGGCAAGATCGACGCACTCGGCCTCGGTATAGCTGTCGAGCTTGGCAACGTCGACGTTGCTGCCCCTCGGCGGCTGTCCGCGCCGTCGGCGTATTCAATCAGCCCCATATAGCTGAGAATCATCGTCTTGGCATACTTATCCGCATAATCGTCGGGCTGCGCAAGACCGAAATCGGCGGGAGAATAGCCCGAAGAAACCAGCACGCTGCTGTCAGCGGCAATACATTCCTTGAGCAGCTCCCAAGCAAGCGCCGTGTCCGCCTCGGTGCCGGTGCCGTCGATGACGGCCTGCACGCGCTCCTGCGCGGCTCGGCGAACCTCGGCGTCCTTGTCCGCGGCAGCGTCATCGCCGAGCACCTGATTGCGGTAAGAGGTCGGCCCTGAATGTTCATCGAGTACAGAGTGCCCGAGCCGCTGTACGCGGGGTCCAGATACTCATAGATCGAGAAGAGCAGGTCCTTGCCGGTGACGGGCGTGCCGTGGGCAAAGGTCAGGCCGTTCTTGAGGATGAATTCGTAGGTGGACGTGGACTGGTCCTCCGCCACCGTCATCGTGTAGGAGAGCGCATAGGTCTTTTCGTTCAGACCCGCTACCGGCTCGGCGTTCTCGTTCGAGGTGATGAGCTCGAGCTGCGTCATCGCAACGATGTCCGTGTCGTAGGCGCTCGTCGCGTAAAACGGGTTGAACTTGCCGTCGGGCTGCAGCGTGCTGATGACCAGCGGCGTGGTGGCATTGTTGCCGGTTCTCGACGACGCGTCGCGTCTGTCCGCGGGTACGTCAGCGGCCCCCCCCGATCCGGCGCCGGACGACGTGTTGGACGGATCTGCCTCCGTCTTCGCGCAGGCCGCAGCGGCGACCAGCAGCGTAAGGCAGAGCAAAAGCGCCAAAATTCTGCTTGACTGCTTTCATACATTTACCTCCTGAAAAAGATTTTTCAGTTTCTCTATCAATAAGCGGCGTTTTCAGCCGTTTACTGTCAGCTTGCCCTCGGCGACCGCAGGCCCGACGTATCGAGCGCGTCGAACGTGCAGTCCTCAAACGTACAGCTCCCGTCGTCAAACGCGGCGGCGGCAGCGAACACGGACACGTCCAGCTCCGCGGTAGAGACGGCGGACACGCCGCGCACCGCACAGCCGGTAAAGACGGTGTCCTTCGCGCGGCCGCCGAACGCGCCCACGCAGACGGCCACGTTGGTGCCGGAACTGATTTCAAGCGTCACGTTTTCCAGCGTGATGTTCTCGAAACCGCGCGCCGTCCAGCGAACCGAAAAAGGCCGAAGGATTTTTTTCCGGCGCGGTCGCCGCCGCGATGCCGCCGACGCGGTTCGAGGCTTTGACCGTCAGGTTCCGAATCGCATACCCGGCGGACACAAACTCGCCGGTAAACACGGCGGGGTTGCCGTCGGCGTCCTTCAAGCCGGTCCAGTCGACGCCGGACATGTCGATGTCATTGGCGAGGATGTATTTCCCCGAAAAATCGGTGATTTTGGAAAGCGCGTCCGCGCCCTTGATGCGGGTGTAATCGCCCTCGATGAATTTGCAGTAAATCGGAATGACGTTGCTGCCGCTCTGCTCCATCAGCTCCGCGATGGTGGGCGAGCCGGCGTCCCAGCGGGCCTGCACGGTGCATTCGGCGTCATAATAGTAGTCCAGCAGCGACCAGCCGGCCTTTTTCGGCTCGGTCGTGGTCGGACGCGAAAGCTGCGCGGAATCGTCGCTGTTCGTCCAAGTCAGCAGCGTCTCGGACGGGTCGTCCGCATCGACGAATTGAATGGTCGGCGGGTCGGACCAGTGCGCGTACAGCGTGAGCGTGTGGAGGGTAACGTCCTCCCTGCTCGACGGGGGTGGTGTTGGACTCGTTCAGGCGGTCGTTCTCAAAGTCCCAGCGGTACTGCTCGTCGAATACATAGACGGGGTTTTCCTCCGTGCCGGTGTTCTCCACCTGCGTATACCAGCCGAGCACGACCTTGTTGCCGTTGACCGGCTCGATGAGCATGCCCGATTTGCCCTCCGGCTTTTTTACCAGAGAATTCTCTTTATAATACGCCGTGCGCGTGCCGAGCGTGTTGATCGTGCCGCCGAGCGCGTTATACGTTACCTCGTAAACAAAATCGGGATTCGCGACCCACGGGTCGGTATACGAATCCGAACCGACGCTGCAGCCCGCCAACGCGGGCAGGAACGCCGCCGCGAGCGCAAGAAGAAGCGCGGCCTGTTTTATCCATCTGTTCATAACGACCCCCTGCCTTATCCGGAAGGCCCCCGCGTCGACAAAATGCGCGGGCTTGCCATTTCTCAACGCATTGCATACACGCCCTTTTTAGATATTTTAGCACAATCGGTAACGCTTGTCAATTTCCATTTGAAATTTGAGCGTTTGCGCAGGATTTTCTGCGCTTGTATGTATATATTTTGTACAAATTGCGCGTGAAAAATGAGAAGAAATCCGACGCCGTCCGACGCGTCCGGACGCTGCAAGCCGGCGTCGCCGGACGGCGGGCAAACCGGCGCGCGGCCGCAACGTCAAACAGGGAGGGCCGGTTACGGCCCTCCCCATCTCTGTCCGGCGCCTGCCGGAAGTCTCCTTACTACCTATTTATACCCATGCTGCCAATCAGCCGAAAGAACAGCCGCCATGTCCAACGCCGGCAATTCCTGCGCAAAACGAGCCGTCGGGCGCGAATCAATCAACCGACGGGAAATACGTTCGCCCCATATAAAAATCGATCAGCGGATATTCATTCGTGTCATCAATCGCAAAGTGAGCAACTCCAAAAAAATCATATCTGTAAAGCCGTGAAAGTTGACATCCGCCCGAAGCGTTGGCTGCGAAGCTATATCGCTGATATCCTCGCAGTAAAATATCGTCGCAGGAATAGAATTCATATAGCGGGCATATTTCAAAAAAATCCAAGCCATATATTTATCCGCGTCCTGCTCTTCCAATGGCTTTGTCGTATAGTCTTGATACGGCTCATAATCCGGCTCGAGCGTATCTACCAGCGCGGCGGCCTCATTGTAGCGTTCCTCACCGATGACGGCGATGATTCCCGCACGGTCTCCGGTTTTCAACGCCTCAAAAAACGGCGCGATTTGCTGCATCAAAGTGTCGTATACATACGCATTCGGCGCTTCATGCTCACCCGGCGGCGTATGCGCCGGCACCTTCTTCCAACTCGCCGGTTTGCGTAAGACGCAAGCCGTAAGCCTCGCCGCTCGGTTCGGTTATGTGAACAGCGCAGGCGCCAGTCGTTGAAACTTTTCTGCTCGGACAGGACGCAATAGAAGCATATCTTTCCGAAATCCTCTCGCCCATTCCGTTCAAGATGTACGCCTCGTCCGCACACCGTGGCCGCCACATAATCTGCGCTGACAGGTTCAAGCCGTTCGTACTCGCCGAAGGGAAGAATCACCTCCCCTCTGCGTTCAGCAGCGCACAGGGTCGCGACTGTGTCAGTTCAATCGTCTTGCCGTCCCTGTCGGTAACGACAGCCGGACCGCCGTCGGTGAACAGCGTAAGAGCGTAAATCTGATCACCGCCGGAGACACTATAAACCCAAGTCCCCTCTCCGAAGGTGTACAGGCAGGTCTCGCCCCACCAGAGCTTCCAGCGCTCGTTGTCCGTATACGGGTTTTCGACCGTCACCGTAGCGGGCGACAGCTTATCCCAGACGGCAAACGGCTCCTCGAGCTGCGTAGCCAAATATTCATAGTCGGGATTTTTACAGTACAGGCTCTCTTCGCCGCCCGAAGTATCGTCGCTTTGTGTCGCCCGTATCGCTGATATCACTGCTCGTTTCGGCGGATGTTTCGCTTTCGCCGCCCGACGATGCCGGAATGCTTTCCGCAGAAACATCCGAAAAATTCGGGCGCACAGGAGGAGGACTCCGCCGCCGATTCCAAATCGCCGGATGCGTCTGATGCGTCGGATACGCCCGCCGGATTCGTGCCGCATGCAACAAAACGCCAGCAGCGCCGCCAACAGCACGAAAAACGGACAGAATAAACAGTCTTGTACGCATGATTATACCGCCTTTTCCCTATGCGTTGAGGTAATTGGCGATGGTCGTTATCACCTCTGAAGCCGACGATGCTGCGCCGACGCGCAACGGAAGAGCTGTCATAAGAAATGCAATTGCGAGAAAAGCGGAAAGACAAAGAGAAAACTGTTTTTCATTTTGTACCTCCTAACATTTTTTTTCGTTTTTTTCTTATTGCGATCACCCTTGCTTATATAACAGATTATACATAATATCATAAATGTCAATGCGCAATCCTCCAATTTTCGCTGCACAATATTGTCTAATGTGCATAAATTTATTTCAGAATTTTGATATATGATTTCACATAGGCAGAACATCTCCTAAGAAGCGCCCAACAGGAGATGCTTCCGTTATAGAGGTCGGAATACTATACGGCCCCTCCCAGCGTTTTTCGGCCGCCGCAAGCACGGCGCAAAGACGGCAGCGCATTCGCAACGCCAGCGTATAAACATAACAAAAAACGCAGCCGTGTGGAGAGAAGCTACTTACGGCTGCGCGTACTGTCCGAGATTTCAGCGGGAGACAAAGAACATAATGGTAAACAGGATGCCGATGATCCAGGTACCGACCTTGATTTCTTAACCTTGCCGGTGAAGAGCTAGTAATACGTGTAACTGAACGAAGTACACGAT
>VOFK01000792.1_pt1:5000-18101 | contig 18101 bp, 20 predicted proteins | sample 5384121 | NCBI WGS metagenome assembly VOFK01 (sample SAMN12384730, study PRJNA508395) | human gut metagenome | isolation source: healthy gut J | host: Homo sapiens
ATCAGTTTCTTAACTGCATCTCCAAACTTCAACTGAATCTCCATCTGCGATGCAACACGCTGCTTTAATTCTTTTAATAGAAGATTTGAAATATTTCTTACATCATCCTCTGTCAGTGCTCGGAATACGATAATGTCGTCAATACGGTTCAAGAACTCCGGCTTGAAGTTCTGTTTTACCTCATCCATAACATTCTTCTTCATATCTTCGTGCTCTGTATCTGCATTTGACGCAGTAACAAATCCAAGCTTCTTCGGATCAATAATCCCTCTGTGCGCCAGTATTCGATGTCATGATAATGATCGTGTTCTTAAAATCTACTTTTTCTGCCCTGAGAATCTGTAATATGTCCATCATCCAGTACCTGCAATAATATATTAAACACATCACTGTGTGCCTTTTCTATCTCATCAAACAATATAACAGAATACGGATTGGAACGAACCTTCTCACTAAGCTGTCCACCTTCCTCAAAGCCAACATAGCCCGGAGGTGACCCGATCAGCTTCGACACACTGTGTTTCTCCATATACTCCGACATATCGACACGGATCAGCGCGTCCTCGCTGCCGAATACCGCTTCTGCAAGAGCCTTCGACAATTCAGTCTTACCTACGCCGGTAGGCCCAAGGAATAAGAACGAACCAACCGGACGTTTTGGATCTTTTAAGCCTACACGACTTCTCTTAATCGCCTTTGCTACCGCATCAACTGCTTCATTCTGACCGACAACTCTCTTATGCAGCTCCTCTTCCAGACGTTCCAGACGTTTGATTCCTGTTCGGTCAGTTTATTTACCGGAATCTTCGTCCATACAGATACAACATCCGCAATATCCTCTGCATCTACTACAACACTTTTCGCATTTTTATTCTGCTTCATTTTATCGAGCTTTGTTTCCAGTTTTCTCTGTTTCTTTAACAGTTCTGCCGCTTCATCGATATCTCCAGCCTCTAAAAAGGTTCTCAATATCATCCGGAAAACGCCTGTATCTCAAGCTCCAATGGCAGAGTCTTCTTTGCTTTCTTTCCAAATCCCAGACGTTTTCTGGAACATGCTTCATCCATCAGATCAATGGCTTTATCCGGCAGGAAACGGTCACTGATATATCGAACCGATAATGATACCGCTGCTTCCAGTGCCTGATCACTGATCTCTACATGATGATGTTCCTCGTATGCAGAGCGAAGTCCCTTTAAGATCTCTACTGTTTCTTCATTGGTCGGCTCTTCCACATAGACCGGCTGAAATCTTCGCTCCAACGCTGCATCCTTTTCTATATATTTTCTGTATTCTGCACGTGTCGTCGCTCCGATCATCTGGATCTCTCCGCGCGATAAGGATGGTTTTAAGATATTAGATGCATCGATTGCTCCCTCTGCTCCACCGGCTCCGATGATCGTATGAAGCTCATCCACAAACAGAATGACGTTTCCGGCATTTTTTACCTCTGCGATCACCTTCTTGATCCGTTCCTTTCAAATTCTCCACGGTACTTGGAACCCGCTACCATACTGGATAAATCTAGCGACAACAGTCGCTTATCCCGTACTGTATCCGGCACATCTCCTGCAGCGATCAGGTAAGCAATCCCTCTGCTACCGCAGTCTTACCTACACCCGGTTCTCCAACCATACATGGGTTGTTCTTCATGCGTCTGCTTAAAATCTGAAGCACACGCTCTATCTCTTTCTCTCTGCCTATAACCGGATCTAGATTTCCCATACGGGCATCCATCGTCATATCTCTGGAGAACTGATCCAACGTCGGTGTTGCCGATGCCTTGATTTATTCTTTTCCCTTTTTCAGACTTACAAATTCTTTTTTTTGCCGTACTGCCATCCACTCCACATGCAGACATGATGTCTACATATATTTTCTGTATATTTGCCTTTAATGACAGTATGATTTTTACCGCCGTACAATCCAGATGCTTCAAAATGGCAATCAGAAGATGCTCGCTTCCTACCTCTGTACTTTCCAGACGTTTTGCTTCATTTCCCGCAAGCTCCAGGATCGACTCTGCGGATTTTGTATATTTGCTTTTCTCTGCGCCAAAGGTTCCTCCGGCTAATGGTATCTGGCTTAAGATATTAATGATCGACTGTATCGTTACTCCATTTTCCTGTAAAACAACAAACGGTGCCGTATCACTGACAAAGGTAAGTGCCATCAACAGATGTTCACTTCCTATATAGTTCTGCCCCAGCTTCTTGGATATCCGTTTGGCTTCTTTTTAATATTTCCTGTAATTTTTCACTGTTTGGAAGTTTCAAATTATGTCACCTCTTTTTTTCATAGTATATGACATTTTTCTGCCTACTATCTTCTGTTATGATACAAAAGTCCCCGGCTCCCATATATTAGTATGTTCCCCAGAGACTTTTTCTTTCGTATATCTTTCAATAATAATTAACACTCATCAATCGCTTTACCGATATCATGGCGCATATATTTATTCTCAAATGTGATCCACCCGGTTGCCTTGTATGCATTTGCACGGGCTTCATGAAGATCCTTTCCTGTAGCTGTTACTCCAAGTACACGACCGCCATTTGTTACAACCTTGCCGTTTTCAAACTTGGTTCCGGCATGGAATACATAGTATCCGTCCTTGTCTTTGAATGTCTCAAGGCCTGAGATCGGATAGCCTTTCTTATAGGAAACCGGATAACCGTCAGATGCAAGTACTACACATACAGCAGCGTTGTCTTCAAATTCAAGTTCTACCTGATCCAGTGTTCCGTCAATACAAGCCTCAAATACATCAATGATATCATTCTTCATTCTAGGAAGAACAACCTGCGCCTCCGGATCTCCAAATCTTGCATTATATTCCAGTACCTTTACGCCCTGTGGCGTGATCATAAGTCCGCAGAATAACACGCCTTTGAATTCTCTTTTTCTGCCTTCATGGCTGCCATTGTAGGCTTGTATATATTCTCCATGCAGTAATCTGCAATCTCATCTGTATAGAAATGGGCTTGGTGAAAATGTTCCCATTCCACCGGTATTCAATCCTTGATCACCGTCCTGTGCACGCTTATGATCCTGTGCGGAGGTCATAGGTTTGATCGTTGTACCATCACAGAATGCAAGAACAGACACCTCACGTCCTGTCATGAATTCCTCGATAACCATAGTATTTCCCGCATTTCCAAAATGCTTATCCAGCATGATCTCTTTTACACCGGCTTTTTGCTTCTTCCAGATCCTTACAGATCAGAACACCTTTTCCCAGTGCCAGTCCATCTGCCTTTAATACGATCGGGAAGCTTGCCGTTTCAAGATATGCAAGTGCTGATTCTGCATCTGTAAAATTCTCATATGCGGCTGTAGGTATATTGTATTTTTTCATAAGATCCTTGGAAAATGCCTTTGAACCTTCGATGATCGCTGCATTTGCTCGAGGACCGAATGCACGGATGCCCGCTGCTTCAAATGCATCAACTGCGCCGGCAACCAACGGGTCATCCGGAGCTACAACTGCAAGATCAACTGCTTCCTTCTTTGCGAAATCAACCAGTTTATCAAATTCCATAACACCGATATCCACACATTCTGCCAATTCTGCAATACCTGCATTTCCCGGTGCACAATAGATTTTTGTTACTTTTACTGCTCTTTGCAATACTTGTAATAATAGCATGCTCTCTTCCGCCGCCACCTACAACTAAAATCTTCATTTGTTTTCCTCCTGTCAGTCTTCTACAACTGTTATGCCGTCTTCGATCCGAACCTTTCCATGTGCAATCTTATCAATAGCAGCAGGTAGAATATTCCACTCTGCCTGCTCCATGACTCTCTGCTGAAGCACCTTCGGAGTATCTCCGTTTTGTACCGCAACCGCTTTCTGCATAATGATCGGACCGGTATCGGTTCCTTTATCTACAAAATGTACTGTAGCACCTACTACTTTTACACCTCTTTTTAACGCTGCCTCATGAACCTTGAGTCCATAATAGCCTGTACCACAAAAAGCAGGAATCAGAGAAGGATGGATATTGATAATCCGGTTCTCAAATGCATCAATCACAATCTCCGGAATAACTACAAGGTATCCCGCAAGTACGATCAGATCCGGATTCACTTCCTGTAAAATCTTCAACAGGTTCTCATTAAATACATCTCTTGTTTCAAAATCCTTTGGTGATACTACGATATCTTTTATACCTGCCTGTTTTGCACGTTCCAGTGCATAGGCATTTCTATTATTACTGATAACTGCTGCGATCTCGGTGTCTGTGATCTTTCCTGCTGCGATTGCATCAATGATCGCCTGTAAGTTCGTACCGCCACCGGAAACCAGAACTGCTATTCTTAGCATAAATCTACTCCCTTTTCACCGGCTACTACTGTACCGAGAACAAATGCCTTGTCTCCGGCACTCTCTATAGCTGCTATTTTCTTATCTGCATCTGTAGGATCTATTGCAAAGGCACATACCAACTCCCATGTTATATGTATTGTACATCATATGCTCATCTATATCGCCCTTCTTTGCAAGGAGCTTGAATATAGCAGGCACTTCATATGAGTCCTTCTTCACCTGCGCACGAGCTCCGTCCGGAAGCATTCTCGGAATATTTTCATAGAATCCACCGCCTGTGATATGGCTGCATCCTTTAATCATTACACCGGCATCCTTTACTGCCTTTAATGCTTTTACATAAATTCTGGTCGGAGCAAGAAGTGCTTCGCCAAGTGTCTTTCCAAGTTCATCATAATATGTATCCAGAGATTCTTTTGTCATGTCAAATACTTTACGAACCAGTGAAAATCCATTGCTGTGTACACCGCTTGAAGCGATACCGATCAATGTATCTCCGGCTTTGATATTCTCTCCTGTGATAAGTTCATCCTTCTCTACGACACCAACAGCAAATCCTGCAAGGTCATACTCATTCTCCGGCATAAGCCCCGGATGCTCTGCTGTCTCGCCGCCAACTAAAGCTGCGCCGGACTGGTTACAGCCTTCTGCAACACCACTTACGATCGTAGCGATCTTTTCCGGATAATTCTTACCACATGCTATATAATCCAGGAAGAAAAGAGGTTCTCCACCAGAACATGCAATATCATTCACACACATAGCCACAGCATCGATTCCGATCGTATCGTGCTTGCTTATCCATGATATATGCAAGCTGTACTTTTGTACCGCATCCATCTGTTCCAGACAGTAATACAGGCTCTTTCATCTCTTTGATCTTTGCAAGACTGAACGCACCAGCAAAACCTCCGATACCACCTAATACCTCTGGTCTCATGGTTGTCTTGATGTGCTTCTTCATAAGTTCTACTGACTTATATCCTGCCTCAATATCAACGCCGGCATTCTTGTAATCCATTGTAAAATCCTCCTGTTTTATCCATTATAAAGTGCATTTTCATGCCAATTGATTCTTATAAATTATACGGGATTAATTTCTGTTTGTAAAGAAGCCATTCTCACAAATATAGCAGTCCAAAACAGGGCTCTGTTCGGCACAATTTTGTTTATCAGCAAGGCGTGTTTTTCTTTTTTTGAAAAATACTATATAAATATCAAATATAATTTGATAATGATTCCCATTTATGGTAGTATAATGTTATATGCAGAGTAACTGTTTTTTCGTTAACAAGAGGTAGTTGTATGACAAATAATAGATTAAACATCGGATTATTCATATGTCATCTCGACAATGAATATGCAAATGAAATATGTAAAAGGAGCTGAATACGCAGCGAAAGAGCTGGACGTGAATCTTATCGTCTTTCCGGGCATGTTTTTAAATGCTTCATTTAACGATCCTGAAAACGAAATTTATGATTATCAGTACAACTCTGTTTTTTATTATGCTAAAAAGAAAATCTGGATGCCCTGATCGTGTCCGTTGGTACGATCGCATCTTTTATATCACAAAAAAGTATTGAAGCATTTTTTGGATACTTTTAAAGATATTCCAATCCTTACTCTGGAATCTAAGGTTTCAGGGTTATCCTTGTTTACAGACCGACAGTACTGCCGGTCTTCGAGATGCCATCGAACATCTGATTATTCATCACAACCGAAAGCATATCTGTTTTGTTGCCGGAAGAAAGACAAATGAAGATGCTCTGGAACGTTTGAATGTATACCGAACTACAATGAAAGCTCACAACATTCCGGTCACTGAAGATATGATCGTATACGGTGATTATTCTGAATACAGTCGTGAGATTGTCGGTAAACTGCTTGATGATAACCCAGATGCGGATGCTATTATTTTTCTCTAACGATCAGATGGCTATCGGTGGCTATCAGGAATTGAAAAGCCGTAACATCCGAATCGGAGCTGATATCAGTGTAATCGGTTTTGACAACTCTCCCGGTTCCGTAACTATGGTTCCACCCCTTACAAACCGTAAACGCGAACACCCCTGCATTGGGCTATCGTGCCGTTGGCAAGATCATTCAGGATATTAAAGCAGGCGAATTCTGTTCTTCTGTCTTGGATTCCCACTTTGTAAAACGATTATCATGTGGGTGCATTCTGCATGAAAATACCGAACATATGCCGATTGACAGTTTCTCTACTGTATCAGATATTCTGGAATACTGTGACGATTCTATTTTAGGCAATATTAAAAAAAACAGCTTTTTTGGTACGATTGTTCTTGATCAGATCAACAGCATCTGGAAGGATATAATAGAAATTGCCATTTTACCAAAGGCAAAACCATATCCAAAGAATCTGATCGTAGACAAACTGATGACATTATTGTCATCTCCTGTCACAAGTTTCTTTTCAGTAACCAATATTGCATTTTCATTCCGTTGTTTTTCCGGCATCGTCACAACATTAATTAATGATCCGGATAAACGGTCTGAATACTATCGGCTAAATTCTCATATTACAAGTGCTATTGCACAGTTTTTTGTCAACTTCTTTGTACCAACAGGAACACGACAGCAAAAAACGGGATCATGGTCTTCAATCTATATTACAAGAGATACTCTTACATATGGAACCGATACGGCCAAAACCTTTTCATCTATGCTTGCTAAATTAAAAGACCTTGGATTTGCAGCATCTTATTTATACGAATATGATGAGTCAGTCGCCATTCAACCGGACGGAAGCTGGAAAACACCGGATACTTTGTATCTTCAAGCTTTTTATAATCCAAAACATACAGCTGTTTTATCAGGCGAAACACGTCGTATTGCATCTACCGATATCTTTGACAATGAATATACCGGTTTTGAAGATAGATTCACCGCTGTTATTGTTCCTATTTTTACAAATGAACAACATCATGGTCTGTTTGTATGCAATACAGATGTAGATCACTTTGGACACATTTATACAACTTCTCTTCATCTTGGGGCTTCTTTTAAATATTTATCACTTTTAAAAGAACAGATCCAGACAAAAGAACAATTAGTAATGTCCTTAAGTGAGATCCATGAAAAAAATGAGCTGTTAAATCACCTGTCTACCTCCGATGAAACTGACCGGAGTCAATAACAGACGTGGATTAATGGAAAAAGTAGAATACCTGATCAATAAACCTGCCAATCACGGGCGCAAGGCAATGCTGCTGTTTGCAGACATGGACAGCTTAAAGATCGTAAACGATAAATTCGGACACAACGATGGAGATTTTGCTTTAAAGAATATTGCGAATATCCTGATGACAAGTTTCCGGGCGAGCGATATTGTCGGCCGAATCGGCGGTGATGAGTTTGTATGCTTTGCTTTTATCGACGATCCTGATTTTCCTAAGACCGTACAGGCAAGGATTCAGGAATTGTCCAATGAATTAAATGAAACCTGTGGCAAACCATATTATATCGAGATGAGTGTCGGTGTATCGGAATTTTCCTGTGATCCGGATATCAAGATCGAGGATCTGTTAAGTCAGGCAGACAGTGCACTGTACTCTAACAAACGATATAAACGAATGTCTGTTTTAAAATAATAAAATACGATACGAATACTAACTTCTTTATAAAAGCACAGCTAAACGCTATGAAATAAAATAAACCATATAAATGACAGCTTCTCTCCCATGTTCAGGATGATGAATCTACTCTCATTTATATGGTTTATTTTTATTCCGCCTCTTTAAACGGCTCATTTAACATCTCGGTTCCCGGAAGAACAAATCTGCCATTTTCGATAATGGCAACTCTCGTTCCATCTGCATGAACCGAATAAATGCCTCCGATCTCATCATATGGTATCGTAATATCGGTATGACAGTTAAAATACGCCTTGCTGATATCCGTCTTTCGAAGGATTGAGCACTCATTATCCTTTGCAACGATTTCCTTGCCGTCCGGATTATGAAGGATATTTTCTTCGCTCCAGCTATAGCAGGTATCACCAACTGCAAAATGCGGTCCCATCTTCTCTACGATCAGTATCGGCAATTTATATACCATGTTATATTTATTTGCAAGTACATATGCGGTCGTATTCGTTCCGATCGCAAACTCTCCAATCGGCAGTGTATACCGTCCGCCCAAAAAGATTATCCTTTACAAATTTTACATTATCTTCTTCTCTGTCAAAGTTCTTACAGGTGTAAGTTTTGATCTTTCCATCTTCAAAGGTCAGCCTGAGATCAACATATTTCAGATCATTCAGATAGACCTCACTCACATTTAAAACTCCATGCGTTCCGGTAAGCTTCGGCGATGTAAAAACCTCGCCAAGAGGAATATTCACATCCGCCAGACAGTTCTCAAAATTTGTCTCTGTCTCCGGGCGTTCTAACACATGCAGCATTACCTTCATATCAGTCTGATTACCATTCTGCCCAATCACATGTACCCATTCTGCCTGATCCAGCTCATCGATGATCATCTGGTGAACCGGACGGTATACATCACTTTCCAGATTGTTGATCCGGATGATCTGTTCAAATATTTCTTCATAATCATCTCCGATCTCCGGCATTGGATATGCGATGATCATAAAGCTGTACTCATTCCCCGGTATATATTCATTCACAATCTGTGACAGTTCATTGGTATATTCTACACCAAGCTCCTGCTGCTTCTTGCTAAGCGTAAGTTGTCCCGGCTTGCTCACCGGTTCAAACGGTGTCTCACCAAATATCTCGATACACGCCGGTCCTGCATATACGGACGCCTCATATCTGTATTTCTCATAAGCTCCACGCATTACCTCTAATTTCCGCTCCATCAGCTTGCGATCAAGAAATAACGTCTGATCCATCTGATGGTCGTAATCCATCTGCTTATTTACCGGAGTACCTACATAGCCGATCCGGTTCATTCTGGTCCGGTTGATGCGGTTCGTATCATAACGGAAGCATAACGGTTCCAATCCCATATCACGGAACTGAAGGATCGCAGCTTTTACGATGCGCTCCATACCGATCGAATACCGGATATTTACATGCTTCTTTTTTTGACATATCAATTCCGGCCGCTACAAAGCCCTGTCGAAATCCTTCTGTATAAGTCCGGGGCAATCGACGCCACTTTTTCTGATGACATCCTGCGAAGAAACGCTTCCGTTTCCAATTCATTCTTTCCGATGTATTCGCCATATTCATATAAATAGCTGTTATCTCCGTCTTCACATTTCATGACAATATCTGTCGCAAAGGAAAGAATCGGATCCATCTTCTCACGCACACGATAATCCATGAAGAACTCCGCATAATCATGTTCAAAATAATAAATGGCATCTTTTACTGCTTTAACAGATGGAACATCCTCAAAGATCCCATATACCTCCACAAACAATTCAAACCATACAGTAAGGTCTACAACTCTTCCTTCAAATGCTGCCGCGATCAGTCCATGGAATTCATAACAAAGAAATGTCAGATAGTCAGCAAATAAATATTCCCGCTTGTCTATGTCTTCAATCTCGTCCTCTGCTATTTTCTCACCAAACATCTGTCTGGTGTATTCATAGTTGCAATAACTCGTTTCGTAATTTTCAGGCATAACATCCCTGATAAAGTGCTGCATTTATCTGCTGTAATTCGCCCGCTGTACAGCTCTCCGAAATGGACATCCCACTTTTTACCTTTTCGATCACTTTATCTAACTGCAGTAAAAATTCTCCGGTTCTTACAAAATAATCCCGATACCGCAAGTCCACTGTTTCCTCTTTTGTGATTGAACGGATTCGCTCAACCATCAGTTCGTAACGATCTTCGATATCTTCATATTCTGCTGTTATATCCTTATAATATGTCATTTATTGTCTCCCTTTATGTTCCCAAGTTGAATGTTCTTCCGGAACACCTCATCAATCACCTGATATAACGTCTCTGATCCCTCTGGTGTCCGCTTGTTCCTACCATACACCTGATTCTCGAAAACGCCATGCTCTTTCCAGCCTTTTTCCTCCAACGGCATCACATAACATAACCGGCGCCAGATTATCCATTACATGTGCAAATTTGGCTTCCGGCGTCTGATACTCCTCAAATTCATCCCAGAGTCCACGAAGCTTCTTCGCCTGATCTTCCGGCAGGATATTAAATATCCGGTCAGCAGCCTTTAATTCCCGCTCTCTTTTTTGTTGCATTTGCATTTTTATCATATGCATATGTATCACCTGCATCTATCTCGATCAGATCATGAACCAGCAGCATGGAAACCACTCTTAATACGTCAACCGGTTCATTTGAATATTCCGCCAGTAAGATTGCCATAAGTGCAATATGCCAGGAATGTTCTGCATCATCTTCTTTTTTCTGATTCCATCTGTCAGATACGTCTGTCTGACTACAAATTTGCTCTTGTCAACCTCCAGTATAAAATCCAGTTGTTTCTTCAGTCTCTCATCCATACTCTTATATTCCCTTCATAAAAAAAGATGCCTGATATAATAAAAACTATGATATTCAGATAAACCGCCATTTTCTTAGATGTAACTCCACCTTCTTCTGCATGATACCCGATCACGCCGAATACAATTCCGGTAAATGCCATCAAAAAAGCACTGATCATCAATACCCCATAGATACGTTCCCACCGTACCTCTTGATATAATGGATTTGATCACGGAAAGTATTATAAAGATTCCGCCAAAATTCCCAATATATATGAAATGATCGTATCTCCTGAACTTCCGGGTGGAGAAACCCTGAAATCACTGTTTTCAATCTTTTTTTTACTCCTTTTTCTGTCAAATCGTGCCAGAATATAATATATGATATATCCAAGCATGCCGCCAAAAGGTATTCATGATATCATCAACATCAAACACCCAAGTTTTTGTTATCAACTGTACCAGTTCAATACTTAACGAAAACGCAAATGCCGCCAGAGTCGCTGTAAAAAATCCGGTTTTTACCTCTGACCCAACCGGATCAACATTCCAAATGGTACAAAGCAAGAAGAACATTTCCAACCAGATTCAACATCACGCTTGTGATTCGTCTTCATAACTTCTGTACTTTTACGAAGCAGCAATCTCGGCTTGATTGTCAGATTGTACCGCATCTCTTCATATCCATGTCGCTTCCAAACATGTCTGAATATCAGAAATAAACAATGGATATACTGTAAAAATAGATAGCACCAGGCATAACACCGCAGCTTTTCTTATTTTCTTGTCTCAACGCCAGCACTCCAGGTTAATATTATTTCTCATTTTTTTTTTATTAACTGGTAAGATGTCTGCACACTCTACTGCATTTCAATATCTTTCTCCTGTGTGATCAATGTCAGCACATTGGTATCTGTTCCAAATCCAGCGCTGATTATTTGCTGCGACTATATCGATCTTCTTCTTTCAGTTTTCTGGAATTCTCCAACTTTGGAGTACTGTCAATCCGCAATCTGTGCGAGCAGTCTGCTGACGCTGTTTCTTGCTGCTTCTCTGCATTCCAGAATGCAAGAGCCTTTGTTGCTTGGCCGGAATGCTTTCATATCGGCATCCGATTTGCGGAATAGCGACCTTGACTTCTGCCGGTTGTCTGCAACGACGGCAACGCGGCTGTGATGTCACAATTCTGCGGCAACCGTTACTGCTTCGCCCATATCCTGACTGCAGGGCGCCGGCACCTGTTGTTACGAATTCTGGCGGTGGTCGCTACACCTTTCCTGATACAGATGCATCCGCCCCACAGCGGCATCGCCTGTCTGACGTCGCATATCCGGCCCACCGGTTGAATGATTGGAATAAAGCTTGAACGGTCGTGCTTCCATCGACCTGCGGTAACAAGGCGCACATTCCCTGCATAACTCGCTATAACGCAATATACTTTTATATATAATCAACTAACAACTGTTCATTCCGGAAGCTTCCCACTTGCCTGGCATCTCCACAGGCAAGGCCCATCCGCCGTAGGACTGTATTTCCTGATGTTACATCTGAACGGTCGGTTCTCTGTATATTCGTGTTCATTGCGGGGTGCGATTTCCGGACATTTTGCAGCCATGATCGTAGTACTCAACACCTTATCATCTGCAATGCCGCCTGCGTGCTACAGCAATATTTGCCGATGCAGGAGCAACCATAACATCTGCCCAGGCTGGTGCAACGTGTCGTTAAGCTTCAATCCAGCGGGGCACCGGCCCATTGGGTCTCCAAATGTGATCGGATGGTACGATAGGTGCGAAATTTTCTGTCATGATGACATTGCATGCAGTTTTACAAAGCATACTGACGGCATGCCATCTTTTATGCTGCCTGCTACACCTAAACAACGGTCTTATTCTTTAACATCATTTTCTCCATTCTGCATCGTATCGTGAAATCATTCTGTCCGGGGACGATGCTGATCGAGATAAGGGTATCGTCGGCTTGCCTTGCCAAATCTGACTGCCATAGCACAAGGATTATGTCCCTCTGCCAGCATCCGATTGACTTTCATGGTATCCATATCCTTTCATCTCAACTTTTATAATCAACTTATCTGCACCAAAATTGTTTCTGATCCCGATCGGGTCTTTCGTGCTTTCTTCATCATCTGCTGATCAACTTAACCTGCGGATGATCACGGTCTGACAATCTCAATATCATGTTCGAATCGCGATGATCGCGGCTGTGCGTGCATCGCTGCAAAATAAGCTTTGATCCCATATTGAATAATTTATTGCAGGATAACTCTCAGAATCTCTGTTGGTCCAAACAG
>VOFK01002935.1_pt1 | contig 18088 bp, 27 predicted proteins | sample 5384121 | NCBI WGS metagenome assembly VOFK01 (sample SAMN12384730, study PRJNA508395) | human gut metagenome | isolation source: healthy gut J | host: Homo sapiens
GATGTCCATAGTCGTTTTTGCTGTTCTCATGGCCTGCCAGATACTGCACCGTCTTGGGATCAACACCTTTGTAAATCAGATTGGTGATGTAGGTGTGCCGCAGCATGTGCGGAGTCACCTTGAAGTCCATCGTATACACCAGTTTGGGATTATTCGGCTGATGCTCACCAAGCCTTGGCTTTATTCTATGCTTGATGGACTGTCCATTTACATAAGTGTAATAACAGCGTTCTGCAGTAGAACGGACTGTTATGTACTTCCAGACTCTCACAAACTGTGTTTCCGTCAAAACAGTTCCCTTCGAATTCGAGATCACATATTCCGATTCTGATTTTTCCCTTTCTTCCTTGAGACAGGCTACCAGGCATTTTGGAATCGGAACATCTCGTTTTGCTGCCGGTGTCTTCAATAGCGTGTTGACTACCGGCTCACCGCCTTCCACATGCCATGCACGCCTTACCGAAATGTACGGCGTTTTTTCATCCAGGAATACGCAGTCCCCCATTTTAATCCAAGGATCTCTTCTCTACGCAATCCCGCGTACAAACCGATCATCACGAAGACATACGGTGGAAGCTCACGAATGCTATCCAGCAAAATGGCAGTCTGTTCATCCGTCAAAGCCTCGCGCCGTTTCGCTGGCTTTTCCGCCTCTTGCGCAAATCGTTTTGGATGGATTCTCTTTAATCACCTTGCTCTCTTCTGCTGAATTAAAAATGTTCTTAATCAGCATATTGAGCTGGCCATACATTCCGGAAGAACCTTTTGATAACGGAACCATCAGCAGCCGCAGGTCATCTGTGGTCACCTCGTCCATATACATCTGTCCAATCGGACCCACGATGTACCGATTCACCATCCGTGCGTATCCTTCCAACGTATTAGTTCTTACCGTTCCAGACCGCATCAGCAACCATTTTTCACAGTACTCTTCCACGGTCGGATTCTCTCTATGGAAAACCACTTCCGCGATTTTTTCTTCTGGGCATTTTCCACCCCCGGGTCATACAATTCTTCGCGTGTCAGCCCGTAAATCGCCACTCTCTTTCCGTCTGCATCTGTAATCCGGGTGCGGTAATACTGTACCCCTTTCATCATCACTGTTCCGTATTCCGGAAGTTCAACAGGATGCTTTTTTCCTTTAGCCATGTGTTCTCCTCCTATCTATCTTCATACATTGCGTGTTGTCACTTTTATTATCATTGCGTACAGCACTTCCTTCAAGGATGTCGAATGTATGTAAAAAGGCAGGGATTTTTGACCATCCCTGCCCTAATTTCTTTCTGATTTACTCTTAATCCCACGATGCAAAAGCATCTTCCAGCACTCCTGCGAGCTGCTCTGGGCGATTATATTTCACCTTGGCGTAAATATCCATGGTGATCTTGCTGCTTTCATGACCGGCAAGATACTGAACCGTCTTCGGGTCAACCGAAGCATGAATCAGATTCGTAATGTAGGTGTGCCGCAGCTGATGCGGAGTCACCTCAAAGTCCAGACTGTAAACCACATTTCCATTGTGTGCTGCCTTTTGCCCCAGAACCGGCTTCACCGTATGCTTCACCCTCTTGCCATCTTCATAGCGGTAATAGCAGCGTTCCTTGGTGGTACGAGTTACGATATACTGCCATAATCTCTTGAACTGCGTATAGGACAACGGGTCTCCATCCCGGTTTGCAACCACAAAATCCGATGTCGATGTCTTCTTCGCCTCTTTCAGACATTCCAGAAGATTGTCCGGCAGAGGGACATTCCGATGCGCTGCCTTTGTTTTCAGCTCTGTCAGAATCACCGGACGATTATGCTCCGTATGCCAGGCTCTCCGAACGGTAAGGTACGGAGCCTCGCAATCAAGATACACCGAATCCCATTGAAGTCCGAGGCTCTCTTCTCTCCGCCATCCTGCGTACAGCCCCAGCATCACGAACACATACGGCGGTAAGCCGTCAATGGCATCCAGCAGCTTATCCACCTGCTCATCCGTAAGCGGGAGGCGGTCGGGTCCTTCTGGGGAATCCCGCCCACATTCTTCTTCAGATAGATGGTCGGATTCTCATCAATGATCTTACTCTCCATTGCTGCCGTGAAAATACACTTATATAGAACGTTCACTGATTTGTACACGGATGCCGACTTTTTCGATGCCGCCAACAGTGCCAGGCGAATGTCATCTGCTGTTACATCTCCCATATGCATATCGCCCAATGGCTTGATGATGTAGTTCTTCACTTTCGATGTATAGTCAATCAGCGTTGTCATCCTGATCTGTGCCGACTGCATCAGCAGCCATTTCTCGCAATACTCCTCCACTGTAGGTGTACTGCGGCAATACGTCTTGTTCTCAATCTGCTGGATCGCTTCCTGTTCCTTCTGGTACAGTTCAGTTCTCTCGTTCTTGCATATAAGGAAACCCGCCGTCCCTGCTGATCTGTTACACGGGTTCGATAATATTGCGTTCCCTTCATACTCACCGTACCATAATCGGGAAGCATCATTCTTCTTTGCCGCCATATCATTACCTCCAATCCTGTTGATGCTTTCATTATTGCGGATTCATCGTCCATACTCAACGATGTCGATTTTCACCGCCGAAAGCTTCGAGGTTTGCGATATGTCGCAGCACGTTCCATCGGTTTTGCACGGTGCGTACATTTTGCAATGTACTCCTGAATCCCCACTTCCGTGAAATAAACGCAGCCGTTTTCCACATACTGAACATAGGAGATCAAACCGTCTGTTCTTGCAGCATCCAGTGTTTTTACGCTGATTCCCAGTATACTGGCTGCTTCTTTCCTTGTAATCAGTTTATCCATCGCCTTCTTCGCCATCCTTTCGGCATTTGCCCTGTCTTTTTTTCTCTGCTTGTTCCGGAATGTAATATCCAAGTTGAATCCTTACAGCTTCATCAATCCCACGCATCTGCCCCTTACTTACCCGCCCAAGATAGCGAATCACGCATATCTTGTCGCAGGTGTCAAGCTGTTCTGCCAATACCATGGACGGTTTTGCCAGTCCCTTTGCTTTACGGAGAAAGAAATGCGTTGGCTGTTTTCGCTTCTTCTCAATTGTCGATGTCAGCGGAGCAATCGTGATCGTCGGCGCATAATAATTGCCGACATCATTCTGAAGAACCACAACAGGACGAACACCGCCCTGCTTTGATCCGACCGGAACACCGAGATTGGCGAGATATAAATCACCTCGCCGATAAACCCAGTTTTCTTTCATATGCTGTTGTCTCCAATCTCCATACACTGATATGGATAAAGCCTGCCAGGTATCATGCTGATACAGCACCCGGCAGCGCTTTCTGAAAATATGGTTTCTCTGTACTTTTTCTTATCACCCCAGAGATGTAGGATTTCTCACAGGCGGCAGTGTGCTTCACTGCTCCATTGGAATTTAACCATCCCGCCTTCCTTATGGCCGGACCGCGAATTACGGAAGTATCATTGTCCCTGTCCGGCTTTAACACCGCCGCCGGTTGCAATCCGGCATTTGCTTCTGCGAAACCGCTATCGCCCCGATGGGCTTCATGGCGTGCAGTCGAAGGCTCGACCAAACAGGAATGTACCTGAAGAATGAGTATTCAGTTTTCAAGGGACATCCGGACTTTCGTCCTTACAAAGTAAGTTTAACAAGAATCCTCCGGTTTCGCGTTGGCCTCGTAGGCGCACTTTGGTTGTCCTTGCAGGACTACATACGGTTCGTTTTGACTTTTTCAGTGTTCTATACAGCCGGATTGAGGCCAAAAAAATACCTCGTTGGTTTCCCAACGAGGCATCAAAGACGATTCTATTCTGTTTTCTGTAAACTGGTACCCGTTTATCTCCTGGTGACCATTTGAGTCACGGCCAATGTATCAAAAAAGCAACGCTCATCTCAGCAAATCAGACAAGCTGTATTCTCCTTTGGGGATATTGGCTGTTCTGCGATACTCTTTTATGGCTTTCACCAAGAGCTGAGGATTACTGAAATACTGCTTCACAAAATCATACGACTTCACATCATGCATCCGAAGATTTGTTTTACAAAATTCGCTTGGTTTTTTTCCAGAACGCTTAAACTGATCATATGCTCCTTCCGCATGAATAATCAGCATTTCAATTTCTGGAGCAGTAATGACATTTACCACGTCAATTTTCTGCTCATATGCTTTACTCAATCGAAATTCCTCTCTGCGAGAATCCAAAATCCGTATCACAGAAATCTGCTCATCGAATCCTTTCCGTAAGTATCGCTCCTCGAATCGTTTAGCACTTCTGCAACGGATAACACGTTCTTCCAACATTTCTTCTCTGTTGAAAATCAGAAGATCATTATCAACCAGTATGTCGATAATAGCTTCTTCGGCAGAGCCTTCACATATACACGCCTTGTATTTTGCTAATTCCATTCTGCCGCCTCCTTAATTGATTGAAGCAGCCAGGCTTTTCTTCAAGCGCATATACGCTTCATATGCTGGCGTTGTTCCCTCAAGGAAGCCGCTCTGGTAAGCATCACTCTTTTTAATATCATTACGTTTCAATATATAGCTCAAATTTTCTGCTGTAATGCCATTACGGTTTCTAACGATACAAATTCCGTCATTTCGGTCATATTCGTCCAGCAGTTCCGGATAATGCGTAGTGAAAATAAGCGTTCCGCCATTTTTGTTCAGTCGGCTGTCCATAAAGAAGCGCATTAAGGTCGTTACAATTTCCTTGTTGAAATGATTCTCTATTTCATCTACCAGAAGATAACCACCTGAATGAAGAACTTCCTTTACCATCGAGAATGTAATAATACCCTTTAATCGTACCAGAGGACAGATACTGCTCAAGGTCTGCCGGATTATTCAGGATAATCTCTTCTTCATCCTTAAACTTCAAGTGGATAAATGTTTTCCCTCTGTCTGCTCAAAACACAATTTCTCAATGGTCGGATCGAGAAATGCAATTACCTCCAATGGAATATCTTCGGTAAATGGAAGCACATTCACATTCGTATAGGAAAGCAGGCTGAATATTTCCACTGTATCATTCGCTTTTTTATTATGTGCAATGACAAAGCTGACATCATCAGAAAGGTATGCTTCATCGCTATTGCGCTGCTCTACAGGCTTCATTCCTGTAAAATCTGTCAGATACTTTTTCGACTTAACGGTTGCAATCGGTTTTTCCCAAAGGCTTTCAGACAGAATCGAATACACATATTCCCCTGTTTTCGACTTCTTTGCCGCAATTACAGTTTCCAAGCAACAGACGTAGCTACGCTTATCATAAAAATATGTGCGGATTGTAACATTCTTCGCTCCGCCAAGAATGCTTTTTGCCTCCACATGATTGATGGGCTCATTTTTCACAATATTTAAGGCCAAGCTAATGACCTTTAATACCGAGGTCTTGCCAGATGCGTTAATTCCAATGAAAGCACAGGCAGAGTGGAGATAGTAGTTATCCGTCAAACGGTAAAGACTATCTTTGTCCTCTTCGCAAACACGTTGCTGCGTATAAAAGCAAATATCCAAGTCTTTTTTGAATAATGGGAGTCCTTGTGCGGTGATGCGGAGTATTTTCATAGGTAGTCCTCCTCTAAAAACAGTTTTTTCGTTTTTATTTTCTTGTAATCTTATTATACGCCGCAAATCAGAAAATATCAACGGATTTTCCGTTTTTATTTTCTGATTTGTTTTTGACACTAAAAAGTATCCGTTCAATATGGCAAGCCCTGTGATTGCTGACCCGTTCCACCGCATGAAATACATGGAGCGTCATGGAAGCGGCCTACGCAAAATCGTCAGGGAAACCGAAAAGCCGCCTGGATATACAGCGGCATATAATCCGAAAATTTTCTCAACGGCAACAGATTTCAGAGTCATCTTGAAAAATGTAAATTACCAACTTAGTCAGAAAAACTTAGTCAATGACCAAGTTAGTGAGCAAGATAAATCGCCGGACATCCCACACACAGTTTTGAATCTTTGTATCCACCTTATTGCCCACGGGCAGTGAGGGTGCTCAAATCACTCATGCTCACTCTATCATGGGTACAGCCAATGATAAGTACTATGACGCAACCCATGATAACTTAGAGGATGACACCCATCAAGGTATCCACCAAGATAGCCACCATGATTCTACGCCGTCAGCAGTTATATTGCACCTAATGCTTTTTAGATTTTTTTCGCAATCGTAGACAGCTCCGAAATAATACTAAGAAGATCATTTTTGACTTCCTCTTTGCTTGGCTCGCTGCCCATCAGAAGATAATCCGTGCTGACATGGAGGATGCAGGACAGTTCAATCAGCAAGTCAATAGAGCAGCTGCGTTCACCGTTCTCCATGCGGCTGACATGCTGCTTGCTTGCCAGGCCCAGGCGAACCGCCAGTTCCTCCTGCGTAATGCCACGGGAAGTGCGAACATCGTGAAGTCTCTTACCAAACTCTTTTGCGTCAAAATACATACGTTTCTCCTTCCGCACAGCCGGTACAGAACCGGATCAACGGAAGGTCAAAAAAAGAGCCGCATGACGGTGAAGAAAAATCCTGTGCCGATAAAACAGAACATGGGTATCCCATAATTCTGTCTCATGCGGCATTCGGAAGACTTCGCCTGTCAGCGGCTCCACAGCACAGCTATGACTTATAAAATTGTGTTAATAGGGTTATTTATTGTCATCTCAACCATTCAAAGACGAATAGTAGAGCTGCAATCTCCGTAATCTTCTCATCTCCAAAACATTGAAGACGGTCTCGCGTCCGCAGGCCTTACATTTGGTCTGCACATGTCCTCTGGTATCCTCAAAGACGATGATTGAATTGTGTCGGCAATAAGGGCACCTGACAATCCTGGGCTTTTGCGAAGCAATCGCATCCTTTGCCCGGATGATTTTAATCTGCATTTCCGCAGATGGTTCCGATACTCTGATATTCCTGCTCATGGCCACACCTCCAATGGATCACGATATTCATAATCCTTTTTCCGGTTCAGATAGCCCAGTTGTTCCAATCGGATAGCTGCTGCCGATCTCGAAACACCAAAGACACCACAGAAGGTATCTATCTTCACTTGGTCACTGTCGTAAAAACGCCATCCATAACAGGTCAGAGGCTTTCTGCTGTTGATGAACCACATCGCCCGATCCACTTCTGACTGAGGCATCAGAATGGCAGCTCCCAGCGTATTGGCCTGCCATTCGTTCCAATCTTCCTGCGTTCTCAAGACGCGCGAGCCATTTCCTCGCACTTCCGGTCTCTTATGGCAGGCTATCTTTCGGTCATCGGCATCCAGCTGAAACAGTATCTGGTGAGCGCACTCATGTGCCAGCGTAAATCTGCGTTTTCCGCAGAGTTTCCGAATATTCGCTGGTTCAATGAAACTCTTGTCCAGAACCACATCATTGGTTTTCAGGGAAGATGCTCCTCTGACTTCCATCAACCTCTATCTGATATTCTGTATCCACATACGCGGTCAGACCATAGATGCTTCCGTCCGAGGACAACTTTTGAAATGACACCTTCAGGTTCAGATAATCGGATGCAAACTGGTCAATGGGTGTCGGAAGTGCGAATCTTGCCGGATCATCTGCTTCGCTGCCGAAAAAAGGACTTTTTGAAAATCTCTTATCACTGCAACAGCGATTTTTTTTTCTATGTTTTTTCTGCGAAAGGATCATAGGCACGGCTCCTTTGCTTCAACGAACCATTTTTTTCATCTTCGTTGTACAGGAAACTCTCATGCCCACCGATCATGACCGTATAGCGGATTCCGCAGCCACCTACCTTCGTGGAAGCAGCCCGGCACTTATGCTTCAATCGGTCGATCTCATACACCCGTCCGTCAATCCACCGAATCAGACGCGGGGGCGGATATTTCCCTCCGCATCCACATCCAAATTCACAGGTACATATACTTTTCTACATTTCTGTTCCGACATATTCTACGCTCCTCCTCTGTAAACCGGCGAATGTGTTGACTTCTTTTAGCAAAAAGAACTCACCAGATTCTACCGGTGCTGTATTAACCGATCATTCCTGTCGGCATAACCAAATCCACTTTTCGCTCTGTCGGCATCTTGCTTTTCTGAAAAAGTACCCCATTTTTAATCGCATCTTTCCCGAATCGGAATCGAATCTGCTCAATCGCTGCGTCCAGCCGTTCCTGGCGATCCAGTGATTTCACGTCGGTGAATAGGTCGTATTGTATCGGACAATCCTCTTCAAACAGGTTGATTGCCCGAACCGTCACTGAACGAATCGGATGCTCCCACTGATAGTTCTTTGCAAACAGTGCAAATGCGGTTTTCGCCAGATAGGTAGGGCTTTGTGTCGGAATACCAATCCGGCACTGCCACTCTTTCGTGTAAAGCTCGTTGTTGCGGATGGAAATCGCTATTCCGCCAGCTTTCTTTTTATGTGCTCGCAGCTTGGTTCCGATTTCCTGCACCAGTTCCAGCATGACACACCAGACTTCGGCGTTATTTTCCAAATCCTGCATGGTCGTTATCCCGTGCCCAATGCTCTTTACTGGGGAGACATAATCGGAACGCATAACCGGCGAATCATCCAGTCCATTGGCATATTTCTTAATCGCCAGTCCATTCTTTCCAAGGCGGCACTTCAAGAAATCATCCGATGTTGCAGCAAGCTCTCCAATGGTATGAATCCCATAACCGGACAGAACCTTCTCGGTCGCTCTGCCGACTCAAGCAAGTCAGAGGCGGAAGACACCAAATCTTCTCCTGGAACGAATCTGCTTCGATGCAGGTAATCGCATCCGGCTTTTTCATATCCGACCCAAGCTTGGCAAAAATCTTATTGAAGCTCACTCCTGCGGAAATCGTAAGTCCCAATTCAAACTTAACCGTTCTGCGAATCTCATCTGCGATTTCAAATCCGGTTCCCATGCAGCCGCTTCCGGTCACATCCAGCCAGCATTCGTCCATCCCATACGGCTCGATCTGATCGGTATAGCGACCGTATATCCCACGAGCCAGCTTTGAAAACTTCATATATTGCTCATAGTGCGGCTCCACGATCACAAGATCCTGGCACTTCTGCTTTGCTTGCCAGATTGCCTCTCCCGTGGAAACGCCAAACGCCTTTGCTGCATAGTTCTTCGCAAGTACGATGCCATGCCGTTCCTCCACAGAACCGCACACTGCCACCGGCTTGTTCTTCAGTTCCGGGTTCAGCATACACTCGACAGAGGCATAGAAGTTATTCATATCACAATGAAGAATCACCCTTTGCATCCCGTATTCCTCCTCTCCGTTCGTGAAAGCACGAACAACTTTTTCACGAACGCATTGACACACAGCATTTCTTGTGATACTATAATTACACGAATTGTATTTCGTGTTTTCATCGTCATTATAGCAAGCGCAGTTTTTCGTGTCAATAGATTTTTATGAAAAAGTGTTCGTGTTCGTAATCAAAAAAGAAAGAGGTATTTCTATGGTCTTCAAAGAAAGGTTGAAAGAAAAAAGAACAGAAGCCAATTTAACTCAGGTAGAACTTGCAGAGAAGGCCGGTGTAACCGCCCGCACAATTCAGAATTATGAGCTTGGCAGCCGCAAACCATCCAATATGGTTACGATCCAGAAGATTGCGGATGCGCTGAATACTACTACTGAGTACCTGCTGGGAAGCAGCGGCACCTATGTCGTAGAAGCTCATGAAAAAGGCGGCGCAAAAGCAGCGAAAGATATTGAAGAACTGGTCAGCGAAGTGACCGGTATGTTCGCTGGCGGCGAATTAAGCGAAGATGCCATCGAAGGAGCTTATAAAGCTCTGACCGATGCCTACTGGATTGCCAAAGAGAACAATAAAAAATACGCCCCGAAAACGAGGCGTAAAAAATCCGATCAGTGATATTTATCGTACACACTTTTCGCTATACTGTAAACTGGAGGTGGTATGATGAATGCGGAACAGCTTTCACGGGTCGGTGAGAAACTGGTAAAACGCTGCGGTTCCAGAGACCCTTTTGAAATTGCAAAAAGGCAGCTTGGTATCAATGTCATGCTTTGCGAAAATTTCGGTTCCCTGAAGGGAATGTACCGGGTGATTAAGCGAAATCGCTTTATTTTCCTGAATAACAGTCTGGATGAAAATATGCTGCGCATCGTGTGCGCACATGAATTAGGGCATGATCAGCTTCACCGGAATATGGCGAAAACCACCCCGATTCATGAGTTCATGCTCTACGATATGAAATCCAAACCGGAATATGAAGCGAACATCGTAGCAGCAGAGATTCTGATGGACAGCGATGAAGTCCTTCGTTACATCTATGAGTATGGATACACAGCCGAGCAGATCGCCAGTGCGATGTCCACCGACATCAATCTGGTTGCGCTGAAGGTAGCGCACCTGGCTACACTTGGCTATAATCTGCACGCGCTGGAACACAAGAGCAACTTTTTGAAATAACGTACCTTTGAGGAGTCTGGACTGGCTCCTCTTTTTTGTTGCACAAATTGTGCAGGCGGTGCTTGCACAATTATCAACCTAACATCTGCATTCCATACAATCTCGATATTGTCCTCCTGTTGTTCTGCGTTATGCTTTCTCCGTGCATTTTCGTATTATTTATTCTGCCATCTGACTTCGCCCTTGGACAGAAGCGGATAACAGATCAGCTGATCTGAATCCAGATTTTCCGCATGCATGTCAACCGCTGTGATCTGATGATTATCATAAGTCGTATAATAATAAATACCTTTTGCTGTATTACAACAGGACGTGTATATCGTGATCTCATATTTGCCTTCTGTCACCTCACAGCATCCACGCTGCTGATCTACGGATCCTAAGATATGGAAGAACTGACTTACACTCTCATCCTCTTCTTCACCGGAGATCGAATTTAATTTTGTAAAGGCAACTTTCACAAATCTTGACTGGCTGGAAAGATCTCCAGGTATTCCCATTCCACCCATTCCTCTGCTATATGCATCAAGCTGTAATACTCCTGCAAAAGTACTCTCCGGCTGTTTTCTGGATACTCCGGCATAATTATTCAGTGCAAACATCTGACTCGGGAATGGTGGATTATTGGTAAGCACTCCTACCGGATTATCATATACATGCAGCCCATCTTTCATAGACTCAACAACGATACAGGAGTCTTTGTCTGCAATGATCCAGTGAAGCTGTGCTGTCGGCAGCTGTTCACTGAATGCTGTACCTGTCAGTCTCATTGCTGCCAGCTTCTCTCTCGCCTCTGCTACAGTAGCACACTGTGTAAGGATCCATGGGATGAACTCGAACTGTGCCACCTGGCTGACTTCTGTTTCATCTTCCGGCAAAGCTTCTTCATATGCCGCATTGCCGACAAAATTAAGACCTGCCATTCCAAGGCCTTTTTCATTAACAGCATCATAATAAAGCGGATAACCTCCTGCAACAAATGCCATTCCGATCAAAGCATAATGGCTTTTTATCTTCCCGGCAAACCGGAAATCAAATTCGTAATTTCTTGGCGTTATCGTGATCTGTTCCCCATAGGAAAATTCATAATCAAGCGTTCTGCCCATATAAAAATCTTTTGTTTTGTAAGTTGCTGCTGTACACATATCGAACACCTCTTCTTTCTGCTATAATAGTCCTGCAAACAATCGCATAAACAACTGTCCGATCCGTAAATATGCACTCCGTCCTGTGCGGTACTTTTCGGTCACTTCCCTGCATTCATTCATTGTTGCTCCAAGATCATCTCTTATATCCAAAACTGTCTGACTATCCGCCATAAAACAACCATTTTCAAAGTGGTGATAAAGCAATGCCATTCAGTTAAGCATCATTTTAGTGGTTTTCTGTCATAGAAAGCCACTGTTTTTATACCTACAAATTTATATCAAAGGCTATAAACCTTTTGACACCCTAATCTTTTATTTTATCTTCTCCGGAGCAGTTTTTTACACTGGCTTACAGGTGCATCCGATTCCCAGTCCATCCGGACCGATATGACAGGACAAACCGAAGGAAAGTTTATCACACATGACTTCCATTCCCGGGAAACTTTCTTTAATCTGGTTTACCCATTCTTCTGTCACTTCATCGGTACTGCTGGACGCCGCCATCAGGTACACTTTACCAGCAGCATATTCTTCTCGGAAATTCGTTTCCAGCTCATGCTTCATTGCATCGATCATAACTTTACGTGATTTCTTCATACCACGGCATTTCTGGTAGATATCAAGCTTTCCTGTGCTGAAATGCATAACAGGTTTGATATTCAGGACATCTGCTGCCAAAGCTGTCACAGAGCTGACTCTTCCTCCTTTTTTGAGATATTTCAGTGTGCTGAGCCCGATATAAATTGTCATTTTTTCTCTGGTTTCTTCAAGAATTTTCTTGATTTCGACTACACTGTATCCTTCTTTTGCCATTTCTACTGCATCAAGAACAGAACGATGCATCGGGGTTGCCACACGACCGTTATCTACGACAAACACCTTACCGGCAAATTCATCTTCATTTGCCATGGCTTCTGCTGTCATACAGGACCCGCTTAAAGCACTGCTAAGAGGAATATAAACAATCTCCTCATATTCTTTCAGCATCTCTTTCCACATATCCATAACTTCTGTTGGTGACGGCTGAGATGTAGATACATCTACGCCGTTTCGAAGCATATCATAAAATTCATCTCTGGAAAGATCTACTCCTTCACGATACACTTTCTCTCCGATATAAAAAGGCATCGGTAGTACCTTAATTCCGAGTCTCTGCGCTTCTTCACTCAAAATTCCACTGTGGCTGTCTGTCATGATTCCTATTTTCTTCATAATATCTTCTTCCTTCGTAATCTATTTTTATAACGTCTTAATAATCGGCATTACACTTCATTTATATTTGTATCAAATCATTATTTTTCATTCGGCACAATAAAGGATGACGCAATTTCCTCCTCCGCATACTCTTCCACATCCGTTCTCGTTACTCGTTTTATATGTTGTTTTTTTAGGCGCAGATATACGAACTCCCGGAATATAGTATAAAATACCGATACAAGTGGAATGAAAATCAGCATACCTATAATTCCCATAAGATTTCCGCCGATTGTAACTGCCGCCAGTACCCAAATTGATGGAAGTCCTACTGATCCGCCAACCATATGAGGATAGATCAGATTACCTTCTATCTGCTGCAAAAGCAGAAAAACTATAATAAATAAAACTGCCTGTTTTGGATTTACCATAAAGATCAGAAAACTTCCCACGGCACAGCCAATAAAGGCTCCAAAGATAGGAACCAATGCGGTAAACGCGATCAAAATTCAATTAAAAGTGCATATGGCATTTTTAAAATACTTAGCGTGATAACAAACATCATTCCGAGAATTACTGCTTCCAGACACTGCCCTGTAAGAAAATTTGCAAATGTCCGATATGTCAGCGAACATATGTTAAGAATTGCATCTGCTTTTTGTTTTGGAATAAAAGCGAAAATCACTTTTCTTACCTGTAAATGTAATTTTTCTTTCTGAAAAAGAATATAGCAGGCAAAGGAGAACGCAATAAAAAAGGTCGCTAATCCACTGGCAATGGAACCCACTGCTGACATTGTCGTATTCATCATATTTCCGACTCCGTTACCAAGAAGACTTATTCCCCATTTAATTGCCTGATCAGGCTGAAACTGCAGCTGATCTACCAATTTCATAATATCCTGATTATCATGTGAAAATTCCCGAATCCAGTTTTGCATCTGTGGAATAAAATCTGAAATACTCGTCATCAGATTTCCCATGGTCTGTGTAAGCTGTGGAATCACACCAAACATTACCAATACCATTACACCTGCTGCCAATATAATTGTAAGAAGCAAGCTTATCGGTCTCGCAGCTTTTTTTCCTATTTTATTATTTTCTTTTATCTTTCCGAGCATTTTCTTTTCCAGGAAACTCATTGGTACATTAATCACAAAGGCAATTGCACCACCAAGCGCAAAAGGAAACACAATTTTCCATATTGACTTCAGCACTTCAATCACCACATCGAATTTCCACAAAGCAACTACAAGAAATGCCGTAAACACAATCAGTTCTCGAATTTTTTTCATAGAACATCTACTTAAATCCACTATCTTTCCCCTCTTTTTCTTAGTTTCATACGTATACACTTAAGTAATTGAATAATCAGAAGGCTTGCAAAAGCATATAAATATACACATCCAAGCTGCATCAGATTCAACGTTTCCACTTTGAATAAGTTATGGCAACCAGGAACCGTCAGTACTGTTGTAATGAGTACTGCACCTAACACAAATGCTCCCTGAAGCCACTTGTTATGAAAGAGACCTTTTGTAAAAATGACCGGATGATCTGATTTGCAATTATATCCATGAAACAAACGTGCCAGACAAAGAGTTCCAAAAGCATACGTGCTTCCAAGCAATGTACCATTCTGGTTGTATCCTGTCAAAAAACTGATCATTGTCATTGCTCCTATTACCAAACCTTCCAGACCGATTTTGCTAAGAAAATCTTTTGTCAATATCGACTCATCTGCCAATCTCGGTTTTTCACTCATCACTTCACTTCTATCCGGCTCTAAGCCTAACGCAATTGCCGGAAGACTATCCGTCAAAAGATTAATGAAGAGTAAATGTACTGGTGCAAATGGCACCGGAAGTCCTGCAACCGATGAACAAAGAACGGTTAAAATTGCTCCGAAATTTCCTGACAAAAGAAACTGTATCGCATATAAAATTGCTTATACAGTCTCTTCCTTAAGAGTCCTGGTATTCTGGATAATATACAGAGCGACCGATATGACCATCATTATAGCGCACAAACCAATCAACAGATCTGATACCATCGGTGTAATGTGGAACCATATAATATGCACCGCTGCAGTTCCATATAATAAAAAGGTTACTATCTTTCCATGCCAGTCTGCACCATGTACTTTTCCTGTCTTTTGTATCACAAGACATCCACTGACTACCATATACAGCTCCTTTCTTACCTGCCATTATTACGATTAAAAGAAGCACATACGGAAAACGAGTAAACAGACAGATTAACATCGCTGCCTGTGTCAGCTTATCAGCCACCGGATCAAGTATTTTTCCTAAATTACTAATCCTATGGAATCTTCTTGCGATATATCCATCAGCAAGATCCGTAAGGCCAGACAGCAATAAGATTTCACCAGCTAACAGAGGATTTTTCTTTACACAATAACTCCATATAATTACCGGAATCAGACAAAGCCGAAAAAAGAAAGAAGATTAGGAACCGTAATAATTCTATTCAAATTTTCTTCCTGATTCACTTCACTCTGCATGTACGGTCACCTCACTTTCCTTTTTTTTAGACATAAACCAATAAAATATAACACAAAATGCTAAAGCAAACGCAACACCAAAAACATTTTGACTCACTCTAAGACTAACCGCTCCTTGTAGTCCATATGTCTCTGCAGCAATGGCTAAAGCACCAAATGTGTTAAATACTGCCTGCCTGCCAGCCATATTGTGCTGAAAATCCTACACCGATTCCACCAAGAATTCCTATATATGCATAGATTGACGAAGGAAGCAGAAAATATAATACTGTAAAACATATAACACCTGCAATATTTCCGACAATCCTTTTACGGACTCTGTAGTGCATATCTTCCATAAACGGCAAAATCGCTGACATGGCCGCAATACCAGCCCACATTGCACGTGGCATATTACAAAATTCTGCAATGCAAAGGACAATCGGTACGCATAAAATCTGACATATCTGCCATTTTGTTTTGGAAGAAGTGATATCAAATTCTTGTATCAGATCTTTCAGATTTCTTTTATAAGTTCTGTTTTTATGATTTCGATAAAATACGAAGCAGGTAAGTGCTGCACCTAAAGCCATTCCGACTAATCGCATTTGATAGCTTTTTTCCCGTAACATCATAACCATATAGTAGCAGATACACAAGAACCAATGTAGATTGATTAAACATGAATGGATTATATGGCATCCGAACAGAATCAACACAGCCAGTGCCGCAATATTTAACAGCATTCCAAGTACCGGTGAAAGCTGATTTGCTAAATGCGGACATACAGTCATAATTACAAAGAACAAAGCCAAAAGCATCGTAGATTGTCCGGTGTGGATCCCCAGATCCGCATTCCTAAACACCATAAGACATAATAAGACTACTACACCTACAATGCTGTTCTCATTTCCAAATAGGATGCTGAAAATACTAACAAAAAAAAACAAAATGCCATTGTAGCAGCTATCCTCACCAGATATACCCACATATGATATAAGTTTTTTTTTTAGTGTTTCACTCTTTTTTCAACAGGTTTTTTTAGAACCTGCCTGATTTAACTGCAACTCCTGATAAAATGTCATATAAATCCTCCTATCTTCTAATTTATCTTAAAACTATATAATCTCATCTTTCTGCTTTGGCAGCTCTATAACAAATCTGCATCCACCATATTCACGGTTTTCTGCTTTGGGATTGTTCCTCCGGCACTATCTACAATCCGTTTTACAAGTGCAAGACCCAGGCCATTTCCTTCTGCTTTATGAGATCCATCTACCTGATAGAACTTGTCAAATATTCTGGATTTTACATCATCCTCTATTCCCGGTCCTTCATCTTCCAGAATAAACACTACAGAATCCTTTTCCTGCTTCAGAAACATCATAATTGTCCCCTTTGCAGGACTGAACTTAATCGCATTATCTAAAAGATTTATCCAGATATGCATAAAAAGTCCTTCATTCGCAGTATATTTAACTTCCTCCAATTCTACCTGAAAAACCATTTTCTTTTTTCTGTCCATTTTGTTTCCAATGAAAAAGAAATGCCTGGCGGATCTGTTCATCCAAACGATATTCTGTTTTTTTCATTGGTATATTCTGATTCTCTAACTTGGATAACAGCAAAATATTACCAACCAATCCGGAAAGCCTTTGGGTGTTAAATAAGATTTTTTCTACATATTCCTCTTGATCCGGAGACAGTTCTTCTCCCTGAAGCAGCATTGTATATCCTTCAATGGCATTAATCGGGGTCTTAAACTCATGAGAAACATCAGATACAAAATCCATCTGCAGCACCTCTGTTGCACGAAGTTCTTTTTTTTGTCATAACATTAAAACTTTGATAAGATTCTCCAACTTCTGCTATACGGCTGTTCGTTTCCAAATGCTGTTCAAAATCTCCCTGAGAAACTTCCTTCATTGCTTTACTAAGTCTGGTAATTGGTTCCAGTAACTTTGCATTAATAAAGGAAGTGATCAGCCCTGCAATCAATGTATTGAAAATCAAAAGCCAGCCAAGCACAGGTATGCTGCCCGGCAGATTAAAAAAATGATTCAAAAAAGCAAATAATAACGCAGATATGACTGTTGAAAATACAAGTGCCAGCCAGATTGCACCAGTCAGACAGGATCGGATCCGCAATCCTTTTTCTTTCTTTTGTTCCATTATTTTTTCACCACCTTGTATCCAATTCCACGCATTGTTACGATTTCAAAATCAGGATTATCTTTAAAACGCTCTCTGATTCTTCCTATATGTACCTCTATCGTATGTGGGTCTGCCTCCGTCTCGTATCCCCACACTTCATCCATCAACTGTTGTTTTGTAAATGTTCTACCTGGCGAAGCTGCAAGCTTATATAAAAGCAGGAATTCTTTTTTAGGCAAAACAAGACTTTCCTTATCAGTTGTAACCGCCATTGCATCATAATCAAACTCTGTTGAACCGATCACAATTTTGTGTTCATTCAGTATCTGTGCACGGCGAAGCAGTGCTCCGACTCTTAAAACCATTTCATTCACATTTACCGGTTTTACCATATAATCGTCACTTCCCGAAAGAAATCCCTGGCGCATATCATCAAAGGAACCTTTCGCAGTGATCATAAGTACCGGTATCTGATATCCTGCTGAACGGAGTTCCGACACCAGTTCATAACCATCCATAACCGGCATCATAATATCGGAAATGATCAGATCAATATACTCTTTATCCAATATTTCTAATGCCAGTGCTCCATCCGATGCACTTTTGACCTGATATCCATTCTTCTCAAGCTACTTTTTGGAATAGCTGGCTTAATTCTTTATCATCTTCTACAAT
>VOFK01004304.1_pt1 | contig 18084 bp, 16 predicted proteins | sample 5384121 | NCBI WGS metagenome assembly VOFK01 (sample SAMN12384730, study PRJNA508395) | human gut metagenome | isolation source: healthy gut J | host: Homo sapiens
GCAAACCATTGACGCGGACACGCTGCAAAAGCACCGCTTACGAACCGGTCTCTTCGTGGTCGACGATCTGCTCCCCAGGGACTGCACCTGCTGGCAGGCGCACCGAAGATCGGCAAATCGTGGCTGGCGCTGTGGCTGTGTCTCTGTGCCGCGCAGGGCAAAACCGCTCTGGACGTTCGCCACGCATCTATGCGAGGTGCTGTACCTCTGTCTGGAGGACAGCTTCCAGCGTATCCAAAGCCGCCTCTTCGATCTCACGGAGGACGCGCCGCCCACGCTGTACTTCGCCGTCATGTCCCAGCAGCTCCATAACGGGCTGGTGGAACAGATCGAGCAATTCTTGAAGGAGCATCCGAAGACCAGGCTCATCGTCATCGACACGCTCCAGCGCATCCGCACCGCGGGCAATGACGCAAATCCCTATGCCAGCGACTACCGGGACATCGGCGTTCTGAAAGCGCTGGCGGACAAGCACCGCATCGCCATTCTGCTGGTGCATCACCTGCGGAAGATGAGTGACGATGATCCCATAAACATGATTTCCGGCACCACCGGACTCAGCGGCGCTACCGACAGCAACTTCGTCCTCCGCAAGAGTCAGCGCAGAGAGAACACCGCCACGCTCTACTGCACCGGGCGAGACATCCCCTACCGGGAGCTGGCGCTGGAGTTCGATGGTGAGGATCATGTCTGGAAACTGCTGTCAGATAACTGCGAACAGACGGAGCATCCCAGTGAACGGATTCTTTTTCTCCTCTCTGAACTGCTGCGCCGGCAGCCGGAGATCAGCGCCCCTGCCAAGGTGCTGTTGGAAAAGATCGACCCTGCCGGTGCGGAGGGGCTGACCCCCAACAGCTTCTCCCACCGAATCCGCAAAAGCGTTGACGCTCTAAGGAGAAACGGCATTACGGTGTCCTTCCGCAAGAGCAACAGCGATCGTCTGATCTGCCTGAAAAGGGTCGATGGTGTCGATGATCCCGCTACCGAAAACATCGTCACCATCGACCCTGAGAACCCGCCGTGTTTCGGCGTGTGAGCCGCTGTGTGCGCGGTTAGGGGCTGGGGTGGCGTGTGTACCCGCCGAGGGGATATTCAGCCCGCACAGGGCGAATATCGCGGTGGCATAAAAACGGCGAATACGCCGCCGTGACCCGCGGGCGCCCAGCGTTTCAACGGCATGAAACGAACGCCGAGGGTAGTGATACCACCCCCATGCTGGAACGCCGAAAAAACGCTGTGTGAAGGGAGAAAAATTCCTTAAAAGCCAGCAGAAGAAACATTTTATTTCTCTGCCGTAGATGGAAAATTCCTCTGCGTCAGCCGTTATTCCCGATAGGCGCAGAGACTCCCTGTTACGGGAGCTTTTATCACCTCCGTTGGAGGTGGCCAGCATCGCATTTGTCTGGTCTGCGGCGAAGCCGCTGCCCCCGGGCCGTCGTGCGCACTGGGCGGGCATGGCCCCCACCCCAAGCTGCGGGCAGAAGCCCTGCACCCAAATTCCGGGCAGAAGCCCGGACCCACTTTTAGCTACGATTGGAGAAAAGAACATGAAAAAAGATATCAAATTCAGCACGCGCATGGCGTCCGCTGACCGGGAGAAGATCAGGGCACTGGCGGCGAAGGCTCACATGTCCATGAGCGACTACGTCACCGCCTGCTGTCTCGGCAAACGGATCATCGTCATCGACGAGCAGAAAGAACTGCTCCGCCAGCTCAAGGGCATCGGCAGCAACATCAACCGCCTTACCGTCCTTGCCAACATGGGCAAGGTGCAGGTCATCGGTCTGGAAAAAGCTGCCGGTGAGCTGTCCGAGGTCAGCGCCGCGCTGCGGTCAGTCATGGAAGGGCGGTGAGCCATATCGCCATCGTACATTTCGTGAACTACAAGCGGGGCACACAGTCCCGCGCCGCCATGCGCGGCGTGATGCTCTACGTCATGCAGGAAAAGAAAACCACGTGGGAGGGCGAGCCGCTCGTCAGCGGCATCAACTGCCAGCCGCAGAGCGTCTACGATGATTTCATCAATACAAAGCTGCTCTATCACAAGGATGGCGGTGTGATGTTCTACCACATGGTACAAAGCTTTCCGAAGGGTGCAGAAGTCGATCCCCGGCAGGCTCACGAAGCCGCGCGGCGGCTGGCGGAATACTTTGACGGCTGCGAGGTGCTGGTCTGCACCCATGTAGACCGGGAGCACATCCACTCCCACTGCGTCATCAACTCCGTCAACTTTGAGACCGGCAAAAAGCTGCACATGGCAAAGGAGCAACTACAAGAGTTGATGCGGCGCAATGATGCGATCTGTCAGGAGATGGGCCTGCCGGTCTTTGAGTCGACCGCGCAGCAGGCCCGCGGCATGAGCGGCGCGGAATACCACACGGCACTGAAAGGCCAAAGCTGGAAGCTGCGGCTCATGAACACCATCGATGCGTGCATGAAATACGCCGCCGACAAGGACGCCTTTGTTTCTCTGATGGAATCCGAGGGCTATGCGGTGTGCTGGGAGAGCAGCCGCAAATACATCACCTACACCACACCGGACGGCATGAAATGCCGTGACAACAAACTACACGAGAAAAGTATTGCAAGGAGGCCATAGAACGTGAATTCAGAATACGCGCAGAACTCATCAAGAGAAAACTCCGTCGAGCAGAGGAAACCGATGGAGGAATTGAAGCGGATGAATCAGCCGAGCAGCGCACCGCAGCCGCAGTCGATCCAGCCCATCGTGATCCAGTGCGATCTGCCGCAGGCGATGAACAAGCTGGCGGAGCAGGCAGACGGAATAAACTGGGAGCTGGAGGAAATTCGGAAGGCCCTGCCGGAGCTGAAAACACACATCGACCTGACACCGGTGCAGAAGTCGCTGGTCGAGATGCAGAGATCGCTGACCGAGATGAACAAGCTTCTGGAACGGGTTGGGAACCTGAGCGAGCGGTATTCCTGCAAATGGATTCGGTGGCTGCCGGATTTCAGTCTGCTCGTAGCGATCAAGTGGATCATGCTGGTGACGCTGCTTGGCTCGGTGGCGCTGGCGGGATGGTACAGCGCGGCAAAGATCCTCAGCCTGTTTCCATGACGCCCCTGCTACGTACCGGCGCGGCGGGGCTGGCAACACTCGGTCTGCTGCTGGACGAAGAAAGCGGCGATGCCGAAGAACAGCGTCGGCGCATCGAGGCGAAAATCGCCGCCGAAAACTTCGGCGCGGTGGTCGGCTTCGCCGCAGGCGCAGCCCTTGCGGTAAAGGGAAAGCGCGACGAACACGCCGCGCAGGAAGAACAGAAAGGAAATCGGTATGAGCAAACGATGGGAGGACTCTAAAAATGGCAAGCATCAAAAAATTAGACGAGCGACGATATAAGATCACCGTCAGCAACGGCTACCGGCCTGACGGTCGGAAAATCAGCAAAGCGAAAACGATTCATGTCCCGCCCAATGTTCCCAAACGCGGCATTGGGCAGTATGTCGCCCACGCCGCCGAGGAACTGGGGCGCAGCTTTAAGACTGGCTACGCCGAGGATGGCGAAATGACCTTTGAGGAATTCGCGTCCCGCTGGCTGAAGCGGCAGACGAAATACGCCCCCAGCACCATCGCTGCATACCGGCGGATGTTGGAGGTGGTGTATCCCTTGATCGGCGGCATTCGTCTCAACAAGCTCCGACCGATGGCGCTGGAAAATATGCTCTCCGCGCTGCGCAAGCGCAAGCACCACGGAAAGCTCATCAACGAATCCACCGCGCAGCGATACCTCTCCGTGGTCTCCGCCGTACTCAGCGATGCCAAACGCAATGAGATCATCGAAAAGAATCCCGCGCGGATGTTAGACCTGCCCACACCGCAGCGCACGGTGCAGCGCATCCCCACGCGAAGCGAGGTGGAGAAGCTGCTGGACGCGCTGGCAAAGGAACCGCGGCACTACCGCCTATTCTATCTGCTCTCCATGTACACCGGCTGCCGCCGGGGCGAGCTGTGCGCTCTGCAATGGTCGGACTTCACCGGCACGCAAAACGGTCTGCTACTCACCGTCAGCCGCTCCCGCAGCAGCGTTCCCGGCAAGGGCATTGTGGAGGGCTCTACCAAAAACGGCAAGAGCCGTGAAGTCTATCTCTCCTCCGACCTGCGAGGTATCCTCTTCGCCTACAAGCGCCGCAAGCAGATGGAGGCGGACAAGCAGCGCCGCAGGCTCAGTCCCTACCTCTTCACCGACGAGCAGGGGCAGCTCATCCACCCGGACACCTTCACCAAGCGGCTGCGGAAGATCTATGACGCCATCGGCTTTCCACGGGAGTACCACCTCCACACCCTGCGGCACTACTTCGTGACCTCGCTGCTGCACTGCGGCGTGGACAAGCAGACGGTGGCAGACCTCGTGGGGCACGTGGACACCGGTTTCTTAGAGCGCACCTACTGCCACCCGCAGCAGGCGCAGAAGGAGCAGGCGGCTGACTCCATGCGCACCATGCTCCGTCCAGACGGCGGACAGATTTTCAATCTTGCCGCCCGTTCCTCGAAGCGGCGCAGCGCATGATTGTTGCTTTCGTAGAAATTCATTTTTCCAAGAAAATTGTGATAGCTTTACCGCTGCGCTTGCGGTATGTTGTGCTTGCCAAGCAAATCTCAACTGTACCAAGATCAAATGAAAGCGAGGTCATTTTTATGGCAAGCATCCGCAAGCGCGGCAGCAGCTATCTCATCGTGGTGTCCATGGGCTATGACTACAACGGCAAGCGCATCAAGCCCCAGCAGAAAACCGTCCACCCGCCGGAGGAGCTGACGCCCAGGCAGGTGGAAAAGTGGCTCAACGAGCAGGCAGTCCTCTTTGAGCGGGAATGCCGCCACACGCCGCAGCCCATCCAGCAGCTCACGCTGGCAAAATACATCGACCTGTGGCTGACGGACATCGCTCCCGGCAAGCTGGCCAAGTCCACCATCCGCCGTGACCGGCAGGACATCGAGCGCATCCTCCCGGCGCTGGGTCACTACAAGCTCACCGAGCTGCGGCCGGAGCACTTCCGGAATTTCTACGCAGAACTGCGAAAAGTCACCAGCATTGAAACGAAAAAGCCACTCTCCGAGTACACCATTGAGGGCGTGCACGCTACGCTGTGCAGCATCCTCTCTGATGCCGTGGAGGGTGGCTTTCTTTCGCATAATCCGGCTTGGCGCACCTACCGCTACGCCGGGCGCAAGTGCGAAAAAAAGATCGCGGACGAGGAAACAGCGCAGAAGATCATCGCCGCGCTGGAGGGCGAGAGCATCAAGTATGAAACCTACTTCAAGCTCATCATCGCCACGGGAATGCGGCGGGGTGAGTGCTGCGGACTGAAGTGGTGCGACATTGATTGGGAGCAGCGTTCCATCCACATCTGCCGCAACGCGGTCAAGGTGACAGACGAGGAAATCTTCGTTAAGGAACCCAAGACCCGCGCAGGTGACCGCTATGTGTACTTCTCCGCCGAGATGGAAAGTCTTCTGCGGGAGTACCGACAGGAATGTGCATACATCACCGAAACCTATGACCGCCGTGAGCTGACCGCCGACGACTTCCTGTTCCGCCGTCAGGGAGCGCAGCTCCCCATGACGCCCACCACCTTCACCTACCGCTTCAAGCTGATCCTCAAGAAGAACGGCCTGCCGCAGGAGCTGAACGTCCATTCCCTCCGACACACCGCCGCCAGTCTGATGATCGCGGGCGGCACGGATGTCGCAACGGTGGCGGGCATCCTCGGCCACAGCCAGCCCTCCACCACGCTGGACATCTACACCCACGCCTTCGATAAGAACAAAAAGGTGGCCAGCGCAGAACTGCAAGGAATGCTGGAGATATGAATCACACATCCGCACACATATATCGAAGCTCACAAAACTGCATGGTTGAGATTGTTACATCTTTATGCTATAATTGACAAAATACTACATATTACAGTTCCCATTCGTGCTTTTGAGTAATGTGTAAGGTGGGTGGATGTTATGCGCATGAGCGAAACAGAGCTCCTGAACCGATTGAGCAAGGCATTCCCGGAAAAGGTGATATTTGCCGAACAATCTCGCCTTAGTGTATATTTGTCGTTGTTTGCGGAAATCCGCAGATACGCAAGAGACGCTGGCATATCATCTGTTCAATGGCTTACCGACAGAGGCTTTATCTGGAAAGAAACAGGGTATATCGAACCCGATATGCACAGTGGAGATAAATGCGAACTGTCCCCCGATCATACCGCCTTTGAACTGGCCGATTATGTGTTTCGAACCTATCCATTAGCCGGAGAGTACCAGTTAACCAACAAGGAAGACGCACTCCTCTATCAGTCCGCAAGCGAAACCGTCAAGAAAGTACTGATAGATGGCGGACGCACTTCCGTAAGAGAGGACGCTGTACTCGTACTTGAAACAATAAACCTGTTGAAGGGTTGGTCCTCAGAATTAGCAGATGAGGGGACTTCCGGGTCTCTTTGGAATTATATTTTCCTTCAATACGGATTTAATCCGGAAAATTCTGAGGCCGCAGCCAATAGATTATATAATTATTTCAGAGGTGCAATCAAAGGTACACTGGCACACTACAAGCGTTTTTTCGCACCTGAGGGAACGCAGCGATATTACACCTCTCTGCTGCTCCATGCTCTGGCACCAAAGCAAAGCATAGAATCGCTCTACTCCATTCTATTTGACTTTTATGTGAAAAACTTAGATTTCCAATATGTAACGGAGGATATCAGCTACAAAGTATTTACGAAAGGCATGCGTGCGCGTTGGGATTCCCGCGTTGCCAAGAATGATGAACTTCATTAAGGGCAGATGCCATATTTTCCGGTTTGCAGACATTGTTTAAGGAACGTCCCGGATATATGGCAGTTCTCTGTGACTCCATCGTAAAAAAGATGGACGCAATTCTCCGGAATGAAAACACCGACCTAATTGATCCCGACCGAAATTATTGGGACACTATCCTCGTCGAATGGTATCAAAGGAAAAGCAGTACCGAACGGGTACAGGCACAGGGAGAACAACGGCAGCGGAAAACAGAATATGTTGCAACGACGACAGACCGCATCTATGCTCAATATACGATGGAGCATTCCTCCGTTGGCATAGCAATACCTAAAATCCGCTTGTCTAAGATAGCGCAGCAACGTCCTGTAATTAAAATCTACCAAAGTGAAATTTGCATCTATAACGCTGAACTTTCGGTCACTGGGGATGAATTGTGCTTAACAACAAGAAGTCGCTTCATTCCGTTTGAAGAAATGTCGTATGATTTTTTCAAACACACCGGCTATACGGGTAGAGATCCACTATGACGGAGAGCTTCTCTATAATTCGGCTGAAAAGCTATATCGCCAATATATCTTGTTGGATGCATCGGGGGCTGAAAGAACTCCCCACTGTGGAACAATTTACTTGTTTGCCAGCAACTTGCAGGAAGTAACCTTTCCCGATGATACAGACGGAATATATAGCTACCCATATCTGGGTCAGCTATACCGCATAAATTTGGATGAGGTGTCATCAGTTGCCATCGATGGCCGAGAGATCTTCGTATGCGCATCAACTGCGGCACAGTTCCGCCATCATACCTCCCTGCGTAAAGCGGCCTCTGCCCAAGTAATCCATCAGGGGGCATCTTTCGATATTTTTCCTGCCCCCTTCCAGCTTTTTATCGTTCTCCCCGAGGGAGAAAAAAGCATACGATACCAATTCTCCATCGACGGAGTGCGTCACAATGCAGATGCCTTCTGTGAAGGCGGAAATGAATTGGAAATTCCATCAGAAAATGATGGAATTTGCCACTGTGTCCGTATAATCGACCTTGCTACTGACTTGGTAAAGTATGAATTCAATTACATAGTTCTTGCAGATTTCAATGTTACTTTAAATGCACCCCTCTACTATGCAGACGGATCACAAGCAACTGCCAATATTTCCTTTGCCACCAAGCATTTTCATTACTCCCTGGTCTTAGAAGATACCTCTGAGCGTATAATCGTCCCCGTTTCCGGAATGGCTTGGCAGCTTGAACTGTACATTCCTTTGGTTCACTGCACGTTGATGGGGCATAATGCATTCAAGATTCCGGGTATGATTTGGCACAAATCCATTCTGCACGACGGATTCGTAAAGCTGGAGTTGCCGGAGGGATGGAGTGGACAGCTCATGCTTGGTATAAGCCCTGTTCCAGAGGTGAGTCCTTCCTATTTCGAACTTGGCAATGCGCTCCGTGCGATAACGGTGCCGCAGGCAGAGTATGATCTGTGGATTTCTCTGGAGAATATAGCAGGAAATCATATAAACCGAAAAATTACCACCATCGCCTGTAAGCCCACCTTTGCTGCTCCGCCAATCGAAGTAATTGACAGCACCCTGCACTGGCAACCGGAGGGCAACTATGTTGGCGATCCCGAAAGCACCTTTCAAGTCGAAGTCCAACGCCCCGGCGGAAGTATCGACACTTATGCGACATCAACAGAAAGCACCGCCCTTGCCAACACCAGTTCCTACGCCTTGGGAAACTATTCTTATCAAGTTTTCCAATAAAAAAGAAAAGCCTGTTTTCCGGCGGAATGAATGAACTTATTTTCAAGGGTTCATATTGCGTTGGAAATCCACTCGAATGGCTTTATGACGGGAAAAGAGCTTATTATAGGAGATGCGCTCTACTGGGATTTTTGAGACAGAGACCCTGAAAGCGTTGCTTATGAAGTACGGATGCGGAATCTGACAAATTTGGACTACCAAGGGACAACTGTCGCATCTGGTGAAACAATGCCCGCACCGTGCTATTCGGCAACGCTATCCTTTATTAGCAGTACAGGGCGACGCATCCCGTTTAACTCCAAGCCGTCAAATGACTTTGAATTGGTCAACCCTGTTAAGGTTTGGATTGTCAACGAACACTTGCTGATCCTACGGTGTACAACGGAGGATGCAGTATATGTTGATAAGGATTTTTTTCCACAATAGTCAACCGTAATCCGGCCACTTATATGAGCAAAGCTGAACAGCATCATCGATTAAAGACACCCGACTATTTCAAGTACAGCATTAGAGAGGGCTACCAATATGTTTGATTCCATCAAGGCTTCTAAGGAAATCAAAGATAGTTATATCGATTATATCACGACTACATTTGATATGGCTGACACTGACTATGAGCGAGAATTTCGGAAAGAGTTGCAAACGGACGGTATGGTAGCCAGCGGGCCCTTTCTTGATATTGGCGGCTCCTATGAAACAGGGCATACATTGCGAGAATTGATCCAAGCGCAAAAAGCAAGTATCTTGTTTGAAAACCTGGAGCCTGTTGCAGAAAAAAGAGCGTGAGCTAAAGCTGGACAGACCTCTTTATCAGCATCAGGAAACTGCCATACTGAAAGCGGACAAAGGGGAAAATCTGGTCGTTACGAGCCGGGAACAGGTTCTGGTAAAACGGAGAGTTTTTTGCTGCCCATTATCAATCATCTATTGCGAGAGCAGGAAGCCGGAACTCTATACGCCGGTGTCCGTGCGATCATCATCTATCCGATGAACGCGCTGGCCAATGACCAGATGAAGCGTATGCGCGCTCTTTTCAAGAATTACCCTCAAATATGCTACGGTGTTTACAATGGCAATACCGAGCATACACAGTCCAAGGCGCTGGCGGAGTACCACCGCACCTACCACGATGAAGCCGGGGAACCGATAGACCCTGCTCCCAATGAAATCATCTCCCGTGAGGTCATGCAGGAAAAATCACCCCACATTCTTATCACCAACTATTCCATGCTGGAATACATGATGCTACGGCCAAAAGATGACGCAGTATTCTCCGGTGCCAAGTTAAAGTTTATTGTTTTGGACGAAGCACACATCTACAAAGGTGCAACAGGCATGGAGACTTCCCTGCTGATGCGCCGACTCCGGGCGAGGATCAGCGAGCCCGATAGCGTTCAATATATTCTGACAAGTGCAACACTTGGTGGGCCTGATGCAGATGGTGATATCCCTGAGCTTTGCTGAAAAGCTATGTGGTGTTGCATTCCAACGCTCTGGAATTATTCGTTCCACAGAAAAGCGACCTGCCATGGAAGATTTTTTGGACTTTGCACCAGCACTTTTTGAGGAACTGCAAAGAAGTCCTGATATTTCCTCCGTGTTAGCCGCTATCACGCTGACTTCGCTCCGGGAGGAAGCGAGGGCGAAAAGCTCTATGCGCTTTTCTTGCATTCCCGGCTGTTTGCTTTGCTTCGGAAGGTCGCGCACCAGCCAGTTACGGTCGCACAGCTACGTCAGGCCCTGTCCGAAATATGCCCTATGACAAATGAACAGGTCATATCCTTCATTGCAGTCTGTGCTCGCGCCGAAAAAGATGGCGCAAATCTGATCAAACCCTGCTATCACTTTTTTGTGCGAGCCTTAGAGGGGCATATATCACACTCGCTTCTCCGAAGCACCTGTTTTTCATCGGAAGCACTCGTTTACAAGCGAAAACAGCAAAACCGATGCCGCGGTATTTGAGGCCGCTGTCTGCACAGATTGTGGAAGAATGGCTATTGTCGGCAGAGAAGAAGGCGGAGCTTTACGCCCATCAGCGCGGAAGGGGCTGGACGACCCTTCCGACTTCTACTACCTTAAGGACAGCGCAGAAGATGTACTGATTGACGAGGAAGATTGTGCAGATGACGCCACAAACGATTTTGTCATTTGCTCGGTTTGCGGGGCTATCTCTACGGAAGCAGACACAAAATTTAAGCCACTATGTGAACACAGCGAATCCAACTATCGCAGGCTTCGCAAAATAGAACAACACAAAAACCATGTTGCCAGATGCCCTGCCTGCGGCTTTGGTTCGTTCCGCCGCTTCTATTTGGGAAGCGAAGCAGCCACCGCTGTATTGGGAACCGAGCTTTTCGAGCAACTTCCCAACGAGGAAGTCACCATAACATCAGCACTAAAGGAAAATCAAAATTCTGGTCGGCGCAGCATCTTCGCTGGCACAGCGCAACCACAGCAAATACGTAAAAAGCTGATGCGGCAGTTTCTTTGCTTCTCTGACAGCCGAAGTGAAGCGGCGTTTTTCGCCTCCTATATGGAGCGTTCCTATGATGAATTTTTGCGTAGACGAGGTATTTGGCACATTGCGGAGAAATATCGCAATAGCGGCATAGTAAAAGTAAGCGTATTTCAATTCGTCGATGAACTCAGCCGCTATTTTGAAAACAACAGATCTTTTGCCGAGTGGGATGCTGGCGAAAATCAAGATGTGGGTAAGTTATCTGCTGCGAGCCGCAGTAATGCGTGGGTGGCGATTCTGAATGAAATGTTCAATGCCCGCCGCGGCACCAGCCTTGTGTCAATGGGTGTACTTTCTTTTGCATACAGGCGAAACGCTCAGGTAGCTACGGCGTTTTCAGAGTGAACCATTTAATCTTTCAGCGCAGGATGCCATAGCGCTCCTTGAACTGTTGACGCAGGATGCGGTATTCTCTGGTGCCATTGATGCAGGAAAAGAATATACCCTAACAGCCGCTGAGCGCGAGTATATTTTCTTTACACCCTCGGCAAAGAAGCTGGTATTGCTGCGTACAGGAGACTCCGCAAAGCAAAGCTGGATCTCCGGGTGGCGTGGTCGAAAGCGTCCCAACGGGAATTATTATCCCAACAGTCGACTCGTGCGGCTGACGCGGGCATTGGGTATTTCCGATGATGAAGCGGACGCCATTTTGGAAGATTATTGGACGAATGTGTTCAAAGCGGAAACGGAGGAATTTGTACTCGATGCGAACGATTTTGATATTTGCATCGGTGGCACCGAAAGCACAAAATTTTACCGTTGTAAGAAATGTGGTCGGGTCACGCCGTATAATGTAAAAAAACAATGTGCTTCCGTAAAATGCGCAGGAACTTTGGAACCCTGTGATCCTCTAAAGGATTCTGCCATGAACCACTACGCCCGCCTTTATAGCAGCAGTCACTCTGAACCGCTATATATCAAGGAGCATACGGCGCAGCTTGCAAAGGATCAGCAAACACGGTATCAAGAAGCCTTCGTACAAAAGAAAATCAATGCGCTCAGCTGCTCTACGACTTTCGAAATGGGTGTTGATGTGGGCAGTCTGGAAACCGTGTATATGCGTGATGTCCCGCCCAGCCCATCCAATTATGTACAGAGGGCAGGCCGTGCCGGTCGAGCAAAGCATTCTGCGGCATTTGTTATGACCTATGCGAAATTATCCTCTCACGACTTTACATATTATGGCGACCCGACGGCCATGATCAGTGGAAAGATCAAAGCCCCCATTTTCGAAATTGAGAACGAAAAGATACTAAATCGCCACATTTTCGCTGTAGCTCTGAGTTCCTTCTTCGCACAGCATAAGGAAGTTTATGCAGGTGATAACCAAACTGTCTTGTTGAATGAAGGCGGCTATGAGCTGCTGAAGGAGTACTTGAATACACAGCCGGAAAATCTCCGACAACTCTTACTGCGCTCGATTCCAACAAAAATGCATCAACGCCTGGGGATCTCTGATTTCGGTTGGATAAATCGACTTTGCGGAGAGAATGGTGTTCTTGAAATCGCCGTACAGGATTTCCGTGGAACAGTAGCAGAAATGGAAAAAGAGCTGTTGGCTTGCCGCCGCAGGCACGACGATGAAGCTGCCGGCGCCTGGAGCCGCGCTCTTAGAAATTTCAGGTGCAGCAAGGATGACAACGCTGGAAAAAAGAGCCTTATCGGTTTTTTGGTTCGAAATAATGTACTTCCCAAGTACGGTTTCCCCGTGGATACCGTTGAGTTGATTCCGGACATCAATGCCGTAGGACGCGGAAGGGCTTTGCAATTAGCCAGAGACCTACAAATGGCCATCGCAGAGTACGCCCCCGGTGCAGAGGTCGTGGCAGATGGAAAAATGTATGTCAGCCGTTATATTCGCAAAATGCCGGGCAAAAATGCGGATGCCGCATGGGAGAAAGGCTTCTACTGCCCCAAGTGTCCTACTTGCGGCCAGCCTAATTTCACTAAAGATCCTGTTACTGGCAGCGGTCGCGAATGCGTTTCCTGCCATACACCCATCAAACGCCTGTCTTGGAGAAAAACATTGGAACATCGCATGGGATTCTGTGCAGAAAAAGAAGCCAGACCTGTTCCTATGCACCGCCCCGAACACGATTTTAAGACAGTCGATTACTACATTGGAGACCCGCATCGTAATCTAATCGCCAAGCAAATATTTGAAGTAAACGGTCAAGCTTTGCAAATTGAATCTACTTCAAATGACTCTCTCGTAGTCATTGGCCAGACTGATTACAAGGTTTGTCCTGCTTGCGGATATGCAAGCGAAACCGGAATCCCCCTTGAGCACAAGAACTCCAGAGGATACCGTTGTGTTAATAAAGAGGGCAACTCGGCAGAATACCGTTTGTCGCATGATTTCAAGACAGATGTGGCAAAAATCACCTTTGCGACACAAGAGGCGGCAGATAGAAATGTGATGCTGTCAGTACTCTATGCCCTGTTAGAGGGATTGTCCCGCGAGATGGGGATAGAGCGCACCGACATCAAAGGATGTTTGTTCTACACATCTGTGGATGGGTGTATGATCTTCTCTGTTGTTCTATATGATGCAGTTGCTGGTGGCGCAGGGCATGTTCGCAGAATTGTGACAGCGGACGGGCAAGCATTCCAACGAGTCCTCGCAAAAGCAATTTCCGTTGTAGACAACTGCGATTGCGACTCGTCTTGCTACAGATGCCTAAGAAATTACTACAACCAAAAAATCCACGACAATCTGAATCGAAACCAAGCTTCCGCGTTTTTACACCAGTGGGTGGGAAACATGAGCCCATTACCGGTGAAAACAATTGAATAAAATATTTTCCCCCTGCCATAGCAGGGGGAAAATATTTTGGTACGCCCGACTGGATTCGAACCAGCGGCCTTTAGAGTCGGAGTCTAACGCTCTATCCAACTGAGCTACGGGCGCGTATTTGATTGTGGGTTTCTGCGATAGTAGTCAAATAGTAGTCAACAACTAACTATTTTTTCTCTGCCGTTCCTGCAAACGCAGGTGCGGCAAGGCTTTGCGCCATATCTCAAGAGGGAACGCCTGAAACGTCGGAGTCTAACGCTCTATCCAGCTGAGCTACGGGCGCATATTCACTTTCGACTCAAAGGATTATAACAGGTTTTTCCCGAATTGTAAAGGAAAATTTTAAAAAAAGATTGTTAAAAAAGTTGACAAGTATGGGTGTTTGTTGTACAATACCCATAAGTTATGTGGAGAGGACCCGGCGGAGGGGATAAACCGCCGGTTGTTCCGGTATGAAGAGGAAGATTCTATGAAAAAGCAAAAAATTTCTGACGCAGTCATCCACCGGCTGCCCCGGTATTACCGGTATCTGGATGACCTGTACAACAAGGGCGTGGTGCGCATCTCGTCCAGCTCCCTGGGGGACAAGATGGACATCACTGCCTCCCAGATCCGCCAGGATCTCAGCTGCTTCGGCGAGTTCGGCCAACAGGGGTATGGCTACAACGTGGCGGAGCTGCGGGCCGAGATCGGCCACATTCTGGGCATCGACAACGGCCACCGGCTTATCATCATCGGCGTGGGCCATCTGGGCCATGCGCTGCTGCAGAACTTCGATTTCGAAAAGGTGGGCTTCCAGGTGGACTCCGCCTTCGACGTGTCCCCTGCGTTGGTGGACACCCAGATCCGGGGCGTTACCATCCGCCCCATGGACCAGCTGGCGGAGTATGTGGCCCGCTACCGGCCCAACGTGGCGGTGCTGACGGTGCCCCAGAACGTGGCCCAGCCCCTGGCGGACCAGCTTATCGACCTGGGCATCCGGGGCTTCTGGAACTTCACCAACGTGGAGCTGTCCACGGAGGTCCCCGGCGTGTTCTTTGAGGACGTCCACTTTGTGGACACCCTGCTGACCCTGAGTTACCGCATTTCCCGCGGCTGACCGCACCTTTCCCCGGCCCCGGCATACTATGGGAATGAGACCCCACCACGGGTCCACATTCTTCATAGGAGGCTATCATTTATGTGCAATCAGGGTTCTTCTTGCTGCTGGCGGATCATCATCGCCATCATCATCCTGTTCCTGCTGTGCGGCAACTGCGGCAGCTGGGGCTGCGGCTGCGGCAATAATAACAACAACAACGGCTGCGGCTGCGGCTGCTGACCTTGCCCCGGCCGGGGGATAAAATCTGCACTTTCATCAGAGGCGGGCCGTGCAGGCCCCGCCTCTGAAACTTTTTCTTGACAACGGGCTATTTTGCACTATAATAAGAAACACTTGTTGCGCAACGTTAGTTATTTAACAGGAAGGGGAGGGGATACGCCTATGCCGCCGAAAGTCCGATTCACCCGGGAGGAGATCATCCGGGCCGCCCTGGACATCACCCGGGAGTCCGGCCCCGAGGCCCTGACGGCCCGGAGTCTGGCCGCACGGCTGGACTGCTCCGCCAAGCCCATTTTCGGCCTGTTCCGGAGCATGGACGAGGTGCAGCAGGAGGTGCTGAAGGCCGGGTACCAATTCTATGGCGAGGCCATCGCCCGGGCCATGGAAAGCGGGGAGTATCCCCCCTACAAGGCCTCCGGCATGGCCTATATCGACTTTGCCCGCCGGGAAAAGCACCTGTTCCGCCTGCTGTTCATGCGGAACCGCAGCCAGGAGGAGGTCACCCGGCAGCTGGGGGACGACGCCGAGCCGCTGCTGGACCTGATCCAGCGGGCCGCCGGCATCAGCCGGGAGAGCGCCCGAATGTTCCACCTGGAGATGTGGATCTATGTCCACGGCATCGCCTCCATGGCGGCCACGTCCTTTCTGGACTGGGACACGGAGCTGATCAGCGCGTCGCTGACCGACGTATACATGGGTGTGTTGGCCCGATTCAAGGAAAAGGAGGCGCAGAAATGAACGCCATCGAAATACAGGGCCTGACCAAGCGCTACGGGCCCATCACTGCCGTGGACGGCCTGGACCTGACGGTCCGGCAGGGGGAGCTGTTCGCCCTGCTGGGGGTCAACGGCGCCGGAAAGACCACCACCATCAAAATGCTGTCCTGCCTGACCCGGCCCGACAGCGGTGACGCCCGCCTGCTGGGCCGCAGCGTGGTCACCGATACCGCCGCCGTCAAGAACTGCATCGGCGTGTCCCCTCAGGAGACCGCCGTGGCCCCCAACCTCACCGCCCGGGAGAATCTCCTGCTGATGTGCGGCGTTCACGGTCTGCCCCGGCAGGAGTCCTTGGCTCGGGTGGAGGAGCTGGCCCGGACTCTGGGCCTGGAGCCGGTGCTGGCCCGCCGGGCCGGGAAGCTGTCCGGCGGCTGGCAGCGCCGCCTGAGCATCGCCATGGCCCTGGTTGCCCGGCCTGAAATTCTGTTTCTGGATGAGCCCACCCTGGGGCTGGACGTGCTGGCCCGGGCGGAGCTGTGGGACGTGATCCGGGCGCTGAAGGGGCGGATCACCGTGATCCTCACCACCCACTATATGGAGGAGGCCGAGGCTCTGTCCGACCGGGTGGGGGTCATGAAGGACGGCCGTCTTCTGGCCCTGGGCACTCCGGAGGAGCTGAAGGTCCGGACCGGCTGCGAAAAATTCGAGGACGCATTCATCGCCATTGTAAAGGGGGCGGGGAAATGAAGCTGCAGGCACTTTGCCGCCGCACCACATGGGAGATCGTGCGGGACCCGCTGAACCTGGCCTTCGGCCTGGGCTTCCCCCTGGTGCTGCTGCTTCTGCTCAGCGCCATCCAGGCCAACATCCCCGTAAGCCTGTTTGAGATTGACCGCCTGACCCCGGGCATCACCGTGTTCGGTCTGGCGTTTGCGGCCCTGTTCTCCGCCACTCTGGTGTCCCGTGACCGGGAGAGCGCCCTTTTGCAGCGGCTGTATACCGCGCCCCTTACTGCCGGGGACTTCATCTTCGGCTATATGCTGCCGCTGCTGCCTATGGCGGCGGTGCAGGCGGCCGTCTGTTACCTGGCGGCGATCCCCCTGGGGCTGACGGTGTCGGTGCGGATGATCTGGGCGGTGCTGCTGGACCTGCCTGCGGCGCTGCTGTTTATCGGCCTGGGCCTGCTGTGCGGCAGCGTGATGAACGTCAAGCAGGTGGGCGGCATCTGCGGGGCGCTGCTGACCAACCTGACGGCCTGGCTGTCGGGTACCTGGTTCGACCTGGAGCTGGTGGGCGGGGCCTTCCAGCGCATCGCCTATGCGCTGCCCTTTGTCCACGCCGTGGAGCTGGACCGGGCGGCTCTGTCCGGCGATTGGGCCAGCGTCATGCCCCACCTGTGGTGGGTGCTGGCCTACGCCGCCGCGGCCCTGGCCGCCGCCGTGCTGCTGTTCCTGCGGCAGATGAAGCGGCAATAATATGGATAGAAAAAACCGGTGCCGGGCGTGATGCCCGGCACCGGTTTTGCAGCAATTTGATGCAATAGGGATCTCAGCACTTCTCCGTGATGATGCCGAAGCGGTCCCGGATGGCGTGACGGGGACACACGTCGCCGCAGGCGCCGCAGCTCAGGCACCGCTCATAGTCGATGACCGCCCGGAACTCCACCACATGGATGGCGTCGGCGGGACACTTCTTCACGCACAGGCCGCAGCCGATGCAGCTGACATCGCACACGGTCCGGGCCCCGGTTTTGGTGGCCGGGTCGAAGCCCTTGTCCCGGTTGGAGCACAGCACCGCTATGCGGTCCTCTGTCCGCCGCAGGTCGATGAGCCCCCGGGGACACTTCCGGGCGCAGGCCCCGCAGCCGATGCACTTCTCCTCGTCCACCTCGGCGCAGCCCAGATCATTGATCTGCACAGCGCCGAACCGGCAGGCCTCCACGCAGGCCCCGCAGGCCACGCAGCCATAGGCGCAGAGCAGGCCGCCGTTTTCATCCCGCTTGGCCCGGCAGCCGCCGCTGCAATGGACCGTCGCCGTCCTGGTCGGGAATTTCCACTTGATTGCCATGGTTTTTCTCCCTCATTTTTGTTGATTTCTCCCATCAGTATACCACAAATCACGCCGCCAAGACCGGCAATTCCCGCGCCGCCGGGTCAGCCCACGCCTTAGCCAACCGCCCTGAAAGCGAAATTTGCC
>VOFK01003800.1_pt1 | contig 18074 bp, 33 predicted proteins | sample 5384121 | NCBI WGS metagenome assembly VOFK01 (sample SAMN12384730, study PRJNA508395) | human gut metagenome | isolation source: healthy gut J | host: Homo sapiens
AAAAAAACAGTGAGTAAATGATTGAACATATGGAAAATACCTCCTCATATGTATTGCTTTATAAGTTAATACGATATTATAATATCAGACTAACTACGTCAAGAAAAAGCGCGGTTAAATACAACTAGAAAAAAGAATAAGGGAGATTTAAAAAAGTATGAAGGTACGAAGAAGGCTGCATTGAGCGAGATGCCTTTGGAATCGGGCTTCCAAATGATGCATATGCGCAGTATTTTTGTCGGAGATTCCTTTTTGCATCCGCTGACAGATCCAAAAGAATGTCCGGTTTATATGGCGAATGTCACATTTGAACCAGGATGCCGAATAACTGGCATATTCATCACGCAGATAAAGGTGGTGGACAGATCCTTGTCTGTACCGCCGAGCGGGGGTGTATATCAGGAGTGGGGCAAAGAACCGCAGATTCTGCATCCGGGGGATGTGGTATATATTAAAACCGGGTGCCCTCTCCCCGTAAATCAGACGTGGTTCTTTTCCTTTTGGATTTCAAATACAGATAGACCCCAAATCCACATGCAATGGTATCTGCATCCGGATTGTCATGGCACTGTATTACAATATTGTCATACGCTAATAACTCACTCAGTTTCATCTTGATTCCCCTTGCCTGATTGTTCTACTTGCTTTTTTTAGATTATATGGGAAGAAAAAGCTGCTGCGGTTCTTTTTGTCAAACATCGAATTATATTGCAGCATATGATACTTTTCAATCCATTCTTTTTCTTCTCCCTCGGCCTCATCGATATGCAAATAGCAACCTTTACTTTTGGAATAATAGCCTCTGGAATTGATGGCTGGAACAACCTCCTGCATATCTGCCAGAAACTTATTGTATGCCGGAAGCTCAATTCCAGCCCGTTCCAGTGCCATGGTAGACAGATAATCAAGACTGGTAATGTCTACCGTTTCTTCCGGTGTATCATAATTGGTCCAGATAAAAAACGGAACTGTGTACAGTTTTTTCCAGCTCATCTTCCGTCAGCCCTGTGAGTCCTTTTTTCCATTCAGAATCGGATAAAAATTACTGTTTAAGCTTGGCTGATGATCTCCAAAGAAAATGATTTCTACCGGATCATCTACCTTTGAAAAATAACTGATCAGGTTTTTTACTGCCTCATCACTCTCGTGTACCAGGGACAGATACTGGTTGGCATCCGTATAAGAACGTCCAACTTTATAATAATTCTCCGGAAAATTGTCATAGGTTTCCGTATAACCACCGTGGTTCTGCATGGTAATTCCCATAAAGAACAGTTTTTCATTATTTTTACGGTTTTCATAACGCTTGATAATCTTATCATACAGTTCCTGGTCAGTAATATATTCCCGCAGGATCTTTGTCTGGTCAAAATAATCAATAAAGTGCATTTCGTCAAACCCGATATGCGGATACACCAGATTCCGGCTCCATCCGGTTTCATAATATGGATGCATGGCAATGCACGTATACCCGTCATCTTTCAGATTTGACACAATCGTTGTGTCGGAGTATCACTGATATACTGCTGATAAACAACGGATCCCATCGGAAGAAATGCCATGGAATTTCCGGACATAAATTCCCACCCGAATTAGAGTCTTCGCGCCAAATACCGACGAAAGTGCATATCCCTTCGTTGTATTCTCTTTCAAAGAATCGATAAACGGTGTGAGCGGCATGTTGGTCTGCAGATCCCCAACACACTCAGATCGGAAAACGATTCATTCATAATGGCAATGATCGTCGGATTTTTTGCTTTTTTCATTTGTTGTGCTGTAATCCTTTTTATCGGATTGATAGGTTTTCTCCAGTTCTTTGATCTTATCTTTGGAATATCCTTCCGGAGCAGAAATAAAACTGTCACGAACCCCCAGTACGTAATTCAACAGATATCCATTGCGATAAGTTCCCTTCTGTTCCCACGTCTCTGTGTTTACATCATAAGCATTTGCTGCAATGATCACACAACTTAAGGCAATCGCCATCACAGAAATTACCCGCATCTGAATTTTTTTTCCGGTAAACCGGACATGCCATTTGCGGACAAAAGCAATAAACAATGCTGCCAGAAAGATCACATATACTCCACGATCGTTCAATTGCAATTTATAATTTCCTGCCACACTCAGACCGGTTCCAATGGATCTGATATCGGAAAACGTAAATTCATTTCCGCGGAACAGATATACAAAAATAGTCTACAAATCCAAACGAAAGCAGCGACACATGGGCAATGATGCAGGTCAGCCCACTGTTGTTCGTAAAAATCTGCACAACAAAATAGACAATCAGACAGCAAAGCACATTTAAAAAAGAGCTTCTCGTACGTTGTCCTCGTAAAGTTTTCAGGATCAAGCAGCATATACTGTATCGAAAAGTGGTGAGACAGGAACCTCCGATAAACAGAATCAGTGTCCAGAGCCACGGACACCGGTCATCCAGTTCCAGATGCAGACTTTTTACCAGATAGTACAAAAAAAATCCATATGCGATTAATGCAACAATGGAAAAATCAATGGTCACATACATTACGACTGCCAATATAATTGCAATCGCCGCCCAGATGTTATTTTTTTTATCGTATTGAAGTTTGATTTTAAATTTTGGTTTCATGCCATTACAATACAACAAAATTCCCGGCATGTAAACCGGGAATCCTGTCTGAAATCTTAATTTTGTGTGAATTATGTTACTGTTCACAGGTTACCCTGCGAACAGTAATCGAATTATTTTTTTTGAAGTTTGTGTATCCCTTCTGCTTATATGGATGTGCAGCCCAGAGTTTATCTGCTGTTTCTTTCCAATCCTTTGCGTAATCTACGCACTTTCCACACAGGTGCTCAACCGGCTCCTCCTGTTCTACATCTGTAGAATGAGCTCCAGTCTCATGAACCATCTTCTGTAAAATCTCCGGATTTTCAAGCATTGGACATGGACGAAGCATGTTTTCGTTGAATGGCTGGTTATCACGGTAAGCCATAAACAACGGCTGCTTCAGACACTCAAGCAGGATTTCTCACGGATATTGGCTCCTGAATAGTGGATAAATACACACGGCTCAACATCACCCTTCGGGTTGATGTGGCAGTAGTTTCTTCCTCCGGCGATACATCCTCCAACGTATTCACCGTCGTTCTGGAAATCCATAACGAAGATTTCTTTTTCCACCTTCAAATCCACGAACTTCACGGTCTGTGGTAAATATATTCTCTGCTCCCTGGTCGGCATCAGTTCCGGTGAAGCCTTCATTACCTACCGGCATCAGATGGAAGTACCATGCGAAACGGCTTCCGTGCTCGATCAGAAGATCAAAAGAACTCATCACTGGTAACGCATCCATATTCTTGCTTGTATAACATACACTGTTTCCAAAGATCAGTCCGTTCTCATGTAACAGATCCATTGCGTGAAGGACTTTATTGTATACACCTTCTCCACGTCGGAAATCGTTGGCATCTTCAAATCCCTCAAGGGAAATGGAAAGGGAAAGATTTCCCGTACACGCTTCATATCCTCGCAAAGCTTCTCATCTACAAGTGTTCCGTTTTGTAGCAATGGAATGCGCAGTCATTGTGTTTCTCACACAGACGGATAATATCAGCCTTGCGCACCAGTGGTTCTCCACCGGTCATCATATAAAAAATATACGCCCAGTTCCTTACCCTGTGTAACAATGTTGTCTAACTCATCAAATGTCAGATTTAATTTATGACCATACTCTGCTGCCCAGCATCCTGTACAATGGAGGTTGCATGCACTGGTCGGATTCCATAAGAATGAGCCACGGAATATTGCAGTTCTCAATTTCTCTCATTTTACGAATCTTCTTGGTTCCTGCAAACGCTGCCTGATATCCAAGATTCAGTGCTGTCATCTTGGCAACATGCGGATCTGTCTCATCCAGAAGACGATTCACATAACGCATCCACTTGCTGTCCGGATTCTGAATCATTTTCTTTTGCGCCTTCGTATGCCTCAGAACGGAAATTGCTTCCCATAAACTTCTGTGCGAGGTTTACAATATTGAGCAAACCTTTCTCTCTGTCCTTATTCAGACTCTTTAACGTAGCATCGATAGCGAGCGAAAACGCCTGTCTTTCTGCCGCATCTTTTAAACTTGCCATTTTCTTACTCCTCCGTTTTCTTTCCTGTGTAAATAAATCATAAGATATTTCATCCATTGGAAGTATAGTTGTTTTTCCACCGAATGAACATATTCAATCACAAAACCATGTATGTTTGCAATATACAATCTTCTGAAAATGTCTAAAAAAACATGATTTGTGCATTTTTCCAACGATTTTTGGATATAATTTTTGTTGCAGACTCAAAACGTAGTTTTGAATACTACGTGACATTATACCACTATCTTATGTAAAGTCAACCTAAAATATTTACTTCTGCCGCAAATTGACCGAAGCAATAAAATATACTATAATGCTGTTGTTTCTTTAAAAAATTGATTATTTACTGAAGATTGGAGTGATTGTATGCCGGGTTTTTACCACCCACTATCTGTTTGGCGTAGACGCATGCAGACGTCGACCTCCACATCCATGCACAATATGATCCGACGCGATCACAGCGCATATGCACTTGGTCTGCAGGGACCTGATCTGTTTTTTTACTATCTTCCCTCTTACCTGATGCATCGAAAAAATATTGGAGATCTGGCACATCGCAAGGATACTGGCCAGTTCTTTGGCAATCTGCTGCAAAGCCGCAAACTTTTGCAGGGAAAAAAAACATTCCCTCTCTATTGCAGACGCTTACATCTGTGGATTTATGCCATTAGTACACTGGATTGTACGATTCATCCCTATGTATATGCATTTACAGGCTATAATGCCCAGACCCCACCTTCAATACGGAATATTTTGGTCAGCATGCTTATTTCGAAACGGAACTCGATTCCGAACTTTTATATGAGAAAAAGCATCTGTATCCTTCCCCAGTTTCATCAGAATGCAACCATCCGTCTAACGACACTTCAACGAAAAAGTAATTGTACGGATGCTGTGCTATGCTTACCGGAACACCTATCCGGAAATTTCCGTAAAGTGAGTTTTCCCTGAGCGGCGCACCGTTCTGGATGAAACTCGGAACACACCTGCTGAATGATCCAAGTGGCCAGAAGAAAGTATTATCCCGTCTGATCGAAAAGATTTTCCTTGGACGTGCTTTTTTATCTCCGATGGTTGCCAGCGATTGTTATCGTTTATACAGGGACCCGATGAACCTCAAACATCACACCTGGATTCATCCATGGACAAGGAGTCTTCCAATGCCTCTTTTCCGGAGCTCTATGAACAGGCTGAAAAAATTTATCATAAACGTCTGGTTGATTACACACATCTGCAGCACTCTGGTTTCCCGCAAAAAAGAAACCGCACGCTTTCTATCCGCGTACGGTAATCTTTCGTTTCTGAGTGGTCTGTCTTGTGATGAATAAAAAGAGTTTCTTCCTATTATATAAGAGACATATGATTATAATATAATCTGATTTTGGAAATCCGCAATCTGCTGACAGATAATTTCCATCAAACGCGTGCGTGCTTCCACGCTTGCCCAGCCAATATGAGGAGTGATAATCAGCTTTTCGCTGTCTTTGATTTTGCGAAGCGGATTATCCTTCCGCATTGGTTCTGCGGAAAAAGGACATCCAGCCCCGCACCCGCGATTTCTCCGGCCTCAAGCGCATCCGCCAGATCCTGTTCCACAACAATCGGTCCTCGTCCAAGATTCAAAAAACTGCAGACGATTTCATTTCCCGAAATGCTTCCCGGTTCATGAGTCCCCGCGTATTTTTATCAAGAGGTGCATGAACAGAAACAATATCTGATTGTTCCAACAACGCATCAAATTCCACACGTTCATATCCCTGCTGAGAATTCTTACCGGAAGTGGAATAATAGATCACCCAGCATCCGAATGCCTTTGCAATATCCGCCACACGTCTCCCGATATTTCCCAGACCAATGATTCCCCAGGTTTTTCCGCTCAGCTCATGAAACCTTTTCTCAAAATGGGTAAACATAACATCTCCCACATATTTCTCCGATTTGACATACTGATCATAATACGCAAGCTTTTTCCCAAAGATAAAACAGCATGGCAAACGTATGCTGGCTACGCTTTCCGTGGGTATCCTGCAACATTACGCCATTCTATGCCACGGCTTTTTAAATATTCCTTATCCAGATTGTTTGTTCCCGTTGCCGTCACACAGACCAGTTTTCAGTTTTTTTTTTGCTTTTCAATCGAATGCTCATTAATCTCCACTTTGTTTAACACGATCACGTCTGCATCCACGGTCGTTCCAAAGCTTCTTCTGTAGTGGAAAAATTATATGTTACCACCTCTCCCAGTTTTTTCAAATGCAGACAGATCAATATCATCTCCAATTGTTTTTGCATCCAAAAATACGATTTTCATTTTATCCTCCTACCCTATTCTGATTCCAAAAGAAAAAAGAGGCTGCCTTTTCTAACATCCTCTTCCCCTTTACATCCTGTATTTATATCTATGCAATCGAAAATGCATAGACCGTTTTTTTGTATCATATGATTTTCCGGCTTCTGTCAATGGTGTTGTAAAATTTGGCTCATTGATGGAATTTGGAAAATACTGTGTTTCAGACAAAAAGCATCCCGCTCTTTGCATACTGCTCCGCCCTGCACTTTCTGTCCCTGAATGAAATTCGCCGTGTAAAGCTGCATACCGATACAATCCGTAATCACGTCCATCTTTATGCCACTCTTTGTACTGTATGCGGTGGCAATCTTTTCAAGCCCCTGCCCGCTCCTTATCCAGAACAAAATTATGATCGTATCCATGGCCGTAAGAAAGCTGATCATTTGCCTGCTCAATATCTCTGCCCATCGGCTTTGCTTCCCGGAAATCAAACGGTGTTCCATCCACCGAAGCAATCTCACCGGTCGGAATGGATTTTGCATCATTACCGGCGTGTAATGAGACGCGCGGATCTGCAGAACTGTCTGTTCCATGGCACTGCCGCTTCCGGCACCATTCAAATTGAAATATGCATGATTTGTCATGTTAAAAATCGTTGTCTTATCCGCTGTTGCATGATATGTAATGGAAAGTTCGTTCGCTTCAGTTACTTCATACGTTACTTTCATAACTGCATTTCCCGGATATCCCTGCTGACCTTCTGCATCCTTAATTACAAATGTAATTTTTGTCTGCCGTCTGTTCCTCAGCATCCCACAGACGTCTTGAAGTCGCCTGTGAACCACTGTGCAGATTATTTTCATTATCGTTTTCTCAAGCTGATAGGTAACTCCATCGATCACAATTTCCGCATTTGCAATACGATTGCAGTTTCTTCCAACAACTGCTCCAAAACTGGCCATCTGCTGCTGATAAGTCTCTGCATTTTTCATAACCAAGGACCACATCTGTATTTTTTCCGTCCTTATCTTTTTACCACAAGTGATACAATGGATGCTCCAAAATCTGTAATCTGTGCATGCATCCCCTTCGTATTGGAAATAGTATAAAGTGTTGCCTCTTCTCCATCTGCAAGCTTTCCAAATGCTTTTTTTTCGTTCCATAACTGTAATTGCCTCCTGAATTCATCTACTCTGTTCCTGTCTATATAAAAATATTTTACCTTGTTTGGGTTAAGAAGTAAAGAACAAGTGCCGATGTAAATAGTAAAAATATAGAAATTATAACCTTTTTAAGAAAGGATGTTTATTATGTCCACAAAAAGTTTCCTCTGGGGTATCATTATCCACGAATTATTTTTTTAAGAAACTTCTATACAAATAATCAGAAAGCAGCCAAAACCTCCGGTCGGTCCGGTTACAGTAATGTGGAGCTTTCCTACGAAGACAGCCGTGCTTTTAAACAGGGCTGCCAAGCGGCTTTCCAAAAGTGATTTTGGTTCCGACACGGATGAGAAAGACGATGATCTCAATGATACATCGAAGGCTGCCATTGAAGCCTTTGTGGATACTTACAACTATACGGTCACTTCCGGGAAATCCAGTTCCGACTACGAAACCAAACGTTATGTCAAGCAGCTTAACACGCTGAGTAAAAAAAACACGCAGACGAACTGGAAGATTTAGGTATCACGATAAACAGTGATGGCACTTTGGATCTCAACAAAGACCTTCTGAAAACCGCCAATAATTCCAAGGCACGAAAGCTGCTCTCTCCGGATCAGGAATATCCGCAGAAGCTCGTCAAGCTTTCCCGTAAGATGAATTCCGCTGTACAGGAGAACATTATGTCCTTGATCAGCACGCAGAATATGCATATTGACATCTCCTTATAAAACGCAAAACAAAAAGTAGGTGATACGGTTCGTATCACCTGCTTTTTATTTCACTGTTCTTATAGGAACTCATCTTCTTTTGGCCAGAGATCTCCCTCATTTAATCCGTGCTTAGTCAGCCAGCTGTCCTCCACAGAAAAACAGGTTTCTTCTTCTTTTTCATTGATCAGAGTCACCGACACCTTCGGCCGCTGCCCTTCTGTTAGTTCCTCACACCCATACTCTCCGTCAAAAAAAATGTGCTTTGATCTTCCACATATGACACTCCTTTTTTTTCCAGACATTAAAAGATTTTTCTAAAATCAAACGTTTTCTATTGTACCACATGTTCCTTCACAATCACAGTTGTCAGATATCCTTTTGCCTGTGCCAGCTCATCCAGCCCATAATACACCTGTTCATTCTCCATGCCGCAATTGGATATTCCATAAATGTCCTGGTGCACTCTGCTCTCTTTATCCTGCATCGCTTCCCGGAGCACCCGTAATAACTCTTCGAGTTTTTTCCCGGATTTCATATAAATGCGTGTACCATGAAAAAACCGAGTGACTCACGCATGTCATACGCCGCCGGAATAATATGGATTTCCTCATCTTTTTCTCCCAGAGAAATCCCCAGTCTTGCCGCTACTGCACAAAACGACGGCACACCACTTACGATCCGCGCCTCCCAGCCGGCATCTGCCGCACATCTCTGTGCATATACATATAGGTAGAATATATCCCCGGATCTCCAATTGTGAGCATTCCTACCCGCAGTCCCTGCCGGAGATAATCTTCCACAGCATCATAAATCCGTTTGTGTGCCAGTTCCAGTTTCTGTGCATCTTTGATCATCGGAAATGGCATGCAAAGAAGTGGCATATCTGCAATTTCCGGACAAACCTGCTCCACGATCCGATACGCATAACATTCCTCTTTTGACACTGCCGGAAGCACAATGAGATCACAGCTGCGAATCGTTTCCAATGCCTGTATGGTCATAAGTTTCGGATCTCCCGGTCCCACACCGATTCCATAAAGGATACCCGGACGATTTTCTGTTGTTAAATCACAAAATAATTTTTTCGTTACCTGTCGCAAATGAGTCAGATACACCTCCCGGACAGCCGGATACTCCCCAATTCCCCGAATCACACATTCCGGCTGGTATCCGGCCGCCTGCAATTTTCCGGCAAAGGAATCCGCATCCGGTCTGCTCCCCGTCCTGCATGCCGCCTGCCATATCATTATTTGCATGGTCTCCCGCCACCAGCATAAACGGTGTAAGAAGCACTTTCCCGTTCTGTCTGCTCTGCAGCCCGGACTTCATCCGTGCAATCACGTCTTCAATGGTAATACTGCCTTCCACCGTTGCAATATAAATTTCATGCTTTGCATAAGCACGCAGCGACTGTTCCATCATCGCATAACTGGCATCTGCCGCATGTTCGGTTCCATGCCCCATCAAAATCAATGGGAAATCTCCCACCTCTTCCTTCAGCGACTCCCCACAGTGCTTTTGCCACATCCTCATAATCCTGCGGTTTTGCCAAAAGCGCATCGGCAACTGCAATCTGCTCGAAAGCACCGGCATATTTTTTTCGCCGCTTCCTTGAGTCTGTGATTTTCAATTCCGTCAATCACATGGGTAGGAAATACAGCTACATGCGTCACTCCCTGTTTTTCATGCTTTCGAGAGCTTCCGTCGGACTCTTTGCTTCTATATGCTCGCGCTTTTTCATTGCGTTACGCACAATCGTACTCGAGACAGCTTCCTCTACCACGGCATCCGGATACAATGCCCGGACCTGCCGCGTGATGGCTGCAATATTTTTCTGCCGGGTATCCGGATAGGTTGTTCCAAAACTCACAATTAAAATTGCTTTTTTTTTCATGTTATTTTGCATTCCTCTCTCTGTGATATAAGCGTGCTGCCTGTACAAAGTGTTCCACAAATGCCGGATTGGACGGATAATACAAATGTGGATAACCCCACCAGTTTCTGTCGTCCTCGTGGATACATGTCCAGGATGTTCCGCTTACCGGTTTGACCGCCACGCAGCTTTCTCCGTTGTTATCACTGTCATAGTAATGAAATTCATGTGCACGGACAGGTTTTCCCGCCAGGAAATGGGACGTCTGTTCCATCACATTTACATAGCCAAAACGTACAAGTTTTCCCCTGTTATGACAGCTGCCCGTTATGACCCCCTGCCATCGGCCAGTTTTTCCTTCTTCATCTGTCATAGATTCATGCAAATACATAAACCCGCCGCACTCTGCCACGGACGGCATACCATTTTCAATTGCCTCCCGGATGGAATTGCGCATGGAGACATTTTCTGAAAGCTGCCGGGCACACAGCTCCGGATAGCCTCCTCCCAGAAGAAGCGCATCCGCTTCCTCTGGAATTTTTCCTGTCCAAGCGGCGAAAACCAGACGAGAGTTTTCCACCATACGCTTCCAGAAGCCGCAGGTTATCCTCATAATAAAAACAAAATGCCTCATCTTTTGCAACTGCAATAACCGGACATTCCTCCTGCTGTTTTTCCCTTTTTTTTCTGTAAAACCCCTTTGTCTTTTCCCGGTTCCTGTAATTTAGGCAGTTTCGTTTTTCCGTCCCGAAACGCATGTAAAAGTGCCCAGCTTTGCAACAGCTGCAGCATCCGATCCAGATCTGCGGTCTCTTCAAGTTGTTCCGCAGCCTGGATTGACCTGCTTGCGCAGACCTTCCATTTCCTGTGGCATTTTCAAACCCAGATGCCGGCTCTCCAGATGCAGATTTTTTCTGTACCGGAAAACATCCCAGCACCGGAAGCCCAGTTCTTTTTCTCAATCACCGGCGTCATTGTCCGGCAGAACCCTTCCGATGTGCAGTTTAATATCACACCAATGATCCGGTGATCCCTGTCATACTGTAATATCCCTGCCAGAAGTGCCACCATCGTGCGCCCCATCCCACGGGCATCCAGCACAAGCACAACCGGCAGATCCAGGGTCTGTGCCAGATGATAGGCGGAGCCCTCTTTTTTTGTGTGCCTCCTAGGCCATCGTATAATCCCATGGCTCCCTCGATCACCGAATAAGAGAAGCTCTCCCGGTCATATCCATACAGTTCCCGGATCTGATCTGCCCCTGAAAAAAACGTATCCAGATTGCGCGACGGTACACCAATCACCTGACGGTGAAACATGGGATCAATATAGTCTTGGTGCTTTTGAACGCACGAACTGCAAGTTTTCTGTTTTTTCATTGCTGCCAGCAACGCACAGGTGATTGTCGTTTTTCCACTGCCACTTTGCGGCGCTGCCAGTACCATTCCACTGTGTAACATAGTTCTCTCCTCATTATGCCATCGTCAGCACACAGATATATACGGGGGTTCTCAGCCTGCATCAGATGATAGGTTCCCACGGTTTTTGCTCTGCTGACCTGCACCTGTATGATTTCTGTCTGCATTTTCCCTGCAGCAAGTTCTGTAATCTGAGCCACAGTTTCAAGACTTATGGCATTGACAACCACACGTGTCCGGGGATTCTTCTCCCAGATGACATGCAGAATATCCGCAAGGCGTCCACTGCTTCCCCAATGAATACATGTGTCGGAGGTTCCAGGGATTCCAATATTTCCGGTGCTTTCCCATCCACCGGAATCACATTTGCCAGATGAAATTTTTCCAGATTCCGGCGCAGAAGCTGCTGTGCTGTGGCTTTTTGCTCAATGGCGTACACACGAATCCCCGGACTGCATTTTGCGCACTCCACTGCAATTGATCCGGTACCGATCCCCCACATCGTATACCACAGCATCTTCCGTCAGGCCAAGTTTACATAAGGAAAGCGCGCGCACTTCTTCCTTGGTCATCGGAACTGTTTTTTCCCCTTCCACGACACGCAAAAATGATTCATCGGACATTCCCGGAACAAGACGTCTTTTTGCACATTTTCATTGCATAATAACAGGGAATACAGGCCTCTTCTTTTGTATTTTTTGCCTCTTCATGCGATAGCTCGCGGATTTTTTTCTCTGTCATAAGAGAGCTGAAATCCAGCAATCATGCGGGTTTGCGTCAATTTTTCTTCTTCTATCCAGCATCCGATCCGTCGGACATCCTCCACCCCGGAAACCAGCAGAAACGTCTTGGGAAAATGCCGGATTGCATCGAGAACGAGCGCTCTGGTCTCCGCGGTATCCTTTTTCCCATGAATACTTAAAATTTTTTGCATCCTGCCAGGCAATTCCTGTTGCCGCAGAGAGGTAGGAAACGGATGAAATTCCTGGAAAAATACGAATTTTTTGTAATTATTTTTTATTTAATTCTGTTTTTTTTATTTTTTCTGTTCCACTGTAAAATCCAGTATCTCCGGAAAATAATATGGAGACTTTCAGTTTCTGGCCATCCATTTGGGATTCCTTTTGTCTTAAAACCGGTAAAATATCTTTTTGCGAGATAAAAAGGATAGGTTTCCTTACTGTTTTTCCACCACTTCGAGCATCCGTTCTGCCCCAAAAACCACATCAGACTCTTCCAGCGCTCTTTTGCTTCCTGTGTCAGTGTCGCTGCACTCATACCGATGCCAATCAGGGAAATTTCCACCTCCGGACAACCGGAAATCGTATGTCCAAGCAGACGGAAAGTGTTTCGAGTTACCCGTGCATAAGACATTCCCTGTTCCTGTTCCTGTTTCCCGATCACGCATGCCGTAATACCTGCTTTCTGCGCTGCCGCAAGTTTTTCCTGAAATCCGCTGTGCGCACCGCTGGCTTTTGTAACCAGATAGCGGATCGAAAACTGATGGATCATTGCCAGATTCGTTTCCTCCGAAAACGCCCTGCATCGCAAGAATCTGCTTTCCGCGGATACCCGCCTTTTCACAGAGACCGATACTCTCCAATCCGGGAAGCACACGCACAAACAAACGCTCCTTCAGGGGTGCAAATACCGCCAGCTCTTTGCTTCCGGTTGTCAGAAGAATGTTTCCGGATGTGTCCGTACGTGCCTGGACACAGCTTTTTTCATAATCGGCAAACACATGCACGGTTCCAGCGCGCTCTTTCATGCCTTCGTTTTCCGGTATGCTACAGATTCCATCGTCCATTCGCCGCTGGAGCCGCAGATATGGAATTCCACTTCCTTTTTGTACTCTCCCGGATGTTGGCAGACACTTCTGTGGCAAACGGATGCGTAGCATCCACGACTGCCGCATAGTTGTTCTGTCCGTTTTTTTTTTTTCAGCAGGGCGCGCATTTCCTCTACGTCCAGTCTTCCTACACAGACCTTCACCCCGGCAAGTTCCGGCATGACCATCTGACCGTATTCGGTTGCTACATGCACATCACAGGCAATATGTGCCCGTGAAAGTTCCTGTGCGAGAAGACGACCTTCCGTTGTTCCCGCATAAATTAACACTTTCTCTGCCATCTTATTCCTCTTCCCCGTTTTCTTCTGCTATATATGGTATCCTCTCGGTGTCACAAGCTTTCCATCCATAATTTTTGTCTGGGAATTCCCGATAAATACCGTGGTAAACATGTTCACCTGTGTATGCACCAGTTCCGCCATGGGAAGTGTTACGGCTTTCGTATCATCGCGTCCGATATTTTCCACATACCCACAGGCACGCTCCGGTTCCACCCCGTGTTCCATCAGAATTCTGCAGGCACGCTCCAGATAGTCTGCCCGTTTATGGCTCGACGGATTATAAATTGCCATTGCAAAATCTCCCTCTGCCGCTGCAATCAGCCGTTTTTAATCCCTCCCACGGGGTGAGAAGATCACTCAGGCTGATCACGCAAAAAAATCATGGTTGAGAGGAGCCCCAAGCACTGCCGCACTGCCGTTGCTGCTGTTATTCCGGGAATTACTTCAATGATACAATCATCATATAATTTTTCCGATTTCCAGCATCAGGGATGCCATCCCGTAAATTCCGGCATCCCCGCTGCAGATCAATGCCACTTTTTTGCCTTCTCTTGCCTTCTCGAAACACATCTGGCAGCGTTCCCGCTCCTGCCGCATCGGTGTAGACAATAATTCTTTTGCCCCCGAACCGTTCCCCCAAGCAATTTCAGATATACGGTATAACCGATGATCACATCACTGGCTTCTAACACCTGCATGGCTTCCTGCGTCATCATATTTTTCCTGTCCCGGTCCCATACCGACCACAAATCCGGTGTTTCATTTCTTTCTCCTTTTCCTTTCGTTTCACACAAACTGCAATACGATTTTCTCCCGTTTTGCCACGGCAATTGTCACGCCATCCATAGCCTGCTTATGTATCAGCAAACTACCTCCGTCTGCTGCAGCGACCGCAGCACGCTCTCACACACATTATCCACTCCTACGGTTCGGGATACAAACGCGGATGCGGTGAATTCACCCGGCACTTTTTTCAGGTCTCCGGCAGAAAAAACGACAAACGGTACCCGCAAATGCTGTGCCAGTTCCTGCAGACCGGGTTCTTTTTCCTTCACATCAACCGATGCCAGGGCATAGATATCATCCAGGTCTATTTTTCTGCTATTCACCAATGTTTTTATCATTTGTTTTATCTCGTTATAACTTTTATTTTTTTGCATCCCATGCCAAGCACCGTTGTTTTCGGAGCTAAAATAAGCGTTTTACGGTATTCCCGTGGCTCTTTTTTTTTGTAATCCCACATCCACAGCATGTTCCGCCTGTGCTTCGTTCCACGGAAATCAGCTTTTACTTCCTTTGGCGACTGTAATTCTGCCACCTCCTCCGGGGACATACATGCCGGATCTATCGCCATCACAATGATTTCGCCCTGTAACAGTTTTCCGGACACATGCCGGATCGCTTCGGGGTTACACACCCGCAGGCCATTTTTTCTTGCAAATACATCAACGGCAAAAAGCCCATTCACGTCTGTTGCCGTCGTCACAACCGCAGCGGAATGCAATGATTCTGCGATCTGCTGCGCCAGTTCATTGGCACCACCCAGATGTCCGGACAGCACCGGAATCACAAACTGTCCGGCCTCATCCAGCACCAGTACCGGACTGTCCACGGTTTTGTGGCGGATCAAAGGTGCGATGGCCGTACGGCAATCCCGAGCGCTCAATGAAAATCACGGGAAACTGTTGTGCAAAAAGCCTCCTCCAGAAAATCCGGAAGTGACCGGTTTCCTCTTTCTCTTATCTGTATCTTTGAAAGCGCAGGGTGACCACCGTAACGGCTCTGCCAAAATCCATACGAAACAGAAAGTGAAAGTTCTGTGATTCGTGCCGCAAGCTCTCTTCCACGTTCCGAAAACCAGGTCATATACAGGATCATTCCGGTAACTCCTTTCCCGCATGGATGTTACACATTACTCCCTCATTTTCTACAGTGTTTTTGGGGTTTCGCCTTGCGGAATTCGGTTGTAAATCCGGCGCGTAGAGTCTGGGCGCGTATAATGCTGATTTGATATTACATCTCCGACCAGCACCAGAGCGGTTTTTGTAATATTATGTTTCTTTGCCACCGCCGCCAGCTCCTGCACAGTACAGATATATGCTTCCTCGTCCGGCCAGGTTGCCTTGTACACCAGTGCCGCAGGTGTATCCGGCTCATATCCGCCATTTACAAGGCGCCGTGATAATTCCTCCAGCATTCCGGTACTCAGATAAATTGCCATGGAAGCATGGTGTGCGGCAAAACTCTCAATACTCTCCTTTTCCGGTACCGCCGTCGTCCCTTCCGGACATCCGGGTGATGATCAGTGACTGTGACACATCCGGAAGGGTATATTCCAGATTCAGCGATGCCGCTGCTCCAAAACAGGCACTCACACCCGGACAACTCTCATACGCAATCCCCTTCTGATCGAGAATATCCATCTGTTCCCGCACAGCTCCGTATATACTGGGTTCTCCCGTATGAAGTCGAATCGTGATTAAATTATTTTTTTCTGTCTGTTCCATCACCGAAATAACCTCTTCAAGTGTCATTTTGGCGCTGTTATGAATCTCACAGCCCTCTTTTTTGCATAATCGAAGCTGTGGATTGACCAGCGAACCGGCATAGATGATGACATCTGCTTTCTGCAGCAGACGCATTCCCCGCACAGTAATCAGATCCGGTGCTCCGCTTCCTGCTCCGACAAAATAAATCATAGCAACCTCCTGAGTAATTCTTCTGCTTTTGCAGTCATCCCAAGCAGCCCGTAGGTATTGGGTAGACAATACAAGCCATCTGTAACCGACCGGCCGCACGTTTTTTCAGATAGAAATCAATTTTTTTCCATGATATCTTCCATAACCTCTTCTTTTTTACCTTCGGCATCAATAAACGCAAGTGCTTCCTCGGTTGTGACGCAATCTAAAATCTTCTTTAAACATTCTAAAGATACATTTTTCACGGATGCCGGCTGCCGCTAAAAGTTCCATCCGACAATCTCCCTCATGGGAATGGGTGTTCATAATGCCTCCCGCCACCTTAATCAGTTTTCCAATATGTCCGGTCAGAAGCATTGCACAAAATCCCAGTTCCGCCGCCATATCGATCGTCTCACCAATAAAATTACTGCATTTCACACTGCGATCAAGATCATATCCATAGGTCTGCTGCATGAAATCCAGTCCATAATTTCCCGGTGAAACTGCCGCAATGGTCTGCCCTTCTGCACGCTGCTGGCGGAGTTCCACACGGATGGTCTCCTTAAGTGCCTGACTGCTCATCGGTTCCACAATTCCAATGTCGTCCCCAGTATTGAGATTCCCCCGACAATCCCCAGTCTTGGATTAAACGTACGCTCTGCAAGTGCTTCCCCATCCGGCACGGAAATCAGAATATGCAGCGTTCCGTGAAAATCACAAATCCGGCACACTTCCTGCACTTCCCGGGTGATCATTTCCCGCGGCACATGATTGATTGCGGCATTGCCTACGGGCTGATCAAGTCGGGTCTCGTCACACCGGCCCACACCCTTTCCTCCGTCAATCTGCAGAAGTTCTTTTTCTCCATCCCCACGATTTGTCCGCGGTGACCGTGGCACAGATTTTACTTCCGCTGGTCACATCCGGATCATCGCCGCCATCCTTGACCACAGCGCAGGAAACCTGAGATTCCCCGCGCACGATATCCGTCACTTCCGCGGTGTATGGAATTCCTTTTGGGGTCTCAATCGTTATGGAACGCTTTTGTTTTTTCCCGTCAAAAACATATAATACCGCAGCCTTTGCGGCTGCGGCAACTACCGGTTGCATCCGTACTCACACCAGATACGCACTCCCTTCTTTCCTTTATACCGGCCGGATCTGTTGATATAACGGTGCGTTTACGATTGCTGCCGCTACATTGCTGCCGCCTTTCTACCGCGGTTGACAATATCAAACTTTGCTCTGTTTTTAAAATCAGTTCTTTGCACTCATTTACAAATCGGAACTCCAATAATAAATGCAGGACGCCAATCACTTTTCTGCATCAGTTCATGGTGAAATCAATGCCGTCGGCGCATTTCCCACGGCAAGAAATGCAGGTTTGTCAGCATATGTTGCTGCATGTTCCATGCTGACCGTCGCACGTGTCAGTGTCTTTGCCTCCCGCACATCCTCTTTGTCCGCTCATGCCATAGCAATTCAGTTCACTCCGAATTCCACGCTAACCGTGTTGATGCCTGCAAGCGCCATATTGGTATCCCTGTGACAATGTCAGCGCCACCTGCAATCAGTGCTCTTTTGGCAATCTGCACGGCATGGGGAGAATACGTCATCGTCAATGCATCTCCAAAATCCGCGCAGCTTAGCGGGATCATTTGCGCGCTTTTGTCACTGGCTC
>VOFK01003905.1_pt1 | contig 18064 bp, 23 predicted proteins | sample 5384121 | NCBI WGS metagenome assembly VOFK01 (sample SAMN12384730, study PRJNA508395) | human gut metagenome | isolation source: healthy gut J | host: Homo sapiens
CCTCTCCAATATGTGTGGGTGTCGGGTCATATTCCGCTGCGGCGCAGCAGGGGCGATGACGCGGCCGCGTATCTCGCCGGTGCGGACCGGGCCGAACCACCGGCTGTCGCGCGCACCCGCGCGGGCATCGCAGCGATAAAATATTCGCCGTCCGCCAGCGTCAGGGGTAAGGGTACGCCGTTGCGCTCGCGCGGGGCGTTCGCTCGATGTCCGGCTCCGCCACCACGCGCTGCCGTTGATGAGCGCAGCGCCGTGGCGGTGACCTCCACCGTACTGCCGCCGCGGGCGGCCACCCCTGCCGGTATGCGTGCCGCTTCGTCAAAGACGACCGTCTCCCCGCCGGCAGGCGGTAGTACAAAAGCGCAGGTCGCCGGGCTTGGATAAGTGCATCGTGTCGTCCGGGCTGGATAGCCAGCCCGAACACCACCCCGAACAGCACCGCCAGCAGCGCCCGCCAGCGCACCCGCCCGCACCAGAAACTCCCGTATCTCCGCCCATGGCGCGCGGCGGTCCTCCTGTGTTTCCAGCACTCACACCCCCCTTCGGCGGGCGGAGCAGCGCACAGACCAGTGCCGCCGCCACTGCCGCCAGCGCGGGCGCAGCGTCCCGGCGCAGCCCGGTGGGCGGTACGCCGTCCTTGTTGTTGCGGTGGCAGGACAGCTGCCGGTCGTTTGCCCCACCGTGCCGGTCCATTGCCGCCCTGCGTCACGGCGGTGTTGCCGGCAAAGCATAACCCCATAATCCGCCAGCGCCTCGCTGACGGTCAGGGTCTGCCCGCTTTGAGATGCCCGATCGTCACGCTGCCCCGGTGGGGGATCGTGAAGCTCGCCGCCGTCATGCCGCACCGCCCGCAGCGGTCACGGCCGCGCGGTCGGTTGTCACCGGCACGCCGTCCACAGCCGCCGCAAAGGCGCGGCGGGTATCGCCGTAGCCGCCCGTCACCTGCTTGGTGATCGTCAGGCTGCGCCACGGCGCGTACCGGTTTGTGATAACGGCCGTGCCGTGGCGCCGGTCGTCACCTCCACCTCCGTCTGCGCCTCGGCGGCCGTTGTCGTACAGTAGGCGCTGTCCAGATCGGGGTGGTCGGTCTCGGTCACGGTATACCGGCCGGCGGGCGAGGCTGCCGATCGTGACGCTCTGCAGCCCACGCAGCCCGAAGCAGCGCGCGCCGGGCGCAGCAGTGGTGCGCGTCTCGGCCGTGCCGTCCGCATAGGTCAGCATTAGCTGCCGGCGGGCAGCTCGATCGAAAAGGTGTTTTGTGACGGCGGCGGCCCGGTGCGGTAGGCGTCCTGCTCCACGGCCTTTGTCGCTGCAGGCTGCCGCACCCGCGACCGGGGGCTCCGGCTCGGTGCTGAACCAGACCTTGTCGAGCAGGTTGCCCTCCCTGCCGGTCCCCCGCTTGCGCAGGACAGTGAGAAAGAAGAACCGGCTCAGGCTCCCCCGCCGCCACCGTGTAGTCGCCCCCGGTGGGTCACCCAGGCATTGTTGCCGTCCGTCATCCCCCGCCGACCATAAAGCTGCGGATCGTGACCGGCTGGCCGTTGTCCACCGTCGGTCCAGTGCGCTGCGCACGCTGCCGCCGGTCGCAAATCGGCCGAGGCCTGCGTCCGGGATCTCCGTGATGCTGCGCCACCGCGACCGGCACCAATCAGCAGCGCCATCGAGTCCGCCCGCGGCCCCGGTGCGCCAGCGACCAGTGCAGCGTGGTGCCGAGGTCAGCAATATCCTGGATAAAGTGCGCCGTAGGCCTGACAGTTCAACTCGGCAAACTGGGCTCGCCAAACGCCGGGGGTGTGGTAGCAGACGGACGGGTCGTTAGTCGGTGCGCAGCCCCCCGTCGATCAGGTCGGGCAGCTGCTGCCTGTGTGCCGTCCACAAGCTCCCATGTAATGGCCGTTGACAAGCGCTGCTCAGTGGGGCTGGGTGCCGGTCGTTCGCCATACAATGGCGGGGTTGGTGTCGGCGTCCGTGCCGTCTGGATAAAGTGCGACCGCTTGCCTCAGCGGGTAGTGCTGCTGCCGGCCACGGCGGGAAGCCTCAAAGCCGCCGTTCCCTGCAGCTGACGTAGTAGGCCACCCGGGTTCTGGGCGGCTGTGGTGCTCGCCCGCGCCGGTGACCTCCACTTTATAATAAAGCTCGTCCGGCATCGCCGATGCCCGCCACGCAGGAATCGAGCGCCGCGTTGAGCCGTTGCTCGCTGCCCGCCCCTCGATGTTCCAGCCCTGAGCCGGAGCAGATCTGTGGGTCACGGTCTGCCAGTCGGCCCCATCCCTTGCTGCGATACCATGTAGACCCCGTCGGCAGCTTTGTCACCGCTGCTGACCTGCGCGGGTCAGGCAGCCATACCGGCGGCAATGCTGTCGATGAGCACTACCCTGGTCACGGCGGCCGGCTGGGCGGTCATCTCCGGCAGGGGCGCGCAGCACCGGGGCGCGGGCGGTCTTGGTGGCCGTCCCGCTGCGGTGTGAGGGCCGGGGTCGCGGTCGGTGCCTCGCTTGGCGCGGGGGTCGGCTCCTGTGCCGGGGTCTCTGTCGGCGCGGGGGGTTTCGGTCGGCTCCGGGGTTGGCTCTGCCGTTGGTTTCCGGCGTTGGTTCCGAGGTCGGTTCTGGATTGGTTCCGGGGTCGGTTCGGGGTTGAAAAGCTCCGGGGCGGGGGCCCTCGGTCGGCGCCAGGTCAGGCGGCCTCGGCACCGCCGCTGCGGGCAGGGGCGGCTCCTCCTCCGCAAAGACTGCGCTGGCCATGCCCCGCCGCCATACAGCATGCCAAAAGCACAGCCAACAGACGCTTTTTCATAGGCGTATTCCTCCTTTGCACAAATTCCTGCGCGGGCGGCTTGTCCATTGCAGGGATCGTTTTGGAGTATACAGGCCCGCCCGCGCAGAAGGCGTCGATAGCGGGAATCCGCTAAAACCTTACGCGCCGCGCCTTATTTCCACGCGGCGCGCAGGGCGGCGGCCTCGCTCTCGGCCAGTGCGGGGTAGTCGGGGTTGTCAAACAAGCTGGCGTAACGGTACAGCCCCACGCCCGTGATGCCGCTGCGCGCCAGCAGTGCCAGCTGGTCGGCCAGCGCATGGCCGCTGACCCACTCGCTGCCGCTGTCAGAGCCGTCCCCCGCGCCGATGCGGTAGGCCCCCAGCCCCGCATACAGCTGCACCCCCGCCGCCCGGGGCAGCGCCGCCCATGCGGCCGCCAGCCGGGGCAGGCTGTGCGCGGTATCGCCGTCCTTCTCATACGCCTGCCCCCAATAGAGCTGGGGCATCAGGTAGTCCACCGTCCCCTGCCGCAGCCAGCGGGCGGCGTCACTGTACTGCAGGGTGTAGTTCTGCTCGGGGTCGCCCGCCGGGGCCGCGCCGAACCGCACGCCGTACCGCTGCGCCGCCGCGTGGCACAGCTCCATCAGTGCGTTGACATTCTCCCGCCGCCAGTCGTCCAAACTCAGCGCCGTGCCGCTTGCCGCATAGTCGGCAGCGTCAAAATCAGGGTCTCCTGCACAGGGTAGAAATAGTCGTCAAAATGGATGCCGTCCAGCGGGTAGCTGCGGCACAGCTCCTCCACCCCATCGGCAATATACTGCCGCACGGCCGCGCTGGACGGGTCAAGCACCGCGCCGCTGTCGGTATAGCGCACCCACTCGGGGTGAAGGCGCGCAGGGCTTTCGGCACAGAGCGCCGGGACCTGCCCTGCCTGCAGGCGGTAGGGGTTGATCCACGCCTCAAGCTGCAGCCCCCGCGCATGGGCCGCCGCAATCATTACGGCAAGCGGGTCAAACCCGGGGTCCTGCCCCTGCGTGCCGGTACAGATATGGCTGAACGGAAAATACGCGCTGGGGTAGAGCGCATCCCCGAAGGGGCGCACCTGCGCAAGGACAACGGTCGCGCCCAGCCCGGCGATGTCGTCCAGCATCGCCTCCACATCTGCCGCAAAGGCTGCCTGCGTGGAGAAATCGACCTGCTGCCATTCCAGATAGCTGACCCAGACCGCGCGGTAGGGCGCGGCGGCTGCAGGCTGTGCCGTGGCCGCGGGCGTTGGGGCCGCAGGCTCGTCCGCCCCGGCTGCCCTGCGCGGCAGCACGGCGAGCGGTGCCAGAAAAAACACCGCCGCCAGCAGCAGGATATACCGGATATATCGCATCGTACCACCCCCTGTCCTAAGGCAATACCGCATAATTCTAAGTGCCGATACGGCGAGCGAGGTGCGGCAGCTGCTAAGCCAAAAGCGCAGATAATACTGGATGTCTTATCGAGCATTTTGGCAACGCAGATGCCGTGCCGCAGCCGCCGGAGCGGTGCTTAAGCCGTCAGGCGGGAATTGTGCGGTGTTGCCCTAAACAAATATGCGCCCGCAGCCCCGATGATGCCGGTTTTTACCGTTTTTTACCCGCGCAAAATTTGACAGGAATTGGCAGGAAATGATATATTAGATATATATGTAACATTTTTTAGGACACAAAGGCGGCGAGGCTATGACCAGACACGAGGTCGAAAAGGAAATGATGCAATACCGCACGATTTTTCCAATCGTGCGGCTGCTGGACGCGGGGCAGGTGTGCGGCAACGCCCCGGTGGGGGAGCATTGCCCCTGCCATGAATTCTGGCACAGGGACAACCCCTGCCAGAACTGCATCTCCCGCCAGGTGATGGAGGACCATACCCAGCGCACCAAACTGGAATATATGGGCCGCGATCTGTATCAGGTCACAGCGGTCTACCGCGAGGTGGACGGCGCACCCTGCGTGCTGGAGCTGATCCAGCCGCTGGACTGCGACAATCTCATCGACCCCGAAAACAGCGACCGGCTGATGAGCAGCGTGTCCGGCTACCACATCAAGCTCTACCACGATGCCCTGACCAGCTGCTATAACCGCCGCTATTATGAGGATGTCATCAAAAGCCGGAGCGAACCGGCCGGCGTGGCCGTGCTGGACCTTGACGATTTCAAGCTGTACAACGACACCTACGGCCATCAGGCCGGCGATGCAGCCCTGCGCACCACCGTGGAGGTCGTGCGCGGCTGCATCCGCAAAAGCGACCATCTGATCCGCTACGGCGGCGATGAGTTTTTGCTCGTGCTGCCCGGCATTGCACAGGCGGCGTTTGTTGCCAAGCTGGAGCGCATCCGCCAGCAGCTGCACACCGCCGTTGTACCCGGCTACACCCGGCTGCAGATCTCGACCAGCATCGGCGGCGTGATGAGCCGCCCGGGCGAGAGCTGCGAGCAGGCGGTCTCCCGCGCGGACCGGCTGATGTATCAGGCCAAAAACCACAAAAACACCGTTGTGACCGAGGACACCGCCGGCACCGCAGCCCCCTCGGCCGCCGGGCGGGACCGGCAGGCCCGCCAGAATATCCTGATCGTAGACGATTCCGAGATGAACCGCGCGATTCTGGCCGAGATCCTCGGCAGTGATTACAATATACTGGAGGCCTCCAACGGGCAGGAATGTCTGACGATGCTGGACCAGTACGACACCGCCATTGCGCTGATCCTGCTGGACATCGTCATGCCGGTGATGGACGGCTTTGAGGTCCTGAACACGATGAACCGCAGCCACCGGATTGAGGACATCCCGGTCATCATGATCTCAAGCGAGGACGCCGACACCGTTGTGCGCCGCGCCTATGAGCTGGGCGTCTCCGACTATGTGAGCCGCCCCTTTGACGCGGGGGTCGTCTACCGGCGCGTCTTTAACACGATCAAGCTCTACGCCAAGCAGCGGCGGCTCATCTCGCTGGTGACGAGCCAGATCCGTGAAAAAGAGAAGAACACCCAGATGCTGATCTCGATCCTGAGCGAGGCGGTCGAGTTCCGCAACGGCGAGAGCGGCGCCCATGTGCTGCACATCGGCACGCTGACCCGGCACCTGCTGGAGCAGCTGACCCAAAAGACCGACCAGTACGCCCTGACGCCCGAACAGCAGGAGCTGATCGTCATGGCGTCGTCGCTGCACGACATCGGCAAGATCGCAATCGACGATGCGATCCTGAACAAGCCCGGGCGGCTGACCCGCGAGGAGTTCGACATCATGAAGCGGCACACCACGATCGGCGCGGCGATGCTGGACCAGCTGCACCGCTACCGCAGCGAGCCGCTGGTGCGCACCGCCCATGAGATCTGCCGCTGGCACCATGAGCGGTGGGACGGCCGCGGCTACCCCGATGGGCTGAGCGGCGACCAGATCCCGATCTCGGCGCAGGTGGTGGCGATGGCCGATGTCTACGATGCCCTTGTGAGCAAGCGCGTCTACAAGGACGCCTACGCCCCCGATGTGGCGGTGCAGATGATCCTGCACGGCGACCGGGGCCTTCAATCCCCTGCTGCTGGACTGCCTGACCGACCTGCAGGACACCCTTCAAAGCCGAGCTTGCCGCCCCCCGAGGCGTGATACCGTCCGCTTGCGGGCGATTTTTTCTGTTACTTTGCAACCGGTTTCCAAAAATTCCGTTGTGAAACTACCATTTTGCTGCCTGTGCGCGGGCTTGGATTGGGAATTTTGCCGAAAATCGCCGTTTTCTGCCGCAGGGTGCCGCTTTCGATTGAATAGCGGCGCTTGATGTGGTAAAATTGTACATGATTTATACGCAGGAACGGACAGCCGCAGACCGGCTGCCCTGCTTATATGATTTTGTACTGAAAGAATGAGAGGAATTTGGAGTTGCACGTCATTACAAAACGCGAAAAGATGCAGTACGCCTATGTGTTCCTGACGGATCTGCTGGCCCTGGCGGTCAGCATTCTGCTGTCGTGGCTGATCACTGACGGACTGTTCAATGTGCTGGTGCCCTACACCGCACGGGACTGGATGCAGACGCTCTGCACGCTGGTACTGGCCTTTGTTGCGACCTTTTTCTGCTTTGACCAGACCGAGAACATCGTCACCCGCCGCCCCGGCGCCGAGATAAAACTCTCGCTCAAGTTCAACCTGATGCTCTGCGTCATCTACTCGGCCCTGATGCTGCTGACCAAGGCAACGATGCTCGACTCCCGCTATTTTGCGGTGACGGTGCCGCTCATCAACGCTTTGCTGCTGCCGCTCGCGCACGGTGCGCTCAAGCGGCTGCTGCTCCATTTCCAGCGCAGCTGGGGCATGGAGAGTCTGGTCGGCATCGTGACGACCACCGACCGCGCCGACCGCCTCGTCAATGAGATCGGCAAGGACTGGTCCCGCCGCATTGTCGGCGTGGCGCTGCTGGAGGCCACGCATGAGATCGTCGGCACCGAGATCGATGGCATTGCGGTGAAGGCGAACTTTACCGATTTTATGGACTGGATCCGGCGCGAGGCGCTGGACGAGGTCTATGTCGATGTGCCGATGGACAGCGGCGAGAGCTTCATCCCCTATCTGGAGGAGATGGAGAGCATGGGCCTGACCGTGCATTTCCGCCTGCCGCTGCTTGACCGGATCGAGGAGGCCTGCTGCGATGAAACAAGCGCTGCACGGCTGAGCCGCACGCTGGGCCGCTGCGCGGGGGGCAGCATCGTGACGATGGGCACCGTGGAGCTGAAGCTACGCGACCAGATCGCCAAGCGGTGCATGGACATCGTGGGCGGTCTGGTGGGCTGCATCCTCAGCATTCCGATCATTGCGATCGTGGCGATCCCCCTCAAGATCGAAAGCCCCGGGCCGCTCTTCTTCAAGCAGAAGCGCGTGGGCCGCAACGGACGGTACTTCTACATCCACAAAGCTGCGCAGCATGTACATAGACGCCGAGGAGCGCAAAAAGGAGCTTATGGCCCAAAACGAGATGAACGGCCTGATGTTCAAGATGGAGGACGACCCCCGCGTGACCAAGGTGGGCAAGTTCATCCGCAAGACGAGCATTGACGAGCTGCCGCAGTTTTTTGATGTACTGCGCGGCGATATGAGCCTTGTGGGCACCCGCCCGCCGACAGTGGACGAGTACAAGCAGTACGAAAGCCACCACAAAGCGCCGCCTGTCGATGAAGCCGGGCATCACCGGCCTGTGGCAGGTCAGCGGCCGCAGCAACATCGAGGACTTTGAGGAAGTCGTCAAACTGGATGTGACCTACATCGACAACTGGTCACTCTGGAATGACATCAAGATTTTGTTCAAGACCGTGTATGTAGTCTTCGCCGGACGCGGCGCGAAAAAAAGCATCTTCCCGGGCGGCTCGCACCGTGAGCTGCCCGGGATTTTTTATGGGGAAGTCTTTGCAGTCTGCGCCTTCCCCCTTTGGGGGAAGGTGTCTGCGGCCCCGACCGCAGACGGATGAGGGGGAAGTTCACGGCCGCAGTCCGTTTGCGCGCAGCCTCGGCAGGGCTTGCCCTCATCCGTCACCTTCGGTGACAGCTTCCCCCGTGGGGGAAGCCTTTTCCTCCACGCCAAAACGGGGTCTGCTTTGCGGCAGGCCCCGTTTTGGTTGGTATAGGAAAATAGAGAATGGCTTTTGACTGCCCGCGTCAGACGATCTTGCGGGCTTTGTGGACACCGGTCTTTAAGAACTCGACCCACTCGGCAATGTTCACGGCGTGGTCGCCGAGGCGCTCCAGATACTTGTCGATCATAAACAGGTCGAGCGCCGTCTCGGCATCATCGGGGTGCGCCGCAATGTAGGCGGCGATCTCCTTGCTGATGCGGCCGAACATGGCATCGCACTCATCATCGCGGGCAATGACCTGCGCGGCGGTGGACAGATCGACCTGCACATAGGCCGCGATGGCGTCCTTGACCATGTGCAGCGCAATATCGCCCATAGCGTAAAGGTCGTCCAGCACGCCGACGGTGCGCGCCCTCCGGGTGGAGGTGCAGCGTGATCTCGGCAATATCGCTGGCCTGATCGGCGATGCGCTCAATGTCGGTGACCATCTTGAGCGCCGTGGACACCTTGCGCAGATCGCCCGCGACCGGCTGCTGGCGCAGGAACAGCGTCAGGCAACGGTGCTCGATCTCATGCTCGGCCGAGTCGATCTCGCTGTCCCGGGCAATAACGCTGCGCGCCAGCTCAACATCGCCGGTGCGCAGGGCGGTCATGGCGCTCTCGATCGCGCCGCCCGCCGCGTGGCCCATCCGGGCCAGCATCGTGTCCAGCTGCAGCAGCTCGGCATCGTACATCTTCCGTACACTTGTACCCATGTTGCAATCCTCCTTAACCGAAGCGGCCCGAGATATAATCCTCGGTGCGCTTATCCACAGGCGTAGCAAAGACGCGCTCGGTGGGGCCCATCTCGACCAGCTCGCCCAGCAGGAAGAACGCCGTCTTATCGCTGATACGCGCGGCCTGCTGCATGTTGTGGGTGACCATGACGATGGTGTAGTTTTCTTTCAGCTCCGTGGCCAGCTCCTCGACCTTGGACGTCGAGATGGGGTCCAGGGCGCTCGTCGGCTCATCCATCAGCAGGACCTCGGGCTCAACGGCCAGCGCGCGCGCAATGCAAAGGCGCTGCTGCTGGCCGCCCGACATGCCGAGGGCGCTCTTGTTCAGGCGGTCCTTGACCTCGTCCCAGATGGCCGCGCCGCGCAGGGATTTTTCCACGATCTCATCCAGCTGCGCCTTATTGTGGATGCCGTGGGTGCGCGGGCCGTAGGCGATGTTGTCATAGATCGACATCGGGAAGGGGTTCGGCTTCTGGAACACCATGCCGACCCGCTTGCGCAGGACGTTGACGTCCATCTTATCTTTATAGATGTCCACTCCGTCCAGTTTGATGTCGCCGGAGATGCGGCAGCCCTCGACCAGGTCGTTCATACGGTTCAGACTTTTTAAAAAGGTAGACTTGCCGCAGCCGGAAGGGCCGATAAAGGCAGTGATCTCCTTTTCCGGGATGTCGATGTTGATATTCTTCAGTGCATGGAAGCTGCCATAGTACAGATCCATGCCGCGGACTTCAAATTTGTTCATGAAATGACCTCTTTGCTATATCTTTGTTTATAGACTGCATATATGCCTTTGCCGAGCCGTAGGGGCCGGACATGTCCGGCCCTCAGCCTTACGGAAGCAGAGCGGTAATGGGTCTTGCCGAGGGCCGGGCATGCCCGGCCCCTACAAGCTGCTGCGTATGTAGGGGGCGGCGTCCTCGACGCCCCGCAGGCGGCTTTACTTCTTCGCCAGCCTGCCGGCCACAAAGCCGGACAGGCAGTTGATGACCAGCACCAGCACCAACAGCACCACGGCGGTGCCGTAGGTCTGGCCGATGTAGAGCCCCTCGTTGGAGAGCAGGTACATATGTACGGCCAGCGTGCGGGTCGAGCTGAATACGCTGGTGGGGATCTTTGCGACCGAGCTGGCCGTGTAGATCAGCGCGGCGGTCTCGCCCACGATGCGGCCCGTTGCAAGGATGACGCCGGACAAAATACCGGGCATGGCGCTGGGCAGCACAATGGTAAACACCGTGCGCAGCTTGCCGGCGCCGAGGCCGAAGCTGCCCTCGCGGTAGGAATCGGGCACGGCGATGAGCGCCTCCTCGGTCGTGCGCATGATGACGGGCAGAACCATGATGGCCAGCGTGAATGCGACCGGCGATCAGCGAGTAGCCCCAGTGCAGCCGGGTGACGAAGAACAGCATGCCGAACAGGCCGTAGACGATGGACGGGATGCCCTGCAGCGTCTCGGTCGTGACGCGCACGACCTTGACGAGCTTGCTGCCGCGGCGGGCGTACTCGACCAGCCAGATGGCGGCAAAGATGCCGAGCGGCGTGGCGATGAGCAGCGCGAAGGCGGTCATCAGCACGGTATTGATGAGGGCGGGCGTCAGCGAGACATTCTCGGAGTTATCCTCCCATGCGAAAAGCTCGGGCTTGAGGTTGGGGATACCCATGACGAGGATGTAGCCGATCAGGAACACCAGCACGGCGGCCGTCAGGAAGGCGGCGATCCGCACCAGCCACCGCAGCGCGGCAGCCTGTGCGCGGGCAGCGCGGCGGTTCTGCCCGCCGCCGGGCATAAGCGTATGCGGTTTTGCGCAGGTCATATCGGCCGCAGTCTTTGTTGCGGTGATCTCAGGCATGGTCGCTGCCCCCTTTCACAAGGCTGAAGCAGAGGTTGATGAGCAGGATAAAGACGAACAGCACAACGCCGGTGGCAATCAGCGCTTCACGGTGCAGGCCGGTGGCGTAGCCCATCTCGATGACGATGTTGGAGGTCATCGTGCGCAGGCCTTGGAACAGGCCCTTGGGCATCCATGTCTGGTTGCCTGCGACCATAACGACCGCCATCGTCTCACCGATGGCGCGGCCGATGCCGAGAATGACCGCCGACAGCACGCCGGACTTGGCGGCGGGCAGCACCGCGCAGAAAACACTGCGCTCATGGGTGGCGCCCAAGGCAAGGCTGCCCTCATAGTAGCTGTTGGGAACGGCGTCAAGGCTCGTCTTGCTGACCGTGATGATGGTGGGCAGGATCATGATGCCCAGCAGCACGGCGGCGGTGAAAAGGCTCATACCCTTGCCGCTTTTGACATGCAGCACCGTCTTGAAGAAGGGGGTCTTGACCATGGCCTGCACAGCCGGCACCAGCACGATCATGCCGAAGAAGCCGTAGACGACCGATGGGATACCCGCCAGCAGCTGCACCGCCGGCAGCATGACCCGGTTGATGGCCGGACTGGCAAAGCGGGACATATAAATGGCGGTCAGCAGGCCGATGGGCACGCCGACGAGGATAGCCCCCGCTGTGACATAGATGCTGCCCAGAATCATCGGCAGGATGCCGAAGATGTCGTTGCCGGGCTTCCATGTCGTGCCGAGCAGGAACTGCATCGGCCCGATCTTGAACAGGGTAGGCACACCGTTTGCAAACAGGAAGATGCAGATCAGCGCCACCGCCAGAATGGATACACAGGCGCAGAGGGTAAACACCACCTGCATGACGCCTTCTTTTAGCTTGGAGGTCATTTTCCTATACTCCTTATGCTCGTAGATTGGTTATGATACCCAAAAAGCCTTCCCCCTAGGGGGGAAGGTGGCGCCGCAGCGCCGGATGAGGGGCGGCCTTGCCTTACCAACCCGTGAACGGGTTATCTTGGGAAACCCGCCCCTCATCAGTCCGCTTCGCGGACAGCTTCCCCCTAGGGGAAGCCTTTTTCATTTTTTACTGCACATCGGCCCAGATGGTCAGCTCGCCGGTGTAGATGCTCTTGATCTGGTCCATGGACAGCTCGTCGATGGTGTTGGCGGGGTTGACAACGACTGCGATGCCGTCCAGTGCCAGAACAGTAGCCTTGGCACCGCCCTCGACCTCGGAGTCCTTCAGCTCACGGCTGGCCATGCCGATGGTGTAGGTGCCGTCCAGCGCGCCGGAAACACCGGTGGTGGAGTCGGTGGTGAGCAGCTCAAGCTCGGCGTTGGGGTTGACAGTCTTGTAGGCCTCGATCAGCTTCTCCATCAGCGGAGAGACGGAGGAGGAGCCGCCGACGGTGATTTTGCCGGCAGGCTGGGCGGAGGTGAAGTCCGCGCCGTCCTCGCCGATGTAGCCCTTATCGGTGGCGAGTGCCTGACCGTCCTTGCTCAGGCAGTAGGCGATGAAGTCCACGGCCACAGGGTCGGTGGCATCGCCGTTGGTAACGATGTTGAACGGACGGGCCAGCACATAGCTGCCGTCCTTGACGGTCTCGGCGGAGGCGGCCACACCGCCGACCGTGACGGCCTTGACGGTGTCGTTCAGAGAGCCGAGGCTGATGTAGCCGATAGCGGTCTCATCGTTGGCAACAGCGGTCATGACGCCGTTGGTGCTGGACTGGATGGCAGCAGCCTCGGTGGTGTTGTCGACCTTCTTGCCGTCAGCGTTCTTCTCCTCGACGCCGGTCAGCTCAATGAACGCGCCGCGGGTGCCGGAGCCGTCCTCACGGGAGATGACCGTGATGTCCTGATCGGTGTCAAAGTCACCGGCGGGGGCAGCCTCGCTGGAGACAGCCTCGCTGGAGGCGGTGCTCTCAACAGGGGCAGCCGAGGAAGCGGCGGCGGAATCAGAGGAACCGCAGGCGGCAAGGCTCAGGGCCAGGGCAGCGGCGGTAACGGCAGCAATAGCAGATTTGCGTTTCATGTGTGTGTACTCTCCCTTTTCACCAAATTTATGTGGTATAGTTTGTGCATTTCGCAGTGCTTCACCGGAAGCAAGGCCATTGTACCGCATTTCCGTGCGGGTATCGACCATGGTGCGGTACAATCGCGGTAAAAGCTTTTTGCAAAGATGTCCCCGGTTTTGTGTGGGAACGGTAAAGTTTGTAAAGAATATGCAAAAGAGGGGGTGCGGGATGGGGAGGCGGCGGCAGGGGTGAGGGGCGGCGTCCCCCGCCCCGCAGGGGGGGCAGGATTTTCCCCTGCGCACGGATTTTTGGGGTTGTAGGGCGGCCAGCCCCCTCTGGCCGCCGTGGCCGTTTGCGGCGGCGGGAAGGCCCGGGGAGGGATGAATCCCTCCCTACGGATTGATTTAAAAGGGATAAAGTTGCGGGCCGGGCATGTAGACAGGGTGGGATTGGGAAACGGGATATGGCGGTAAAGTTTTGGCGGGGTGAGGGCACCCCGCCCTCGCGCACGGGTTTTTGGGGTTGTAGGGCGGCCAGCCTCTGGCCGCCGTGGCCGTTTGCGGGGTGCCCGGGAGGGATGAATCCCCCCCTACGGATGAACCGTTGACGGCAGTTTAACGGAAGGTAGCGGAGGGGTCAAGACCCCTCCCTACGATGTAACATAAGGGGGCACAAAGCGAAACCGGGAGCTGACGCTGCGGGCTCGGGCATGCCCGGCCCCCAAATGGCCAGAAGTTTATCCCCTGCGGGGGTTCGGGGAACACCCGACTCAAAAAGTGGGAGGAAGGGGCGGGGGGGCGCAAGCGCGAACAGTAATACTGCGTTCGCGTAGCCCCCCGCCCCTTCCGACTTCCTTTTTGGGGGTCTCGGGGGCGTGCAGCCCCCGAGGCGCGGGTTCGCTGCGTCGCAACAGCGAGACTTTTCTTTGTTACTTTCTTTTGGTCACAAAAGAAAGTAAGACCTTCCGGGAGACTGCCGCCCCCTACGGCTTTACACAAATTTTACATAACATTTACTTTGCCGTGGTGGTGTGCTTTGTGCGCATACATTATAATAGAAAGCGGTATAGTGAAAACAAAACAGAGAATGGATGTGTAACACCGGATGACCATATTTAATGTGTTCACCCTGATGGGCGGCATTGCCATGTTCCTGTATGGCATGGACCTGATGGGTAAAAGCGCTGGAGCAGACAGCCGGCAGTAAGCTGCAGGGCATTCTGTCCACCATGACCAGCAGCCCCATCCGCGGCCTGCTGCTCGGCATGGCCGTCACCGCCGTGATCCAGTCCAGCGGCGCCACCACCGTTATGGCGGTCGGCTTCGTCAACTCGGGCCTGATGGAGCTGCATCAGGCCATCAGCGTGATCATGGGCGCGAATGTCGGCACCACCGTCACCGGCTGGCTGCTGTCGCTGTCCGGCCTCGAGGGTGACAGCTTCATCACCCAGATGATGAACCCCAATGCCTGGAGTCCGATCCTCGGCTTTATCGGCATCTGGCTGTATATGATCGGCAAGGACCGCAAGCGCGGCGTTGGTAAAATATGCTGGGCTTCGCCATTTTGATGGCCGGCATGAACACGATGTCCCATGCCATGTCCCCGCTGGCCGATGAGCCGTGGTTCATGGATCTGTTCCTCAGCTTCAAAAAAAATCCCATCCTCGGCGTTATCGCGGGCGCGGTGCTGACGGCTGTTTTGCAGAGTCGTCGGCGTCCGTCGGTATCCTGCAGGCCCTGACCAGCACCGGCGCGGTCACCTACTCCGCTGCCGTGCCCATCATCATGGGCCAGAACATCGGCACCCACCGTCACGGCGCTGATCTCCTCCGCCGGTGCCAACAAGAACGCCAAGCGCACCGCCTTTGTCCATCTCTATTTTAACGTGATCGGCACCATCATCTTCCTGTGCGGGTTCTACGGCCTGAACGCGCTGATCGGGTTCAGCTTCTTTGCCGACACGGCCAACACCTTCGGCATTGCCATCGTCCACACGGTCTTTAATGTCGTGACGACCGCGATCCTGCTGCCGTTCAACCGTGTGCTGGAGAAGCTTGCCATCCTGACCGTGCCCGATTCCCCGCCGACCAAAAAGCAGGAGAACACTCTGCTGGACGACCGTCTGCTGACCACCCCCGTCCGTGGCCGTGGGCCGCGCCATGCTGACCGGCAGCGATATGGCGGAAATCTGCCGCACCGCGCTTTTGCAGGCCATGTCCACCACCCGCGTCTGGAATGACGCCATTGCGGACGAAGTCCTGCGCAAAGAGGACGCCGTTGACCATTATGAGGGGACGTGCTGGGCACCTACCTTGTCAAGCTGAGCGCCAAGCATCTCTCAGTGGATGACAACCGCACCGTCAACACGCTGCTGCACACCATCGGCGACTTTGAGCGCGTCTCCGACCACGCCGTGAACATTATTAAAACAGCCGAGGAGATCCGCGACAAGTCGATCAAATTCAGTGACGAGGCCCCTCGGCGACCTGAGCGTGCTTGAGGCTGCCGTGCAGGACATCGTAAACCGCACGGTCGATGCCTTCCAGAAGGGCGACACCTACGCCGCCAAAAGATCGAGCCTCTGGAGCAGGTCGTGGACGGCCTTGTGCGCGAGGTCAGAGCCGCCATATCGCCCGCCTGCAGGCCGGTGCCTGCACGATCGAGTACGGCTTTTGTGCTGGACGATCTGCTGACCAACTATGAGCGCATCGCCGACCACTGCTCGAACATTGCCGTTGCGATGATCGAGGTCGCCGCCGATAAGTTTGACACCCACGAATACCTCAACACCGTCAAGCACGGTGATGATGTCTTGAGCGCCGGTACGAAATATCGCGGCCGTTACACCTTCCGCCGGAGGCATATTCCGAGCCTGCTGAAAATCCGGCTGAAACTAAAATTACGTGCCTTCCCCTATGGGGGAAGGTGGCCGAGGCTCCGACCGAGGCCGGATGGGCAGCCTTGCCCCACCATCCCGTTACCGGGCTGTATTGGGAACCCCGCCCCTCATCAGTCCGCTTCGCGGACAGCTTGAAAAGGGGGAAGCCTTTTTTATAACTACACATGAGGTATTTACTATGATCTCATTGTCGAGAGCGACTCCAGCATCCGTGAGCTGGAGCAATACGCGCTGCAGTCCAACGGCTATGACGCACGCGGCTGAGAGGACGCCGCCAGCTTCTGGGCTGCCGTGCGCGAGACCCGGGAGCTGGTCATTCTGGATGTGATGCTGCCCGATGAGGACGGCTACCAGATCCTGAGCAAGCTGCGCGCCGACCCCGCCTGCGCACACCTGCCGGTCATTATGGTCACGGCCAAAGACCAGCGAAATTGATGTCGTCAAGGGTCTGGACCACGGCGCGGACGACTTCATCTGCAAGCCGTTCGGCATCATGGAGTTTATCTCCGCGTGCGGGCGTGCTGCGCCGCGCGGCCGCTCCGCCCGGAGGAAAAAGACCAACGTCCACCGCATTTCGGTGAGATCGTGTTGGACGATGTGGCCCGCACGGTCCGACTCGGCGCACCCCCGGTGAGCTGACCTACAAGGAATACTCGCTGCTGCATCTGTTTTGAAGCATCCCGGAGGAGGTGCTGGCCGCGAGCGGATCATGAAGGAGGTCTGGGACACCGATGATCTGCTGGAGTCCCGCACGATCGACATGCATGTGCGCACCCCTGCGCCAGAAGCTGGGCGCGGCGGGTGAGGCCATCCGCACCGTGCGCAAGGTGGGCTACAAGCTGGCAGCACGGAGGGGAGACTGACGAAGAATGAAACCACCGCTGAAAGCATGACCCGCCGCTACCGCCGCGGCCTGATCCTGACCGGCGTGCTGTCGTTCGATGCTGACCGCCGCCACGCATGTTGCGTTCCAGCGCAGCTATGTGGAGCAGGGGTGGACAGCTACATGGAAATTCAGATCTGCGATGGATACGCCGCCACCTACGCTGGGCGCAGGACACCCCCGATGCCATGTCCTTTGCAGCCATGCCGGAGTCAAGCGCCCGCACCCCTGCGCTTTACGCTGATCATGCGGACGGCACCGTGCTTTTTGACTTGAGGCCCGCAGCGTCTACGATAGTCGCTCTATTGCCGTCATGGAAAAACCACCTTCCTTCGCCGACCGGCCGGAGTTCCGTCAGGCGATGGAGAAAAGGCAGTGGCCAGCCGACCGCCGCGAGAGCGAGACGATGGACCGAGACCCACTACTACGCGCTGCGCATCGACACACCGGACGGGACAACAGGGTGCTGCGCGTGGGCGAGGACATTGAGAACATCTGGTCCATCTACGAGCGCGACACGCTGCCCTGCTCTGCGCGGCAGTCGTGATCCTGCTGGGGCCACGCTGTTCATGGCTGGTGGCTGACCCGCAGCCTTGGTGCAGCCCATCAACCATCTGGCCGAGCATCTCGACACGATTCGAGGCCGATGTTCCCCTGGCGAGGAGCTGATCCCGCTGGCGGGACGATCCAGACCGACCGCAAAGCTGCGCGAAAACAACGAGACGATGCGGCCGCGAGCTCACCGCCAATGTCAGCCACGAGCTAAAGACCCCGCTGACGAGCATTTCCGGCTACGCAGAGCTGATCGAGACCGGCATCGCGAAGCCCGCCGACATCCGGAGTTTGGCTTCCGCATCCATGCGAGGCCAGCCGGATGATCCAACTGTCAACGATATTGCAGCTGAGCGAATTGACCCAATCGAAGGTTCTCCGAAAGCCACGATTCGCCCCAGATGGAGCGGTCGATGCTGGACGCCCCTTGTCGCGTCGAACGCCCAGTCAACGCGCAGAACGTCCCGCCGCGCCTGACCTACATCGGCGAAAGTGCCACGGTCAGGGCTGCCGCAGACCAGCTGGATGAATTGCACCCAGAACCTGTGCGACAACGCCATCCGCTACAATCACCCGGGCGGCAAGGTCCAGCTCATCACCGCGTGCGCAGCAGGACGCCACTGTTCCCTGACCTTGAAGGTCGAGGATCAACGGCATCGCATCCAAAGGACAGCCCAGTCCAGCGTTTTTGAACGGTTCTACCGCGTGGACAAGAGCCGCTAGCAATACGTAACTTCAGAACTAGCCACTGA
>VOFK01003771.1_pt1 | contig 18024 bp, 17 predicted proteins | sample 5384121 | NCBI WGS metagenome assembly VOFK01 (sample SAMN12384730, study PRJNA508395) | human gut metagenome | isolation source: healthy gut J | host: Homo sapiens
ACAAAGTAGTATAAAGTAGTATCCATAACGTATTATTTCATATTTTTGTTGGCTGAATTAAAAAAAATAACCGCCTATCAGAACGCTGAAAACGACAGTACGCTGGATAATCGGTAGGCATAGTGTTAGGACTCTATATCGGAATATTTTGCTGCTGAACATTCCTTATGTCCAGCACCGCATGTCTGTACTCGTTGCCAAGGGGCTGAGCACCGTATTAGGTAGCGAGCTCCAGTAAGGGGCGGATAAACATAGGACTGCTGAACCGGATTATCATCGACGACGGTGCTGAACGACCAATCGGGAAAAGAGTTGCTGAAAATAGGCCGTCTGTCCGCTAAGTTCGAGATACTGCCGCTTGTTCAGCGGAAAGATATCCATCGGTAACGTACAGCTTTTCAGTTTCACTGCCAATCTGGAAAGACCTACTCCCCAGGCAAGCACCAACTTCCAATTCGTGCTCGATGCTTTCGCTTCCAAAGACACCGTCAAGAAGAAGAGCAATCTGGACCTGCGCATCAACTCACTCCTGGATACGACGCGGAAAGGTATCTTACGATGTGTTGTCAGCCGAAAGCACTCCCGGGCAAGTTCAACTCGCAACACATCCGCCTGTCCAACATTCTTGCCAACATCTCGCTGAAAGCGCCCAGAACGACTCGGTCAACGCTGCCATCAAGCGGATGAGCGTTGAAGAAGAGCACTCCGGCTTCGAACTGAAAAAGCTAAGTCTGAAGATAATAGCCAACGACCGGAAGATGCGGGATAGAGAACTTCGCCATAGATTTGCCCAACACCTCTTTGGCAATGGATACCATCCGCATGGAGTATGACAGTTTGGGGAGCTTTCGGAAATTTCACCGATGATGTCCGCTTTTCGTTCCGTATGCTGCCTTCGGACAGCATTTTCAGGGATATATCGGCCTTTGTTCCGGCCTTTCAAGCCCTTCAAGGAAAAGTTGAAGTTGGTTTGGAAGCCGCCGAAACGGTCAACCGGCTCAACAACTGCCCGAAACTGCTTATCTCTTCCAACGATCATTTTCCTGCTGGGCAGATGTATCCCTGCAGGATTCTGTCTCATCCGCAAGATGCACGCCATATTCGGCAACCTTTCCAGTTTATATGCTGATCCGGAAGGCATTGCATTTTTGTACGCAACCTGAGTAAAGATTACAAAGGAGTTCCTCCGGTATTGCAGAATCTGGGCACGGTATCTTTCCGTGGAGAGTTTCCGGATATCTTCACGGACCTGGTGACCTATGGCGAAGTCCGCACGGATATAGGCACCATCAAGACAGATGTCTTAAAACTAAGTTCCGACAAAGAAAAAGGTTATTTTTCTTATTCGGGTGCAGTAAAGACTGAAGAGTTTGAGTTAGGCAATATGCTGGCAAACGACAAGCTTGGAAAAGTCACCTTCAACATGGACGTCAAAAGGCAATCATTATGCCCAAAGATACCCCGCCATTACCATGAAAGGGCTGGTCGCTTCCATCGACTACAGTGACTATAACTATGAGAACATCACACTGGACGGAGAGTATAAGCAAGGCGGTTTCAACGGTAACGTATCGCTCAACGACGAAAACGGAGCCATACAACTGAACGGCTCTATCAATACTGCCGGCAAGACACCCACCTTCAACTTCCGTGCCGCTATCGACCATTTCCGCCGTAACACCCTGCACCTCACACCCAAATATCAAGGACACGGAATTGGCCGTAAAAATAAAAGCCGACTTCACCGGTAGCTCCATCAACGACATGAACGGTGAAATCAACGTCGACAGTCTCCAACCATACAATCGCTCCGGAACAGAACTTTTCATGGACAACCTAAAATAACTGCCACTCAGAGCGATGAGCGCCAGAAACGGCTGACTATCAGTTCCAACTTCCTGCGCGGTACTATCGAAGGCGACTATTCCTATCACACACTACCCGCCAGTGTACTCAACATCATGCGGACGTTACATTCCGGCTCTGATACAGCCCGCCAGAAAACCGCAGAAAACAGAAAACAATTTCCATTTCGACCATCCATATCTACGATACAGAGATACTCTCCACCGTATTCCAGATACCGCTGAAAGTATATACCCACTCTACTCTAAAGAAGGGCTATTTCAACGACAAAAGCGCAACGGTTGCGAGTAGAAGGATATTTCCACGGCTGAGTTACGGCGGAAAGTTCTTTGAGTCGGGGTGGTTCTCTGCGAAAATCCGGGTGAACAGTTCCAGGCAAAAGTCCGCTTCACCAACTGGAAAAACAAGGTTCCATCAACGTATCGTTAGAAGCCAAGGCAAAGGACGACCGGATACAAACCATATTCAACTGGGGAAACAGTAGCGCTGTCACATATAGTGGCAAGATAGCGGCTCACACACTCGTCCGCAATCCCCACACAAGCTGGCAACGACAAAATACACACAAAATCCTCCCGCCAAGCCCAAAAAGAGAAACCCGCCCTGAAAACCGTCGTCGATGTTCAAAAAACGGATATTATCCTGAATGACACTTTATGGGAAATACATCCGTCAAAATGGTGGTCGACTCGGGCAAAGATGCACGTAACAATTTCTACTTCAGCCATAAAGACCGATACTTGCGCATCAACGGAACTATCTCAAAACAACCTCAGGATACCGTACGCCTGGATTTAAAAGATATCAATATAGGCTACGTATTCGATATAGCCGACCTTGGAGTTAATTTTAAAGGAGAAGCTACTGGTCCTGCCTATGCCAGCGGAGTATTGGAGAAGCCTGTTATGTATACTGACCTTTTCATCCGGGACCTTGGACTAAATGACGGTTTATTGGGCGATGCCAACATTCACGGAGAATGGCATCAGGAAGTAGAAGGTATCTATCTCGATGCCCATATCCATGAAAAAGATACAGCTAAAAGTCATGTATATGGCTACATATATCCCATAAAACCTAAAAGTGCGCTTGACTTACAGATTGAAGCTGACAACACCAATCTGAAATTCATAGAACACTACATGAGTAGTATCACACCTGAATTTAACGGACGTGCCAGCGGTCACGTACATTTCTATGGCAAATTCAAAGGGCTCACCATGGAAGGGCGCGTACTTTCTGGCAATGCCTCCATGAAGGTAGACGTACTGAATACCACTTTCTTTATAAAAGACAGTATTCGCATAGAACCGAATGGACTGACTTTCCAAGATAACCGGATATTCGATACACAAGGCAATCAAGGGCATGTAGACGGTTATCTGCATTATGAGCATTTCAAGGACCTGGAATACCGCTTCCGGTTCGATGTGGACAATATGCTGGTTATGAACACCGAAAGAATCACCCGATTCCCCTTCTACGGCACGGTGTATGGCACAGGCAACGCCACCATTGCCGGCAATGCGGCAAGGGATGGAGTCAATATCGATGTAGCCATGACGACCAACCGGAACACCAACTTCACTTATATGAAAGGATAATGTCGCCTCGGCAGCCAGCAACCAATTCATCAAATTCGTGGATAAGACACCGCGCCGGGCTTGCTGGATTCTATCAATCTGATTTCCGACTATGAACTGGCACAACAAGAGATACAGCAGGAGGAAGAAAGTGACACGGATATCCGCCTGAACCTGCTCGTAGAAGCTACACCGGATGCAAGCATGAAGATAGTGATGGACCCCATCGCCGGTGATTACATCAGTGGACGAGGATCCGGAAATATCCGTACGGAATTTTATAACAAGGCTGACGATGTGAAGATGTTCGGTAATTATCGTATCAGCCAGGGAGTTTATAAATTCAGCCTGCAAGAGGTAATACGCAAGGACTTTACCATCAAAGATGGAAGTACTATCAGTTTCAACGGTCCTCCGTTGGATGCCACCATGGATATCCAAGCAAGTTATATGGTGAATTCCGCATCCTTGAATGACTTGGTACCGAATGTAAGCAACTACGGAATTCCAACGAGTATCCGTGTAAACTGTATCATGAACCTGACGGGGCAACTAACTTCTCCGGACATCAAATTAAGTCTGGAAGTGCCTAATGAACGGGATGAAGTGCAAGCCCTTATCCGTAACTACATTTCAACGGACGAACAAATGAATATGCAGATCCTCTATCTGTTAGGTATCGGCAAATTCTATACACCCGAAAATGTAGATGCCACACAAAACTCGAATATGATGACTTCTGTGCTTTCATCCACCCTTTCGGGACAACTAAATAATGCACTTTCCAACATTATTAATAGTAACAACTGGAATATAGGTACCAACCTCAGCACCGGAGAAAAAGGCTGGACGGATATGGAATTCGAGACAATGCTTTCCGGGCAACTGCTGAATAACCGCCTGCTCATAAACGGTAACTTCGGCTATCGCGAGAATCCGATGGCGAACACCAACTTCGTAGGTGACTTCCAAGCCGAATGGCTCGTAAACCGTTCCGGCGATATCCGTCTGAAAGCTTATAACAACGAAACCAACGACCGCTATTACACCAAGACCAACCTCACCACTCAGGGTATAGGCATCATCTTCAAGAAGGATTTCAACAAATGGAATGAACTGCTCTTTTGGAACAAGTGGAAGTTGAAAAGGCTGAAAAGAAAACAAGCGGAGAAGAATACGTCCGCTCCGGACAGTATCCCTCAAAAGAAATCCCGCCCGGAAGCACAATCCAAACGGGAAAGGGAAGAATGAGTGCATGCTTTCTTTTAAAACAGATGGTCTGTATGGTGTAAACAGACCATCTGTTTGTACCAGTACAGACCATCTGTTTCACTCCGACAGACCATGCGTTTACTTCCTATACACTATCTTAAACTACTTTTGGCATGAACAACGCTCCTGACGTCTCGGCGTGCACCCATAAAAACGGTTCTTCAAGGAAGGAACCAATGTAGCGATACGCTTGGTGTGTCCGTACCTGCAAAGAGAGATGTAAAGCCTCTGCGAAGCCGGAACATTGTCCGCAAGCAAACAAATTCCAATAAAATGCAGTATATTATATCGCGTGCGGTAATGGCGCACGCAAAGACTGTAAATATTATAAAGCCAACAGATTATGAAAGATTTAACAACCTTTACGCTTTCAGTCATACAGGAACTGGAAGACGAGGGGCGGTTCGGAACCGCCCATGTATACCGCAGCATGCTACGGGCTTTCCAACGGTACTGGGAAAGCGAACATCCAAAAAACGAAATACGCATGCGGAAAGCGTTTGATATCGCCACGATACACAAATTCGAAAGGCACCTGCTGGAGAGGATGCTCAAGCTGAACACCATGTCCACCTACCTGCCCATGTTGCGGGCAGTATACAACCGCGCGCTGCTGGCAGGCCCTCACCGACTATGTGCCCGGACTGTTCAAACATGTATATACCGGAACCCGTGCCGACGTGAAACGCGCACTCCCACCTGCCGAAATGGGACAAGCACTCGACATCTCCGCTTCCTTTGCACCGGGAACTCAAAGAAGCGCAGATATGGTTCGCACTGCTCTTTCCTCTTGCGGGGAATGCCGTTTGCAGACCTCGCAAAGGCTGCGTAAATGCGATTTCAAGGACGGGGTAATTACCTACCGAAGAAGACAAAACGGGAAGGCAGATACGTGTACACACGTAACCGAAGAAGCCGCTGAGCTTATCCGCCGATGCGCCGACCGCCGCACGGACTCGCCCTACCTGCTCAACATACTGGGGGACGAAAACTGCCGTTTCCCCTGGGAAGGCGTGAAGAATACCGACATTACCAACAGGTCCTGCGGAGATTCAACCGGAAACTCAAACTGCTGGCGGCAGCCCTCAGACTGGGCAGAAAGCTGTCGTCCTACACTGCAAGGCACACATGGGCAACAACGGCGTTCCACACCAGAGTCGCCGTGGGAGTAATAAGCAACGCACTGGGGCATTCATCGGTAAAGGTTACGGAAACCTATCTGAAACCCTTCGAAAACGAAATGCTGGACAGGACCAATAAAAAAATTATCGCTTACGTGAAGAAATGCAGTATCCGACAAAGGATGACAAGGGAGCATTCCATGTATATAACTATGATACAGATTATTACAAAGGGATTACTTTGTAGGTAACGGAGGATATTCCTACCGCAAAAGTAACTATAAAACTTGAAAAACAAAATAAAAAAGATAAAATCTTATCATATACGGCATAAAAGACCGGCAGCAGACAAAACAGAACAAACCGACTTCAACCAATAAAGCAAAGCCCCCCTTGCCGCCTTCCGGTAGGAAAGCGGGAAAACGTCTGTTATATAACTTTATCGGTTATACAACCCGGATGCATATGCGGCAGACGCTTCTGCAGGGTATCTGAGGGCAATCTTCCGTTACCTACAAAGTAACGGCCGGATACCAACAATCAAACAAACAAGAAAACTACATGATAACGCCCAAAACACAGACTGCCATTGCAGTACTCAAATGCATCTATGCAAGAGACTACGGTACTTGCATAAAGCAGTGCACACTTACAGAAGGGCAGATGCGGGTATTGCTGACACAGCTCACCAATGCCGGACTTATCATCCTGAAAGAAAAGGAACATCCGCTGGAAATACAGTCCTATATTCCTGCTAAAAGAGCCATGGAAATATCCCTGCTGGATATTCTCGAAGCCACGGGAGGACATCTGAACTGCAACAGCCCCATTACCGAGCGGTTCTATGCACAATACGGAAGAGCCGCACAAAAACTCGGAATAGTAAACCAGATAACCAGGATATACCTGAAGGAGATTACACTGACAGATTTATAACAGGAACAAAGAAATTGAGAAGCAGAAAATACATACCGATGCTGATGCTCCTTGCCCTGCTGTCGTGTGCAGGCAAGGCAGGGGCGCAAACCGTTGCCGTGAAAAGCGACCTGCTTACGGGGGGCATGCTCGCCTCGCCCAACCTCGGTGTGGAACTAAAGCTGTCGGAACGTTTCACGCTGGAGGCCGGGGTTTATTACAACCCCTTTCCGGCAGGAGGAGACAAACGCTGGAAACACTGGTTCGTGCAGCCGGAGCTGCGCTACTGGATGTGCCAGCCCTACGGAGGACATTTCTTCGGGACAGGCCTGATGTACGGCGTGTACAACGTAGCCAAGGCAAGGCTGCCTTTCGGGCTGTTCAAAGGGGTACGTTCCGAAAGATACGAGGGAGACTTTACGGGAGTGGGAATATCATACGGCTATCACTTCATCCTCTCCCCCCGCTGGGGACTGGAGACAAGCATCGGCGTAGGATTCCTGCACACCCGATACGAACGCTACCGCTGCGCGCACTGCGGAGAAAAGACAGGAAGCGGAAACAGGAATTTCATCGCTCCCACCAAAGCCTCCATATCCTTAGTGTATATGATGCAATAATAACAAGATAAATTACAACAGCAAATTGAAAGTATGAAAAACTTAATCCGTATTCCTATGATAATGGCACTATCGGCGCTCTGCTGCCGGGCAGGTCATGCACAGGAATTCTACCGGGGGGAAATGTTCGTCACCGGACAGCAGTTCTCGCTTGCGGACGGGCGTCTGAACATTGACCTCTCAGTCGATTTCGAAGGACTGAGAATGCCCTCGGACGAATCGCTGACCCTGACGCCCGTACTCATCAGCGGGGAAAACGAGCAAGCCCTGCCGGCGGTACTCATCAACGGCAAGGAAAAGCAGAAAGTGTACCAGCGGCAAAAGGAATTTGCCGGAAACGGGCATCCGGCCCCCATACCCGCAGTAGTGATAAGGAACGACGCCAGGATGGCGCGCTCCTTCCGATACCGGGTGGCAGTGCCCTATAAGGAATGGATGAAGGACGCCCGGCTCCTGATGAGAACGAAGGAATGCGCCTGCCACGGCAAACAGGGCAAGGCCTACGAAGACAGGATTGCCGGCAGGCTGAACCTGCCCGAAAACCGCACTTCAGCCTGGGACATGGATACGGACAGGAAATACCTGGCCTGGGTGAACTTCATCGAGCCTGCACCCGGCAAAGACACACTGCATGCAGTGACGGGGTCCATCCCCTACTTTGGCAAAGGGAAGCAGGAAAAAGGAGAGAAAACGCTGGGAGAATTGTCCGAAAGCAAACAGAACTTAGAAATATACCACCGGCTGCGCAATGCTTTGCAGAACATCCGACGGGAAGAGGGAACGGAACTCCTGAAAGTGAAGGTTACAGGATACGGGGCACCTGCCGGAAACCTGAAAAAGAACGAAATGAATGCACTGGCACGCTCACTGAACCTTAAAGCATACCTGCGGGAAAACCGGCTTGCAACTGGCATTCCGCTGGAAGTAACCTGGATTCCGGAAGACTGGGACTCCATTGCCGCACTGACAAGACAAAGCGGCATGATGTTCAGGGAGGCCGCCCTAGACCTGATAGGGAGTGTAGACATGGATAAAGGGCGGGAACGAATGCTGATGAAACTTGCCGACGGAAAGCCCTACAGATACCTGGCGGAAAAGATATTTCCCGAAGTTATGCGGGTCGACTACAGGATAGAGTACACCCGCCAGCAGCCGGATGCGGCGGAGAGCCTGAGGATGTCCCGTACTGGAGAACGTCAGACACTGCGCCTGAACGAGCTCTTTGCGGTAGCGGGCAGTTACCCGAAAGGATCTACGGAATACAACGATGTACTCGACCTCACAGCCCGCCTGTTTCCCGACAGCCCCGAAGCCAATATCAATGCAGCGGCCGTGGCACTCACCAAAGGGGAAACGGCCAAAGCGCGGCGCTATCTGGAGAGATTCGCAACCATGCCAATCGCATACAACAACATGGGCATACTCTGCCTACAGGAAGGAAAACGGGACAAGGCGGAAGTATATCTTACCATGGCAGCGGCAGCCGGCATAGAGCAGGCTGACAGGGTGCTGAAAGAGTTGAAAAACAAATAGGAAAGCAAAATGACCGGGAACACCAAAAGTATATTAACCTATAAAAACAGGCATACATGAAAACAAACAGCTATTTATGGAGCATGCTGGCAGCAGCAACCTTTACACTAGCCGGATGCGGCAGTGAAGAAAACGGAATAACGGAACCCATGCCGCAGGGAAAGACGGCACAACTCGAACTGCGCCTGACGGGAAGCGGAGTGAGCACCAAGGCAACCGGAAGCGCATTACCTACACAAAACGAAGAGAATACGGTGAAGCGTTTCACCGTCGCCATCTTCAACAGTGACGAATCGGTGAATGCCATACAGACCGTAACCAATAACACCACTCCGGCAACAACCATCAACTGTACTCCGGCAACGAGCTGTACGGGCATCGTGGTAGCCAACGCCCCTACAGACGGTTATTTTTCAGGCGTCCTGAACAAGACCGACTTCCCTGAAGAGAACAATTGAACTGGGTGATGCCCAGACCGCGATTGTCTGCCCATGAGCGGAGACGTAAAAAAACGGTGATGGCAACGCCACCTTCACACTGGGCGCAGGCATCAACACCGGTATGCGACAGCCCGGCTGAGCAGGCTCGTTGCAAGAGTGTCCGTAAGCGGCATCAGAACCGAATTTGACCCCAACGGACAGTACTCGGCGGCATCCTACGAACTGAAAAACATCTTTGTGCGGAATGCCGTGAAAGAAGCTGTACCGGGCACGGGAGGATACAGCACCACCAAAATGAGCACACCGGATTATCTGACCGGAAACTACACCGGCTCCAGCGGAACTGTAGCTTATCTGGCAAATTCGGTCACTCCCCCGGTAAGCGTAGGTATCGAGCATAAAACCGACTACGGGTTCTATATACTCCCCCAACGAAGAGGCCACCCGTACGGCATTGGTACTGGAAGGAACGTTCAAGAAAAGTGCAAGTGATGCAGGAACCACCATCTATTATCCGATAATCGTCAACAAAGAGCCAGACCGGAACAAATATCACCGGAGCTTCGGGCACGGGTACTTCAAACATTGCCCGCAACACGACCTATGCCATCAAGGCAACTATCAAGAATATAGGAACCGATGACCCCACCGGAGAGATAAACCCTACTTCACTCGAACTGACAGTGAGTGTAGCCGACTGGGCACTGAACATCACGCAGGACGTGACATTCGAATAATTACCCGAAACCATAAACAATAATGAAACCTATCCGCACAGCCATACTTACGGCATCATATGCCTGCCTTGCCTTTCTGTACGTATCATGCGTGCGGGAAGACACTGGAGACTGCATGCAGTACGAAATACACGTGCGGGTAGTGGATGCGGCAGGTAATGATCTCACCCAAAGCGGTGTACTGGAGAAATCGGAAGTGTATCTTTTCGGAGAAAACGGTTTTGTACGCATGGTTCCTGCAGGAGTGTCATCAGACTATCTTTTCGGAAACCACAAAGAAGCACGGCTTACCCTCGTAGCGTGGGAAACATCAAGGAAGATACCCTGATTACCGCCAAAAATCAAACCGGGGACCCTGCTAGAGGAAGCACGCCTGAAACTGAAACAACATGCCGAAGGAAGCCATTTACCTGTTACTGACCTCTTTTACTGCCGCAAGGAGCTGAACAACACCGCTACAAAGGAGCATACAAGAGGAAAAAAATCACGCTGGTTATGGAAAGAATGACTGCAGGGTTGAGCATACGGACACGCTATCTTGCAGAACGCTATCCGTATCAGGGGAGAAACCTATACCTTCATTGTACGGGGAACGGGTTCGAAGTGGATTTCATGGGAAAAGTAACCGGAGAAAACGCAAGATACAAACCGCCAACCTTTACAGATGAGCAAGGAGATGCCTATGCTCCGCCCTTTCGCATATTTCCAACCCAAGAAGAAGAATGTATCGAAGTGGAAATATACAGAGGGCAGGAAAAACTATGCACCATTACGCAGGATAACGAGCTACACCTCTTACGAGCGGAAGCCGGAAAGCAAACTGACATTGAAATAGATTTCAGAAAGACCGAAATAAGAGTATTCGTAAAAAGTACTGCCATGGGGGAGAAGTGGAACAGGGAAACGGAAAATGTAAATTAAAAAAGTATGACAGGGCTATCGGAATATAGAAGCAAATCCGCCGCATTATTACGCATTGTAACCGTGCGGTAATCGTCCTTGCTCTGCTGGCTTGCGACAATGGGCAGCCCTGGCTTTGACCGACAATGGCGAAGTAATGCTCACACTCCGCATTCCGCTACCGACGGCAACGGACGGAAGTACCGCCACCCGCGCCATTACATCAACGAGGAAAATGCAATAGACATAGCCCAACTGAAAGTATTGGTATTCAAGGCAAACAGTTCCACGGAAACGTTCAGCTATGAGGCGCCGCAAATACAGTTACAGGATGAAAAGTACATAGTGACCCTGAAACAAAGCCTGATAGGCGAGAAATACAGACTTGTAGTCATAGCCAATGCCGGAAAGAAACTACCCGTCATTCCGGATAACACTGCCAAAAACGATGTTCTGAAAATGATAACGTTCGATGCCACCGGAATGTGGAATGCAACCGGAACGACAAACTACAGCCGTTTCCCTATGTGGGGAGAAACGACTGCAACGCAAGCCATCACTCCTGCCACATCTTTGGGAAACATCACGTTGCTGCGTTCGCTGGCACGCATAGATGTGGGATGTATGCTAAATGGAGAAACAGCAGCAGTAATAAGCGGATTTACGTTGAAAACAGTCAGCGTGTACCGTACCAAGAATAAAGGCTACGCAGCTCCTGTAAACGGTGGGACAATTACCGATAACGTGGTTGCGTCCGTATCCATCCCCCGGAACAAACGATGCGCTGACCTACACCTGCACGGACGGCAAATCACTGATACGGACTATCTACGTAGCGGAAACACCGCAAGGAAATGGCAGGGACAATAATGTATGCCTTGTCGTAGGAGGTACTTATGCGGGAAGCACGCATTATTACAGAGTGGACCTTACCAGCGGGGGAAGTTATATTCCGCTAAAAAGGAACTGCCGCTACATCGTGAATATCAAGGCAGTGAACAATGCGGGATATACCACGGAAGCAGCAGCACTTACGGGCGACAAGACATTGGTGATAGCAACAAGTATATCAGCAGAAGCGTGGAGCGGACAGACATCGGCAGGTTCGGGAACAATAACCATGCCTCAAAGTCCGGATCAATGGTAGCAGGTGCAAAAATGACAAACGGTTCATAAACGATTACTTTACCTTAAAAAAAATGAGACGAATGATAAGAAATATGTTATTCCATATATCGGTTGTCCTGCTGATAATCGGGTGCGGAAAATACGAGGACAGCATAGAGAACCCCTCTCCCAACAACATCCTCGTTGAGGTGGAAGCTCCCCAGACAAACGGCTGGAGCACGGAAGAGATTGCCGGCACACGAAGCGGAATAACAAAAACCGTCAAACAAAAAGGAGAATACGACTTGAATATGGAAGTGAGTACACTGTATTACCCCGCAGGATATGCAACCGATGAAGCCGCCACCCGCTGGGCAAACATGGAAGATAACATAACTTTCCGGGCCATAGCTTATAAATCGGCTACCGCCACCGAAATTTCCACTGCAAACTATGCCGGATATGGAGATTATAAGCTGTTGGGAAGCAGCGTACAAACCACAAAGAGCCTTATTCTCCCTATGGGAACTTATACATTCATCGTTTATTCATACGGCAATTCAAGCGCCATTACCACATTTACCAACAGCTCTACAAAGTGTTCCCGTAACAAACGGGCATATGACGTATGTAAAAGCTGGAGTTGTAATTAACAATACAGGCAGCAATATACGTTGGTAACATCGTGTTCAAACATCATTGTGCACGATACAGAGTACAAGCCATTGCCCAAGCCGAAAAGAATGGGAATAATTACGGCATGTACGGGTACAGTGACTCTGCCCAAACATAATGCTACCTATTCTTTCACAAACAATGCACTGACAGCACAAACCGGATCGGGAACGATAAATATCACTTGGAGCAGTCGAATGCGATGAGTGTGTATAGCAATTATCACGTATCTATTGCGCAAACTTCTGCAAGCGTAACGATAAAATTGAATCTTACCATCGGCAACAAACCATTTAGCAATAGGAGCACAACATTATCCGGGTGACTCTTAACGCCAATAACACCTATTACAACAACGTTTCATTCACCACAATAGAAGGGTATATTATCGGGGGAAATATTTGGGCAAACGGAAACTTATATTATACAGCAGAAACAAAAAAAAAAAAAATATGGTATCTATCCCAATACACTGACATGCAGCAAAGCAGCAAATAATGCTCCGGACTATTTTGTATTCAATAATCCGTTGCCAAATAATCCGGAACTTGTCACAACTTGGTCCGATTCAAGAGACCCATGTCGAAAAGTTGAACCTAATAGCACTTGGAGAACTCCTACTTTACAAGAGTTCAATAATTTGCTTTCCTATGCAAAAGGAGTACCCAAAGATGGATACACAATATACGGAGATGTATTAAAACTCCCATATAGTAGCTTTTATGAGATTTACCGACGGACATCCGCACGAACCTTATTTTTTGATGCCATAGGATACTATCTATGCACTACAGTACAACAGACATCTTCAAAATGAATTCATTGGGGGTGAAGACTCTTCAACAGGTGAAATAATAGCTTTTGTTATCCGGTGTGTACGAAATAAATAGCTTTAAAATAATAAGAAATCATTGCTTTGTACAAATGAGAATATAGAATTTACATACATAACTTATATTCAACTTCCACTTCAAAGCATTAAAACGCTCTAAATACCTAAAAACAAAAACGTCTGATAAGAATATCTCTTTTATTCAAATCAGAAATGTTTTGTTTGTTTGCTGTGCCTTCCTGCACTGTGAAGTGCGGGGAGCACTATTTTATACAGACCTATATTTTTAAAAACCCAAAACAACCGTAACCAAAGAACTCTTGGATGTTCATTAAAAGGGTAAATCATAACCGCAAAGCAAAGTCCTCTTTGTACAGACAACTTCCCCATACTATCAAAAGAGCAATATCTTTTAATTTTATTACGAAATAAAAAGAAAAGCAAGTATTTGCAAATCTAAAGGATAAATTCAAATGATTGTTTTCCTGTTCCATTTCGTATTGCTTAACAAAGGCATCATAACTTAAAAATGACACACGTTTGTTCAATCGTAAATCATCGAAAGCATGAAAACGCATCTTAGCTTCAAATTCCGGTTTGCGTTTTTATATCGGCAACAATAGCCATTCTTACATGAAATCTTGCAGGTCGTTGAATTTCAGTAAAGAGTTCTGGATGTCCGTAGAATGCTCTATCTCAAAAAATGAATGAGGCATATTGCGTCCGTTAAACCATATCGTATCAATAGTAGCACTGCGCTTTATCAGTTGAGGATAGGAATAAGGCGGCTGTTCTGCAAGAGTAGAAAGTTCGTGTAACTTAGTGCCCATCGTAGAATTTCTTGTTTTTATCTTGTTTGGGTACGAAAGTCTGCATGTTACGGTACTTCCCCTATTATTAATAGAATACCTTGATAGTAAGTATGGTTGAACATTATAACATCATTTGAATCTTTGTTCTTCTCGGTTTCTGGACAATAATCCCCCTATCTTCTATTTGTTTTCTATACTTCTCAAGTCCATATAATCCGGGCTTTATCTTATAGATCCCCCTTAGTCTGTTGCACAATGCGGCGGATACTGGCAAATGGAGTTTTTGTTTTCCATTCACAGTCGCTTATTTTAAAAACTTCTCTGTTCAGCTCTCTAAAGTTGCGACTCCACCCAACTTATCTAAGGTTTCTATGACAGCTTCGTATTGTTTCATAACTACATTATTTTATCAACAGTGCAAATAACAGAAACAATAGAACAAGTTAAATACCTTTCTATTGTTTATTTAAAATTATTACCTACAAAATTCATAACTACCGGCACTCCCCTCAAAGTAAGCACTCCATCGGAAGCCTGCACCTCGGTCAACGGAAATAAAGATGCAACCGTCCTTCTTTACTGCCAGTTTCCTGCTTTAAGGTCCGGTAATGACAAATTTTATGTACCCAGTACCGTTAACTGTAAGGGGTAAAATCTTTCTGCAGCGGTTCGCTGCTCCTGGCAAAAGTAACGACACGATCGGCTAACTGAACACCTACTATCCGGTCATCCTCAATACGCTGCACTGCGTTCAACCGATTGCATCGGTTATCGGCAACCTATCACATTCAGGAAGTTATCGGTAACGGCAGGGGCAACGGGTGAAACTTCTACCCGCCAGGCTCCGCGCTCGTTGGCATTGTCAAGATAAGGGGCTACGGCATCGTTGGGATAGTTAGTGCCGAACACCCAGTTTTCTTTGCCGGGACCGCCAACCTTATCGATACGAAGATTATCTTCGCCTGAGGTAAAGGACGGTGCTGTGCAGCATACCGCTATCACCGATATTTTGGTGCGCCGCACGGTGAAAGTATTACCTTCAAGCGTGGGTTCTTCAATGCTATGCAGCAACCAGTATTTTGCGGAAATCGGGACTGGAAGCCGATACTTTATCATATACAATAAGTGCGGCAGGCACTGTTTCGGACTTCAGGTTCAAGGAATACAAAAGAACGTTTCGCCTCTTTCACTTTTCCGGGTATGGAGGCTTGTGTTATATCCCCCTTCAAATAAGAATATCGGGAGCCTGCGCGTCAGGACCAAATCCATGAGCCAACACTTTACCTACCGTATATTCCTCGGACAAAAAGGCTGTCGAGCGAATTGCAGGTTTTTCCAACCTTTCGCCGCACATACGCTGCCCGCCGTCATTGGTTGCAAACCGTGTCTTTTCCACCCCCCGCCATAGTTCCAACAGCCGAACTTTTTCGTCGGGATCCTACACCAGCAATGAATTATGGGCAATGGTGCGTTTGAAGTAATTTTTGTTGTTGGGACTGTTATAACCGCCCGAACTACCGCTATAAGCACCGGCATCGATAGCCAAAGGCCCTTTGTGGTAAATCTGGAAACTGCCGCCGTCCATGTGCTGGTTACCCACAAATTGCTCATTAATTTTCATCTCGGCAATCACGCAGTTGGCATCCCAACCGGTACGGGCAATCATCCAGCCATAGGGAGTACCGGAATAACGTGTCAAAAAGGAAGGTCGTCGGGGCCTTGCCTTTCAGGGTGTAGTCACGCCACAACAGTTCGTATATCAAACAATGGTTCATGGACTCGTTGCCCGACTTGTCAACCGGGGATTACGCTCGAACTCATAAGCCAGATATTCATCTTTATAATAACTGGAAGCCAAAAACATAGGCGTCGGCATAGTAAGCAATGCAGGACGATTTTGCGGATAATCATCACCTGCAGGCATCAACACTCCGTCGGGACGCCGGCGGTAGATAATCGTAGAGTACGAACCTCGCCGAAGAGCTGTAAATGCTACCGGCTCCCATCTTATCCAGAATCCATAAAGGAAAGAGGTCACAGGCAAAGCGGACATGTACATAATTCGTGCCCTGGTGATAGTTCTGCCCTTCGTAAAAATAGTTGCGTGCCGGGATATAATCACGATAGAGCATGGTAATGACATGATTGATTACATATCGGGATATTCATCATAAATCAATGCCGACAGCATATCGCGCATAATCATCCCACTCCGACGGATTATGGGTTGGTTATTGCGTGGCGGATAACCGCATTCCATACTGCTTTGCCAGACGGATAAATTCTTTGATATAAGCCTGCTTCTCGGAACTCTTCATCTGGTCGTAGCACCAGTCATATACCATAGCCCCGTTATCAGCATGGCTCCGCTGGCGCGACAAAGTCGGAACGAGTGCCGAAAGAGGCACGCTGCAACGTATCGAGCATGGCTGTAATGGCCGGACTTTGCGTGCCAAACGTTTGTCACCTTCCAACAGATAGTCAAGGGCTTTGCAACTGCACCCGCGATGTAACGCCGCGCATCTCGTAATAATCGCGGAAAAACCGCGGTTTGTAACGGCAGCTTCTTCCGCTGGAGTACGGTCTTTGCTCAGCTCTTTCATAAGAGAGAGTGTCTGCTGTGCCTGAGGAGTTTTCAGACGTTCCTTCAACGCGGGTAAATCGGATGAGCGAACATACAAACGGGGATGCGTCTGAGGCGGAATCGGTACATTAACTCCCCTATCTCTTGCCAGACCACTTCTTTCGGCAATTCCTGCGCTGAAAGACAAAACGAACTAAATATCAGGCTAAGTAAAAAGAAAATCGACTTGTGTTTCATAATGGATTTATATCAGATATTAATGCTGTAAAAATACAACAAAAAATCAGGTAGCTATAAAAAACAAGCACAGAAACAAAAAGGATGTTCCGTGCTTGATAAATCATTCAAATCTTGTACTGCACTTATACCAGTTCGTCCGATGTATAACCTTGCGGCAACTCGCGGCAGTTATAACCTGAAGCCATGATTTCACCATAGCTCCGGCAGAGCGAAGGGGCTATAAGTCGTCGCCACGCTTCAACACCGTTCAAATCGACAGCCTTGCCAAAGACATCGGAGGACTCGCAGATAGGCCCCCACTACATCATAGGTTTGCTGTGGAGCATCGGAAGTGATGTTCTCTATCTTATGGAATGCCTGATAGAGTGCGGGACGAATCAAACCGTCATACCTGCATCGAGAATGGCAAACTGCTTATTAGTACCTTGCTTTACATACAAAACCTTTGTAATAAGCGAACCGCACTGCCCCACTACCGAACGCCCCAATTCAAAAAATGAAGTGTCTGATAAGAACGGAGTTTCAAGCAGTTATCGTAGGTTTCGAAATATTTTTTGAAATCGGGTACGGGCTGACGGTTGGGATGTTCGCAATCAATGCCGAGTTCACTGCCCCATTAACGTGTTCGATACGTATCTGACGGGCTTCAAGTTTGTCCAACAATTCGTTGACACGATTACACAAAGCCACAAAAATCGCCCATATCCACAGCCCGCGAACCGATTGTTGGAAATGCAACCCGATGAACTGACATTTTAAAATACGTAACTGAACGGCCATCACGGAA
>VOFK01003756.1_pt1 | contig 18020 bp, 25 predicted proteins | sample 5384121 | NCBI WGS metagenome assembly VOFK01 (sample SAMN12384730, study PRJNA508395) | human gut metagenome | isolation source: healthy gut J | host: Homo sapiens
ATCAGTGCTTTTGGATGCCGTTGCCCAAATAACTGAGCGCTTCGGCGTAGCCTGTCAAGGCAGTTATGGGAGGCTTGCGTGATGGGTTTTTCCTTTCCGAGGAATCACTGCGTACTACGGAAGAAGAGTATCTGACGGACGCCATTATGACGTTTTCAGGCAGCACTACCAAAAGTAAAAATATACGTAATCGGCATCTGTCTATGAACAGACTATTCATCGTGCCCTGCTTTGTGTGCCTTTAAGCAGGCTTGCTCCTGGCACAATTGACGGACATTCAGGGTCAGAGCAAATGGTGATTCCACAGGCTTGTACCTTCGGAGGGAAATCCTTGCCGACGGTTCGTTTCTGGTTTGCTCCGGGCTGATGCGTATGGCATGTCGTTCCCCAGGATATCGTTGGGAAAGAATGATCAACACAACACCCCGGAATCTCAACTTTGACCACACTGCAATGATAGAAGGCGATGTGGATAACTGGTATGAGGTGACACCGTACGTCCATTAACATACTTCTTCATGCGTAACGTTGCGTTATGACATGGTATTTCCCCAAGATATTAATGGAAACCAGCAGGACTCAGTGCCAGCTGAAAAACAATGGATAACAAGCTTGAGTCGGCATTTATTGCTCGCCAGGCATGAAAGGAATTAAGTCTTTCATCGGTGACGAAGACGACGAGGCGCCTTAATGGCGTTCAGTCAGGAAAGATCGTCGAACACCCGCTGTCAGTTGTTTCGGTTCATATCGAACCCGTATTGGGGCAGTAACCATAGACAACGGCAATACCTTTCGCGCCATCAACTTTTTACCAACGGAGATAAAGTGGACTTTACAGGTGTAAAGGGTTACTTGAAACCAAACCTCTGAGCACGACGGACAGCAAAGGTCATCTTCGGGACAACACTTGTGCGCTGAACGCGGGGCAACGAGGAGATTATGAAATGGACAGGACTGACCAGCCACTATTCATCACCGACCCGCAACGGCCATTGGATAAGCCAGGCTTGCAATACCATTATGGCGCACCTTCCAGTCTATGGTACACTTGAGCGATAGGATTGACAAATGGAAACTTGCGGCACCGCTTAAAACATTGGGGCTTGCTGACAGTATCGTCTGCTACTCCACCAGGCAGCCCGCATGGTGTGACCAATGTGCTCAGTTCAGGATATGCGTGTTGGAAGCACAAAGAAAGGTCTTTATCTTTTGGAATAAATACAATACCGCTCCTTATATAGCACGTAGTGCCCCGCTAAGCGAATTTTTGTTTAAATAAAGATTGATTGGCATGAACCCATGGTTGCGAACTTTTAGTTATGGTATGCCTCTTAACTTGTCTACCTTTACATTTGCCAAAGACACTCTTGACTTCCCATTTCAGACTTTTGATGATATCGCCAGATTCTGGAATGCCAGTTCAGGGATGAATTTCTTGGTTTCTATGTACAACCACTTCAGACAAAAACGGACACTATAACTTGGGCCCAATTCACTTTGATGATGCTATCCGTTCCAAGTCGAAGACTGAGGCTGATTCTTCCTCATCATTATTGACACACTCACAGACCGGACTTCCACTGGAAGCTGCTCGGCAGGTTCCCAGAAACGATGAGCACGCCTCATCCGCCTGGTAATCCCACGAACGCAGCTTGATCTCGGTATCGGTGGTTTGGCGCGGTTTGACGACGCTAAATTTTATGTGAGTAAATTTTTCCCATGATGACGGACTTCTAAGCCAGACCTGTTGTTTTTAAAGACGTGCTCTGACACAGGGGACCACTGGGCCAGGCTTTCATGACCTGCGCATCAACGGACTAGGAGAATTTCTACTCCATTTGCGTGAAGTTAAGTACCCAATACAAGAGCTATGGTGAGGTCGTGTCTGCCTCTGCCGCCGCTTTGGGACGACAACTCAGACGCTTCATTAGATATCGCAGAACCTTATAAAGATTACACCTCCATGAACAAAGGCAATGAACTGATACGATAGAGGCAGCTTGTTTCTGGGAAGCACGGCGCGTAACAACTTCACGCTGGGTGAAATGTAAACGGGATTTACTCTACAGGTTCAGTTCAGTCGGCGGCACATATAAACTATTTCCGGGCCAAAGTAGATGCCAGAGTCCATAAGGCGGAAAATGCTTTCTCTGCCCCATGATTTGCCGGCAGGCAAGGCAGCATTCCATTTGAAGGCACTATATTATATTCCCAGTCAATCGTTTCTTGACGATACCGGAAGCAACTTGCGTAATGAATCAACATATCCCCGGATCTCAATCTTTAACGGCCCCGACAAATACATTTCAACAAAGGCTTCTGCCATTGAGCAAAATTGAGTCTGCCGGCCGGAAAACTGCAATTAAATTGTTCGACATCGTCTATCACTCTTTGGACATACAACCTGGTGAGGACGAACCGATGATGAACGTTCTCGGAATGTACGAGGCCGGCAAATGGATTGTTTTCATCTTTCCCCCGCGCCAAACACCGTCCGGCCTTCTGTTACACAGCCGAAGGAGACGCAAATCTGCTAAGCAGTCCTGCATCCGTTGATTTAGGCGGTGTATTCATCACTCCCGTCGAAAAAGATTTCATCAAAATAACGGCAGAGGACATCGCACAAATATTAGGTGAAGTATGCCTTTCGCCCACAGATTTCCAAAAGGTACGGCAACGTATCAAAGAACAAATATAACATCGTTATTCTTTATAAACAGACGAATATGAAAAGAACCTAAAGTAGAAGTCGGTATATTATTCGAACCGCAGATAGAGTTCATCCTACTGACCCCCTACCACACATCCGGTAAGGAAGTCTGTGGCAAACAAGTCGTCACCTATAACGAAGGAAGAATCCTTTGGAACGGCCGGCAATATGATGAATTGTTGTTTGAACCTCTGGAAGAAACTGCCGCCTTTGAATTGCTGGACGTGACTATCGGCATAAACTTCCACTGGGAGCGCAAAGAAGACCAACGCTTTTCTGGTTCTTTGAAAATTATTGTGGAAAACGGCAAATTAACAGGCATCAATGTCATCCATATCGAAGACTATCTGACGAGTGTCATTTCCAGCGAAATGAGTGCAACAGCTTTTCCTTAGAACTGCTGAAAGCACACGCTGTCATTTCACGCAGTTGGCTATTGGCGCAGATACGGAAGAACAAGGAAATCACAGAAGCACACACCGGTTATTCCGCTTTCACCCAAACCGACGAGGAATTAATCCGCTGGTACGACCGCGAAGACCATACCCATTTCGATGTATGTGCGGATGACCACTGCCAGCGCTATCAGGGGATTACCCGCGCTTCCACCGATATAGTCCGCCAGGCGATAGCCGCTACCCGCGGACAGGTGCTTACTTCAGAAGGCAACATCTGCGACGCCCGTTTCTCCAAATGCTGCGGCGGTATCTTCGAAGAATTTCAATATTGCTGGGAAGACACCAGACGCCCTTACCTCGCCAAACAACGTGATTATTTGGCAGGAAGCGGAAAACTCGTTTCCAAGTTGCCCGACCTGACTCAGGAGTCCGAAGCCGACCGCTGGATACGTACTTCTCCCGAAGCATTCTGCAATACCACGGATAAGAAAATCCTGTCACAGGTTCTCAACAATTACGACCAGGAAACCACCGATTTCTACCGTTGGAAAGTAGAATATACTCAAGACGAACGCTCTCTGTCCTCATACTGAAACGCTCCGGCAGTAGACTACGGGCAGATAATCGACCTTGTTCCCGTGGCCCGCGGCACTTCCGGACGCCTTTGGAAGCTGAAAATCGTCGGGACCAAAAAGACACGTACTATCGGCAAAGAGTTAGAGATCCGACGCACGCTTTCTCCTTCACACCTTTACAGCTCCGCCTTTGTCATAGACCGGGCAGAACTGTCGGCGGAAGGTATACCCGGACGTTTTATCCTCACAGGAGCCGGTTGGGGACATGGCGTGGGCCTCTGCCAGATAGGCGCTGCCGTAATGGGAGAGCAGGGATGTATCAATATGACGCGATACTGCTGCACTACTATACCGGTGCCACTATTGACAAACTATATGACTAATCTAATAACCGAAAACAACCAACAGAATGAATAATATCAAGAAAAATATCCCCTTGGGCATGGGTGCCCACCCTGTACTTTGCACAAGGCATCCCTTATTTTATCGTGAATAACATCTCAGTACTGATGTTTGCCAAAATGGGTGTTCCCAACGGAGACATGGCGCTGTTTACCAGCTTGCTGTATCTACCCTGGACTATCAAACCCTTCTGGAGCCCGTTTGTGGACATCATCAAGACCAAAAGATGGTGGGTTGTTTCCATGCAGATACTGATGTCGATAGCCTTTATCTTGCTGACCCTGACCATTCCACGTCCGGACGAAGCGACCATGGCAGCCGGAACGACTCCTATCAGCATGTTCACCATTACCCTGGTACTGTTCATCATTACGGCATTTGCCTCCGCCACACACGACATTGCAGCGGACGGATTCTATATGCTGGCGTTAAAGTCGGGCGAACAGGCAGAATTCGTCGGTATCCGCAGTACGTTCTATCGTCTCGCGTCCATTTTCGGACAAGGAGTGCTCGTAGCCATTGCCGGCGCCATCGAATTGAAATACGACAATATCCCACTGTCATGGACCATCACGATGCTGGTTACAGCCGTTATGTTCAGTGCAGTAAGTTTTTATCACCTTTTTGCAATACCCAAACCGTCTTCCGACAAATCGGTCTTGGCTCCGGGAACAGCCGGTGCCAAGGCTATTTTCAAGGAATTCGGCCGTACTTTCGCCACCTATTTTACCAAACCGGGTGTACTGCTTGCCATTGTATTCATGCTGCTCTACCGCCTGCCCGAGGCATTCCTCATCAAGATGTGCATGCCTTTCCTTGTTGCCGCCAAAGGAGTGGGAGGCTTAGGGCTATCTACGGCAGAAGTGGGCATCGTATATGGCACTATCGGAGTAATTTTTCTCACTCTGGGCGGCATCCTCGGAGGACTGTTCGCATCGCGCATAGGATTAAAGAAGTCCATTTGGTGGATGGCGGCATGTATGACGCTCCCCTGCCTGACTTTCGTTTACCTGGCTGTTTGCCAGCCCGAAAAACCTGTTTGCCATATCAACGGCGATTGCTATCGAACAGTTCGGCTACGGATTCGGTTTCACAGCCTATATGCTCTATATGATGTATTTCTCCGAAGGCGAGTTCAAGACATCCCATTATGCCATCTGCACCGCATTCATGGCATTGAGTATGATGATTCCGGGTATGTTTGCAGGGTATATTCAGGAAGCAATCGGCTACATCAACTTCTTCTGGATGGTGATAATCTGCTGTGTCGCCACCGTAATAGTCACAATTTTTGCAGACAGAAGGATTGATCCGAATACGGAAAAAAAATGATTATGAAGAGTGACGGATACAAACAACATAACTAATTCAGAATACATGCTTATGAAAAGAACAATTATAGCCTGCTTGCTCTGCCTCCTTTGCGGCAGTATGGCACAAGCACAGAAGATAAGAATCAAAACCGGCATTGAGGTGCTGAAAGAACAGAACTTCAAGTGCCTGGAGGGGAAACGCGTAGGTTTGATTACCAATCCTACCGGAGTAGACAACAAGTTAAAGTCCACCATAGACATTCTGCATGAAGCACCGAACGTGAACCTCGTGGCACTCTACGGTCCGGAACATGGCGTACGCGGTGATGTACATGCCGGCGACCATGTGACCGACATAAAAAGACCCCTCCACCGGGCTGCCCGTCTATTCCCTCTACGGCAAGACACGCAAAGCGACTCCGGAGATGCTGAAGGACATTGACGTACTGGTATACGACATTCAGGACATCGGCTGCCGCTCATTCACCTACATCAGTACCATGGGACTTGCCATGGAAGCTGCCGCCGAAAACGGAAAAGAATTTATTGTACTGGACCGCCCCAACCCCGTAGGCGGGTTGAAGATTGAAGGCAATCTGACAGAAGATGACTGCATTTCGTTTGTCAGCCAATTCAAAATTCCGTATCTTTACGGGCTCACTTGCGGTGAGTTGGCTTTACTGCTGAATGGAGAGAAGATGCTGAAAGACGGCAAGCAATGCAAATTGCAGGTTGTAAAAATGAAAGGCTGGAAGCGCAAAATGGACTACACACAGACCGGCTTGCAATGGGTTCCTTCATCCCCGCACATCCCACATCCACATTCCGCATTTTTCTATCCTGTCAGCGGAATTTTAGGCGAGTTAGACTACATGTCTATCGGAGTAGGTTATACGATTCCGTTCCAGATGGTTGCCGCTACATGGGTGGAAGCGGAGAAACTTGCCAAAAGCCTGAACAGCCTGGGCGTACCGGGTGTTATCTTCCGGCCTATGTATCTGAAACCGTTCTACTCCGTAGGCAAAAAGGCGAACTGTTGCAAGGTGTGCAGGTGCACATTATGGACTTTGGCAAAGGCTCCACTCAGTGAAATACACAGTTTTCGTCATGGGAGAAAGTAGCCGCCCTCTATCCCGAACGTGCCGTCTTCGACCATGCAGACAAAAAGGCCGGTTTGCCATGTTCGATAAAGTAAGCGGTTCCAAACAGATACGCGAACGGTTCAGCAAGCGCAACCGGTGGAGGATATCCGGGAGAATTGGTATAAGGATGTCGAAGACTTCCGCAAACTGTCGAAACCATATTATTTATACAAATAGTTTGACAAGCAAAAACTGAATACAAATTGATATGATCCTGAATGCATTTCAGTCGTATACTGAATCCTTCACTCCGCAAATGCGCTTCACAGCACATCCCGACGAGAGTATACGGAAACATGCATGACAGTAACAAATTATACGTTATGAAACAGAGTAACTACATGGCTTTTCCTGCAGGAAGCGAAACAGTTCATCCGCAAAAGAAAGGATCTACACCGATGAACTCCGCCGACTGGCATGGGGAACGGACGCAGGTTTTTACCGCCTCATCCCGCAAATCGTAATACGCTCGGAGGAGAAGAAGAGATTTCCCGATTACTGAAACTAGCCGGCCACCACCACCTGCCCGTAACTTTCCGAGCGGCAGGAACCAGCCTTTCCGGACAAGCCATCAGTGACTCCATACTCATCGTAGCCGGCAAACACTGGGAACAATACAGCCTTTCCGCCGACCATGAGGAAATTACCCTGCAACCCGGCATCATCGGTCAACGGGTCAATGAGCTGTTAGCCCCTTTCGGGAGGAAGTTCGCTCCGGACCCAAGCTTTCCCGTCAAAAAGCGCCATGGTGGGCGGTATCGTCATGAACAACGCTTCCGGCATGAACTGCGGCACACACGCCAACAGTGACAAGGTGCTTCTTTCCGCCCGTATTATTTTGGCAGACGGAACGGTGCTTGACACCGGAGATGCCGTCAGCCGCGCCGCATTCGAAGTGACACACCGCGATTTCTTGCGCCGGATTTGTACGCTTCGCGATGAAGTACGCGCCGATGAAAAACTATCCGAGCGTATTCATTACAAATATTCCATCAAGAACGTAACAGGACTGAACCTCCTTCCTTTCATCCGCTTTGACGATCCGTTCGATATCATAGCTCACCTTATGGTCGGTTCGGAAGGAACATTGGCATTCCTTTCGCAAGTCACCATGAAAACAGAGTACGACTATCCCTGTAAGGCAAGCGCCATGCTCTACTTCAAGACTATAAAAGACGCTTGTCGTGCCGTAGTGGCCATGAAGAAGCTGACGGACAACAACGGCGGGTGGATTGTAAAAGGAGCAGAACTACTGGATTGAAGTCCCTGGCATCGGTCAGCGACCCCATATTCTGAAATACAGAGGAGAAATATGTTCATCTCCCTGCCCGGCATAGAACCGGGAGACGAAACCGGACTGACTGCCGTACTGACCGAAACCAAAGCCTGCACAGACGAAGAACTGAAACGGAATATCGGTGCAATAGAACATTGTCTCTCTCACTTCCGAACCTTATACGCCTGTACGCTTCACAGACAAGCCGAGGAATATTCACAATACTGGGCTATCCGTTCCGGTATCTTCCTTCCGTAGGCGGAACGCGAAAACCGGGAACAACCTGTCTCATCGAAGATGTGGCTTTCCACATCGAAGATTTGCCCGAGGCAACCGCCGAGTTACAGCAACTCATCGCCCGGCATGGTTACGAAGACGCCTGTATATATGGACATGCGTTGGAAGGTAACTATCACTTCATCCTCAACCAGTCCTTTGGCAGTGACGCCGAAGTAAAGCGTTACGAGGAGGCTGATGAACGATGTCAAAACATTGGTGGTGGACAAATACGATGGTTCTCTGAAGGCGGAACATGGTACAGGACACCAACATGGCTCCCTTTGTTCGTTACGATGGGGAGACTCCGCCTACGAAGTAATGAAAGCCGTTAAAAAGCTATTTGACCCACAGGGCTTGTTGAATCCGGGCGTTATCTTCAATGATGACCCGAAATGCCATATAAAGAACTTCAAACCGCTTCCTCATACCCTTAGATGCGAAAAGCCCTGCTGCCAAAGTGAACCGCTGCATTGAATGTGGCTTTTGTGAAGTGAACTGCCTTTCCTGCGGTTTCACCCTTTCCTCGCGACAACGCATCGTACTGCAAAGAGATTGCCCCGTCTCCGGCAGAATGGCGATGCTCCTGAACGTCTGGCCTTGTTGGAAAAAGCAATATCTCTACCCCGGAAACCGGACTTGTGCCGGAGACGGACTGTGCTCCATGTCTTGCCCTATGGGAATCAATACTGGTGACCTTACGCACATCATCCGCCAGGAAGAATTACCGCAAGGCAGTTTAGGCTATAAAGCCGGAAATTTTGCCGCCAACCATTTTGCAGGTATCAAAAGCGCACTGCGACCTATATTAGGACTGGCAGACCTCGGCCATTCCATTTTGGGAACAAAAAGCGATGAGCAGTATCACCAAAGGCATGCACAATGCCCTCGGCATCCCCCTATGGACTCCGGCAATGCCAAAGCCCTACAAATTCAAACCTAAAGAATTAAAAGCCGGAAATAAAGTAGTCTACTTCCCCAGTTGCATCAACCAAACGATGGGGCTGCCCAAGAAATCTCCTGTGGAACAGCCGCTGGTCAACAAAATGATCGCCCTGCTCCAAAAAGGCGGTTACGAAGTCATCTTCCCTAAAAACATGGAAAAGCTCTGTTGCGGCACAATCTGGGAGAGCAAAGGCATGCTCGACATAGCCAACCGCAAAACAGCCGAACTGGAAGCAGCGCTTTGGGAAGCCAGCGAAGAAGGGAAATACCCTGTCCTGTGCGACCAAAGCCCATGTCTGCACCGCATGCGCAGCACCATTCAAAAAAATGAAACTTTATGAACCGGCAGAGTTCATATACACATTCCTGCGCGACAAAGGCGTCATTCACTCCCATTGACCGACCCATAGCAGTCCACATAACGTGCTCCATGCGTAAAATGGGACTGGCCGATACAATCATAGCCCTGGCACGCTCTGCTCCACAAAGGTCATCGTGCCGGAAGAAGTAGGTTGCTGCGGCTTTGCCGGCGACCGAGGCTTCACGTATCCCGAACTGAATGCCTACGCCCTGCGTAAGCTCCGTCCACAGATAGAGGCTGCCGGTATCGGCATCGGTTACTCCAACAGCCGCACCTGTGAAATCGGACTGACAACCAACTCCGGTATCCCATATGTGTCCATTGCCTACCTCGTAGATCAATGCACACAACCTTTGACAACAACCCAAGACTAACTTAACACACCTGAAATTATGAGTAATGCAGTAAAAACAAACAAACGTATTCTTGCCCTTGACATCCTCCGGGGAGTCACCATTGCAGGAATGATCATGGTCAACAATCCGGGCACATGGGCACATATTTACGCCCCCTTGCGCCATGCGGAATGGAACGGCCTTACCCCCACCGACCTTGTGTTCCCTTTCTTTATGTTCATCATGGGGATTTCCACGTACATTTCTTTGAAGAAATATAATTTTGAATTCAGTCATGCCGCCGGCATAAAAATCTTAAAACGCACCATACTTATCTTCCTCATAGGTATGGCTATCGGCTGGTTCTCGAAGTTCTGTTATTATTGGACCTCTCCCCACCGAAGGCATCAGTTTCGGCACGCAACTATGGGAATCCGTATGGACGTTCGATCGTATCCGTATTCTGGGTGTCATGCAACGCCTGGCTCTCTGCTATGGCGCTACCGCTATCATTGCCCTGACCATGAAGCACAAGAACATCCCGTATCTTATCGCCACTCTTCTGACAGGGATATTTCATCCTATTGCTATGTGGCAATGGATTTGCCTATAACGATACGAACATACTTTCTATCGTAGACCGCACTATCCTGACCCCAGCACACATGTACAAGGACAACGGCATCGATCCGGAAGGCCTCTTAAGTACCATTCCCGCCATAGCCCATGTACTGCTGGGCTTCTGTGTGGGACGCATGATGCTCGAAGGGGGCAAAGCCAATGAAGATCGTGAAAGCATGCTCAACTCACATCTCATCAAATTGTTTTTAGTAGGCACTATCCTTACATTCTCCGGTTTCTTGTTGAGTTACGGATGCCCAATCAACAAAAAGATTTGGTCGCCTACCTTCGTTCTCACAACATGCGGGTTGGCTTCCAGCTTTCTGGCACTGCTCATCTGGATTATCGATGTAAAAAGACTATAAGAAATGGAGCCTGTTCTTCGAATCATTCGGCGTCAATCCCCTGTTCATGTATGTATTGGGAGGCGTGCTTAGTATTCTCTTCGGCAGCATCTGTTTCCCATGGGGAGAAAGCAGCATCAGTATACACACATTCCTATATAAGATATTGCTGATGCCGATATTCGGTGAAACCGGCGGTTCACTGGCCTATGCGCTGTTGTTCGTCGGCATAAACTGGTGCATCGGCTACCAGGCTCTACAAACGGAAGATTTATATAAAAATATAACAATTGGTGATGTGTGATCAGCAATTGGCTATCAGCCACTAACCACCCATCATTAATCATCAATCACTAATAACCAAACAACTATAAAGATATGATTCTAATAGCAGACAGTGGCTCTACAAAAACCGATTGGTGTGTTGTAGAAAACGGACAACCCATCCAACAGATATCCACGAAAAGGAATTAACCCTTTCTTTCAGTCGGAAGAGGAAATCAGCAATGAGATCGCAACATCACTGTTGCCTCAGTTAAAAAAACAAATGCATTGGATGCCGTATATTTCTATGGTGCAGGATGCGGATTTCCCGATAAAATAGCTATGGTCCACCGCGCCATTACCAAGCATCTCCAAATAAAGAGAGAGGTAGAAGTCAATACAGATATGCTTGCTGTTGCTCATGGACTCTGCCAACACGAGGCCGGCATTGCCTGTATTATGGGTACAGGCTCCAATTCTTGCTATTATGATGGAAAGCAGATTGTTTCCAATGTGTCCCCGTTGGGATTCATACTTGGAGACGAAGGCAGCGGTGCCGTACTGGGCAAGTTATTGGTAGGTGATATACTGAAAAACCAGATGACTCCCGAATTGAAGGAGAAATTTCTCAAACAGTTCAGCCTGACACCTGCCGACATTATAGACCGCGTTTATCGCAAACCATTTCTAACCGTTTTCTTGCGAGCCTTTCGCCTTTCCTCGCACAGAACATAGATGAACCTTGCATACCTGCGTTGGTACTGGGAAGTTTCAAATCATTCCTCAAACGCAATGTCATGCAATATGAGAACTTCCGTAATAGCAAAGTACACTTTATCGGTTCGGTAGCTTTCTATTATAAAACAATATTAGCAGAAGCTGCACAGGAAATGAATATCCAGTTGGGCACTATCATTAAGAGTCCACTGGAAGGACTGATTAAATATCATAGCGGAAAGTAACCTATAAGGTAATAAAATAGTAAACAACAACCCCCATAAAGTAAATAGACCTATGTTTATAAAAATTTCAGAGCAACCCTCGCTCTACAACGACCTGGAAAAAAAGTCCGTCCATGAAATACTGGTAGACATCAACAGAGAAGATCAAAAAGTGGCGCTTGCCATACAAAAAACAATACCTCAAATAGAGAAGTTAGTGACGCAGATAGTTCCCCGCATGAAACAGGGCGGACGTATTTTTCTACATGGGTGCCGGTACAAGCGGACGCCTTGGCGTGCTCGACGCTTCCGAAATTCCACCGACATTCGGCATGCCTCCAACATTGGTTATCGGCCTGATAGCCGGTGGTGACACAGCCCTACGCAACCCGGTGGAGAATGCGGAAGATGACATGCAACGTGGTTGGGAGGAACTCGTAGAACGCAATATTACGGATAAAGATACGGTCATCGGCATAGCTGCATCCGGTACTACCCCCTACGTAATCGGCGCACTGCATGAAGCACGCGAACATGGGATTCTGACAGCCTGCATCACCAGTAACCCCGACTCTCCAATGGCAGCGGAATCAGACGTAGCCATTGAAATGATTGTAGGCCCGGAATATGTTGGGAAGGCTCCCGAATGAAATCGGGTACAGGGCAGAAGATGATTCTCAATATGATTACCACTTCCGTAATGATACAATTGGGGCGTGTAAAAGGTAACAAAATGGTAAACATGCAACTTAGCAACAAGAAACTGGTAGATCGCGGAACACGTATGTTGGTCGAAGAATTAGGACTTGATTATGGAAAAGCCAAAGCCCTCTTACTCATGCATGGCTCTGTGAAAAAAGCCGCAGATGCTTATCGAATTAAGGAGTGACGATCTATAATCTTTTACCTCTAATCCTGCTACCATTATGAGAACATATCTAAGTTTTCTTTTTCCTTTTCTGCGGACTACAAATAACCATTGCGCAACCATTGCAACATGTAGTCCCCGAACAAGCGCACCCTACTCCGCGTATATATACAGAACATTACTACAAACGGTTCATTCAGTTCATGGACGAAGCTCCTATCAGCAACAAGGACATCGTAATGTTAGGTAACAGCCTGACAGAAAACGGTGGTAATTGGGCTGCCCGCCTCGGTAACAAGCATGTACGCAACCGCGGCATCATCGGCGATGAAGTGATGGGTGTATACGACCGTCTCCACCAAATATTGCCGGGACATCCTGCCAAGTTATTCCTCCTTATCGGTGTGAACGACATCTCCCATGGCCTGACAAGTGACAGTATTGTCAGCATGATTCGCACAACGGTAGAACGCATTCGGAAGGAATCTCCCGACACCAGACTCTACCTGCAAAGCCTGCTTCCCATCAATGAGAGTTTCGGCCGCTATAAAAGGCTGACGGGAAAAACAAGTATGATACCCGAAATCAATAAACAGTTAGAAGTTCTTGCCAAAGAAAAAAAGGCCTGACATACATCAATCTCTTTCCTCTGTTCACAGAAAAAGGAAGCAATGTGTTACGAGCAGATCTGACAACCGACGGACTGCATCTAAAGGAAGAAGGCTATAAAATCTGGGTAAAAGCCATTAAGAAGAAGATATAACAAAAGACATCTGATAAGTCCCCTGATTATAAACAGAAAAGGTGATAAAGTTTGCTCTTTATCACCTTTCTCATTCATATCAATTCGTTTTTCCTACACAATTCCTTTCAAATATACATCAAATGTCAATGATGAATAACCGGGAATGGATGAATTACCACTCGAACCATATCCGCTTTGCCAAGGGATATACAGTAGCCAACGTTCGCCTACCCTGCATATACTGCAAAGGCCATGTCCATCCGGAAATTACTTTCGAAACAAAAAATTCAGAAGGAGAATTAAAATCCGTAGGCCACTTGGATTCGGCAAGTAATTCCGGATGACTCGGACGAGGGCGACGACAAAGGCAATGGTAGCTTACTGTCTGTTGCTCCAAAGCCGTCAAAATTACCGTCAAATTCCTCCCCTGTGATGAAAGTACCGTAATAATAGTAAGTGCTTACCTCGTCGGTAAATAGCGGGTATGCTCCTCCATCTTCTTTCCATAGCTTCATGCAATAGACATATTGGGGCTTGGAATTACCATCAACACTGACACCCCAGTTTCGACTTTTATAGCATACAGTTTTCCAATTTCCATATTCTTTGCATCTTCCAACGAAGCTACAATGCTATTACCGGTCTCGGCTTTTATAGAATCAATAAAAGCTTTCATTACGTGGCACCCAGTTATCATATTTTCCAGCCTCCTCCACTTCTTCGCAAGCTACGAATGCACCTGCCACGAAGAGCAAGAAAGGCAAAAACAAAAAGAACGGTCTCTTCATCTAATTAAAAAATTATAGAATTACTATTATTTTTATATTCACTATCCGCCGTTCTTTGTAACACCCCGAATGGCGGACAGCTAAATATTTTCTTATTGCAGCGTTTTCAGCAAAGACGTGATGCTTACGCGATCTGCAATGATATTGTTCAGTTCAGAGATAGCTACACGTTCCTGCGGTTGCATTGTATCGCGATTACGTAACGTTACGCAATTGTCTTCCAGCGTCTGGTGATCCACAGTTACACAGTACGGAGTACCGATGGCATCCTGACGGCGATAACGCTTACCGATGCTGTCTTTCTCGTCATACTGGCAATGGAAATGGAACTTCAAGTTATCAATAATCTCACGAGCTTTCTCAGGAAGGCCGTCTTTCTTCACCAGCGGCATAACAGCCAGTTTCACCGGAGCCAATGCAGCAGGTAACTTCAGGACAACACGAGTCTCGCCATTCTCCAACTGCTCCTCACAGTAAGAAGCCGACATAATGCTAAGAAACATACGGTCTACGCCAATAGAGGTCTCGATAACATACGGAGTATAACTTTCGTTGGTTTCCGGATCAAAGTATTTAATGTTCTTACCGGAGAATTTCTCATGTTGAGACAAGTCGAAGTTCGTACGACTGTGAATACCTTCCACTTCCTTGAAGCCGAAAGGCATCAGGAATTCGATATATCCGTAGCAGCATTGGCATAGTGAGCCAACTTGTCATGGTCGTGATAGCGATAATGATCATCGCCGAAGCCCAATGCCTTATGCCATTTCAAACGGGTTTCTTTCAAGTCTTGAACCAGTCGAGTTCAGTACCCGGTTTTACAAAGAACTGCATCTCCATTTGCTCAAACTCACGCATACGGAAGATGAACTGGCGTGCAACGATTTCGTTACGGAAAGCCTTACCGATCTGTGCGATACCGAAAGGAATCTTCATACGACCGGTCTTCTGTACATTCAGATAGTTCACGAAGATACCTTGAGCCTGTTTCCGGACGAAGGTAAATCTTCATTGCACCTTCAGAAGTAGAACCCATTTCAGTGGTAAACATCAGATTGAACTGGCGAACTTCCGTCCAGTTTTTTCGTACCGCTGATAGGGCAAACAATTTCCTCATCCAATATAATCTGGCGCAATTCATCAAGGTTATTATCATTCAATGCTTTGGCAAAACGTTCGTGCAAAGCGTCACGTTTAGCCTGATGCTCCAGCACGCGGGTATTTGTACTGCGAAACTGTGCTTCATCAAAAAGCTTCACCGAAACGTTTGGCAGCTTTGGCAACTTCTTTGTTTATTTTGTCGTCATATTTGGCGAGTTGATCTTCAATCAACACATCGGCACGATAACGTTTGTGGAATCGCGGTTATCAATCAAAGGATCATTGAACGCATCTACGTGTCCGCTTGCCTTCCAGATTGTGGGATGCATAAAGATAGCCGAGTCAATGCCTACTATATTCTCGTGCAGCAGCACCATACTTTGCCACCAGTACTGTTTGATGTTATTTTTCAGTTCCACACCCATCTGACCATAATCATATACGGCTCCCAAACCGTCATAGATGTCGCTGGAAGGGAACACAAATCCGTATTCCACAGTGTGATACGAGTTTCTTAAAAACGTCTTCTTGTGCCATTTTTTCCTTTTTATTCTTACTTTTTTGTTGTTTCCCTGTTGTCATCCCTTAGTGGGACGAAAATAATGTGCAAAGTAAATGATTTTTTAAATAAAATCGTATTTTTTGCGTGCGCAACTCAGCAGAAATTATTGAGGAATTTAAATATATGAGGCGAAGATAGGTAAAGAGAGAACAGGGACTTGATAGAAAAAATAACTCCCCGTAGCGGGAAACCAACATTCAGACTATAAAGCAAGCACAGATTGCCAAAAATGAATCTGTCAGCAATTAAGCGGTATGTACCAAAACTTGGTTTCAGTTTATGCCTCTTATGTTATTTTGGAACATTAGTTCACCGCATCATGATAGGACTGAAGCGGTTCAAAGGCGTATTCTTCACAGTATGAAGCGATTGGATGACGGACGATATAATAAAGTGGCTTTGGCATTGGGTATACCATGCAATTCCATCTCACGGTGACGCTTCTATCGGTGACGCACTGGTACAGTAGGACAAAAGACGTTGACTGGGCTGTCAGGGAAACTGGGGTAACATTCTGACGAGGTTGCCCTCGACGTGGTCTTTAATCCCAAAACCACCGAATGGCGAAATCTTCATACGACGGACGAAACAAAGAACCCATAACACTACCAGTTCGAAGTTTCGCTTCTTCTCGCTCAGGGGTGGAGAAGAGCATCGCCGTGGGACTTTCTTCAAGACTTCCGCACAATGATTTATGCAACGCATCTGGCTGCTATCTGCGCAAAGAGGGTTCAATATACCCTGATTTCCAAACCGGAGGGTCTATCGATACCGTTATAATGACGGAGAGCGCGGCGGTGTGGTAAAGTACGCGCCAAAATAAACAAGCTGGATAACAAGACGCTGGCCATCACCGAAATTCCTTATGGAAAGACAACCTGCAGTCACTGATAGAATCCATTTTGAAAGCAGTTGAAAAAGGGAAGATAATAAAAATCCAGTGTAGATGATATGTGCCACAGAAGAAAGTAGAGATATTGGTTGCATCTCGCTCCGGGTATTTCCGACAAAACACTGGATGCCTTATATGCATTTACAGACTGTGGTGAGCATATCACCTAACTGTTGCGTGATGCACGCAAACTTCTCCTGTCAGTGACGTATTAAAAAAATCTGTAAAAAACAATACATTGTCCTACTTCGTCAGGAAATACGCAAAGGAGAGCTTCTGGAGAATCTTCATTTGCCTCTCTTTGAAAGATATTCCCGAGAACATTTTATAAAGACGTAGATTCGAACAATCTGAAAATATGGATGCGGCCTGTGCGCATCGACGAACGTTTGCCACATTCTATCCGCAATTTATCAGGGAAGTAACGAAAAGGAGATGATGGAATCTAAAATGGCACGTATTCTGAAATTCAATAAAGATAAAGCAGACGAAAACATCGCCCGCATCAAAAGAAATAGAAAGGCATTAATGATAAACTGGCGCATATCATCGATTATACCATAAACTGGTATGTGAGATGCTGAAGAAATTATGGCTTAAGAGATATCCAGGAACACTCGAGCTGCTGACAATTTCGATACCATAAAGCAGCAAAGGTAGTCGAAGCTAACGAGGAAACTTGTATCAACCGCGAAACTGAGAAGGTTTTATCGGCACAAGCCTGAAGAAAAGACGAGTTTGTGGCCAATTGCTCGGACATTGATGATGTGATTATCTATAAAGACGGGAAAATACACAAGTGGTTCGTGTAACCGACAAGGGCTGTTTGTCGGCAGCGTTTCTGTATGTAAACGTTTTCAGAACGATCAAACGTACCATTTACAATGTGGTGGCATCGCGTGACGGGAAAAAGAAAGGATTTCATTATAGAAAGCGATTCAATATCACTTCGGAACCCGTGACCGCGAATACGATGTCACTCAGGGAATCCGGTTCGCGTATCGTCTATTTCACGGCTAACTAACGGTGAGGGAGAAGTCATCAAGGATAACACTAAAACTTCGCGTATCAAAGATATATCTATGAAAAAATTTCAGTGATATCAATTCAAGGACGCCAGTCCATGGGAAATATCTGAGCAAATAAGCAATACGTAACTTG